>Ga0255049_10001019_pt1 | contig 16072 bp, 16 predicted proteins | sample JV7_2_3_MG_FD_183615 | JGI IMG/M metagenome (GOLD analysis project Ga0255049, IMG submission 183615) | Seawater microbial communities from Jervis Inlet, British Columbia, Canada - JV7_2_3 | ecosystem: Environmental > Aquatic > Marine > Inlet | place: Canada: British Columbia | collected 2016-10-06
GGTGGCACGGGTTCTGGGACGCTGCGGAGGAGACCGGCGTTCCGATCTCCATTCATCTGGGTCCCGGCACCCATAGCCTGCAGCCGCGGCTCGGGTCCTGGCGGATGCCGGCCTTCGTCGCGGTGGTTCCGATGCAGCTCGACGAGGTTCTCGCCGGCATGATCTTCTCGGGCATCCTCGAGCAGCGGCCAAACGTCAAGTTCGTGCTGGCCGAAGGCGGTCTGGGTTGGGTCCCGTACGTGGTCGAACGGCTGGACCACGAGCATCACAAGTACTACGAGCAGACTCAGGACGTGCGACTGGGAATGCTTCCCAGCGAGATCTTCGCGCGCCAGGTCTACGTGACGTACGAAGACGAGAAGCTCGGCGTCGAGCTCATTCCGAGGATCGGAGTGAGGAACGTGATGTGGGCCTCCGATTACCCGCACGGCGACAGTACCTGGCCCCACTCGCGCCAGGCGATCAGCGACTCGCCGCTCGCAGCGCTGGGAGAAGACGTGCTGCGTCGCATCGTCTGCGAGAACGCCGCCGACGTGTACGGAATCGGGTGAGCCGCTGAAGAAGGAGCCACGCATGCCCGAAGACACACTCTCGATCAAGGAAATCTCCGACCGCATCCGCATCAACGACCTGCTCGTGCGCTACACGCTCGCCATCGACACGAAAGACTGGGACCTGCTCGACAGCGTGTTCCAGCCCGACGCCACCGTGGACTACACCACCTCGGGCGGCATTCGGGGCAAGTATCCCGAGGTGAAAGCCTGGCTCGAGAAGGTCCTGGCCACCTTCCCCATGACCCAGCATCTGATCAGCAACTCCACGATCACCATCGATGGCGATCGCGCCACGGGGCGCACGATGGTGTTCAACCCGATGGGCCTGAAGAATAAGGAAGGCCAGCTGCAGGTCTTCTACGTGGGCGCGTACTACCTCGACAAGCTCGTCCGCACTCCCGAAGGCTGGCGCATCGCCGAGCGCTTCGAGGAGCAGGCCTTCTTCGATGGGGCCCTACCCGAAGGCTTCCAGGTTCCGACCTAATCAAGACCTGGCCCCCGATGGACGCAGGTATTCGAGGGAGGTCGAGAGATCGTGTCGGAAAGGAGCGCTTACCGCGAAACGCTGGGCTTCGTCGCGTTCGGGCTGGGTCTCTTCCTGACCCTCTCGCTGATCTCCTACGACATTGCGGACATCAGAGCGCCCGAGGTCGCTCCCGGGGCCTACCACAGCTTCGGCGGGCCGCTGGGCGCCTTGCTGGCCCATCGAGCGCTCTCGAGCATCGGGATCATCAGCGCAGCGTGGGCGGGCGCCTTGCTCATCTGGGGTCTCCTGGTGGCGTTTGGGTACATGCTCTGGCCCCGAAACAAGCTGCTCGTCGCCTTTTTTCTACTGACGTTCGTACTCGCGGGACTGGCACAGGTCGCGCTGCCGGGCTCGCTCGCCGTTCACCTTCCGCGCAGCTGGGGCGGCTCGGTCGGCGGCACCGTTGGAGCGATCCTCATCCACCACGTGGGGCAGGTAGGCGCCGTGATCGCGCTGTGCGCGGCCGTGCTCGCCGTGTTGATCCTGACCGGGAACTTCACGCTTCGCGCGCCCGATGCACCTGAAGCGCCGCCAAAAGCAAAGCTGTAAGCTCTCGCTCGATCCAGTGCAAAGGATGGGGCATGGGGCTGCGCGGCTTCCTCACCGCCGGATGTCTGGTGCTGAGCGTCCTGATTGGGCTCGTGATCTCGCTCGACCCAAGCCACACGCTCGGGCCCACGAGTTCACCGACCCTCCCGCTGATCGGTCTCTCGCTCGACACCCTCCAGGAGGCTCGCTGGCAGCGGGACCGTGACCTTTTCGTCGAGCGCGCCAGGGAGCTTGGGGCCGAGGTAAAGGTTCAGGCGGCCAACAGCGATGACGGCCGCCAGATCGCCGACGTGGAATCGCTCATCACGAGCGGTGTCGACGTGATCGTGATGGTCCCGCACGACGGCGCGGCCATGGCCAAGGCCGTACGGCTTGCACATGAGGCCGGCATCCCCGTCATCGCATACGACCGGCTGATCCGCAACGCCGAAACGGACCTGTACGTGACGTTCGACAACGAGCGCGTGGGTGAAGCCCAGGCCCGATATCTGCTCGACCACCTCGACCGCTCCCGGCGCAAACCGGCTCGCATCGTACGCGTCTATGGCGGGAAGACTGATAACAACTCCTTCCTGGTGAAGGCCGGGCAGGATCGGGCGATCCGACCGGCGCTGGAGGCGAGCGAGCTCATCGTGCTGCATGAGGACTGGGCCGACAACTGGAAACCGGAGAACGCCAAGCGCATCGTCAACGCTGCGATCACGAAGCACGGTCGGAAGATCGATGCGATCCTGACGTCCAACGATGGCACAGCGGGCGGAGCGATCCAGGCGCTCGTCGAAGAAGGTCTGGCAGGCCAAGTGCTCGTCACGGGACAGGACGCCGATCTCGTAGCGTGCCAGCGGATCGTGAGAGGCACACAGTCCATGACGGTCTACAAGCCGGTTCGGCGCCTGGCCCGCGGCGCGGCGGAGCTGGCCGTTCGCCTGGCCGAGGGCAAGCCGATCATCGCGCGCGAGGCGGTCTTCAACGGGCGAATCGAGGTGCCGAGCGTCTTCTTCGACGTGATCACGGTGACCAAGGACAACATGGTCGCGACCGTGATCGAGGACGGCTTCCAGGACTACGATGCCGTCTTCCCGTGAGCCGATTCTACGTACCTGCCGACTGACCAAGCGCTTCCCCGGCGTCACCGCACTCAAGCAGGTCGATTTCGAGCTCAGGCCCGGCGAGGTCCACGCCGTCTGTGGCGAGAACGGTGCGGGCAAGTCCACGCTGATCAAGACGCTCTCCGGCATCCATCCCTACGGTTCCTATGAGGGGGAGATCGAGATCGAGGGACGATCCGCCGCGTTCGCATCGGTGCGCGATACCGAACGCGCGGGTCTGGCGGTGATCTACCAGGAGCTGGCCTTGATTCCAGAGATGAGCGCGGCGGAGAACATCTTCCTCGGTAAGGAGCCCACCCGCGCGGGCATCATTGATTGGGACCACATCTATCGCGAGGCGAAGCGCCTGCTCGACCAGTTCGGCATCACGATCGATCCCGGCGCTCGGATCGATGAGCTCGGGGTGGGGCAGCAGCAGCTCATCGAGATCGCAAAGGCTCTCGCCAAGAGGTCACGCATCCTCATACTAGATGAGCCAACCGCGGCGCTCTCCCAGCGCGAGGTCGAGGTACTGCTCGGGATCATCCGCGACCTCCGGCGGCGCGACATAGCGTGTATCTACATCTCACACAAGCTCGATGAGGTGTTCCAGATCGCCGACCGTATCAGCGTACTTCGCGATGGCGAGCGCGTCGCCACGCTTGACACCTCGCAAACGCATCCCGACGCGGTGATTCGCCACATGGTCGGACGCGAGATCGGCGACCGTTTCCCGAGGCGCCGCGCGAGCCCAGGCGCGGTGCTGCTTTCGGTTCGCGGCCTCTCCGTCGCGAAACGCAGAGGGGAGAGCCCGAGGCTGGAGGCGATCGACCTGGAGCTTCGGGCCGGCGAGGTTCTCGGTCTGGGCGGCCTCATGGGTGCCGGGCGCAGCGAGCTGCTCATGCATCTCTTCGGAGCCTGGGGCCACCGCACCTCCGGCGAGATCATGCTGGGAGACCGTCCCCTCCCGGCGGACCGCCCCCCCGAGGCGATCCAACGGGGGCTTGTGCTGGTGAGCGAGGATCGTAAGCGCTTTGGCCTGGTGCTGGACCAGCCCGTCGGGTTCAACCTGTCGCTCTCCAACCTCGCTCGGATCAGCCGGGGTGGCCTGATCGACGCCGATGAGGAAGCCGAGTGCAATCAGCGTCTGTTCGAGTCGCTCGGGATCCGAGCGCCGACACTCGAAACACCGGTCGCCCACCTCTCGGGCGGGAACCAGCAGAAGGTCGTCCTCGGAAAGGCGCTCATGACCGAGCCCAAGGTGATGATCCTCGATGAGCCCACACGGGGGATCGACGTGGGCGCCAAGGTCGAGGTCTACGCGCTCATCAACGAACTCGTCGCACAGGGCCTCGGCGTGCTGATCGCCTCGAGTGAGCTGTCGGAGCTCATGGGCCTCGCGGATCGCATCGTCATGCTGGCCCAGGGCCGCATCGGCGGAACCTTCTCGCGTGAGCACGCTACTCAGGAGCGCTTGCTCAGTGCCGCCATGGGACACTCGACTACGGGGGAAGGCCGCCGAGAATGCAATTGAACTTCCGGGACAGGACACTGGGGCTCCGCGACATCTCCATGCTCCTCGTGTGGCTGGCAGTCGTGGCCTACTTTGGCTTTGCGGATCCGACTTTCCTGAGTCCACGCAACCTGACCCAGCTCGCCATCGAGCTCTCGATCACGGCCGTGCTGGCTCTGGGGATGCTCCTGATCATCCTACCCGGCCACATCGACCTCAGCGTCGGCAGCGGGCTCGGGCTCATGGGCGGTATTGCCGCGGTCCTGGTGTTTCATCAGGGCTGGCCGGCGCCCCTGGCGCTTGCACTCGCCACGGTCGTCTCGATCCTGGTCTACGCCGGGATGGGAACCATCATCGTCAAGGAGCGGATCCCCGCGTTCATCATCACACTAGGTGGCCTGCTCGTGTTCAAGGGGCTGCACTGGCTGGTGATCCAGAACTCTACGGTGCCCGTCTCAGCGGGCGGAGCGACCAATCTGTACTCCCTGGTCACCACCTACTACTTACCCCCCGAGGTCAGCCTGGTGCTCGCGGGCAGCTTGATCCTGCTGCTGGTCCTTGTGCGAGTCCGCGCGCATCACCGGCGCCGAGCGCGGGGCTACCGCGCAGACGACACGGAGACGGGCTTTCTCAAGCTCCTGTTCGCTTCCCAGCTGATCCTGCTCTTCGTGCTCGTGATGAACCGCTACCAAGGTCTGCCCATCTCGGTGCTCTTGCTCGGCGCCATCGCCGCGGCGATCCACGTGCTGACGCGGCACACTCCTTTCGGCCGCTACCTCTACGCCATCGGCGGCAATGAAGAGGCAGCCGTCCTGTCGGGCATCCCCACACGCAGCGTGGTGATCGGAGCGTTCGTCCTCATGGGAGCGATCGTCGCGCTGACGGGCTTCCTGCAGACGGCCTACGCCGGCGCCTCCACCACCACCACGGGACAGCTCATGGAGCTCGACGCGATTGCCGCCTGCGTCATCGGAGGTGCGAGCCTCAAAGGCGGACGCGGTAGCGTGATCGGCGTGCTCTTCGGGGCGTTGATCATGGCCACCCTGCTCAACGGCATGACGCTTCTGGCCATCTCACCCGAGAGCAAGTTCATCGCCCGCGGGCTGGTGCTGTCCCTCGCCGTGTGGATGGACGTGCGGCTGTCGCGCCGCTCCGGGCCCCTCGCACTAACGGGCTGACCGGTCAGGAATCGCAGGCCCCAGACGGAGGCCAGTGAAGGAGCACGTGGGCGTAACGGCTCGGATGCAGGTCCGCGTGGGCGCGCTCGAAATAGGCTTGCCAGAAGGCACCGATCTGGCTCACAAGCTGCGCCGAAGCGGCGGTCGCACCAGACACGTAGATGCAAACGTCGGAAAGGTCGGCGACTAAACCGCTTGTCTCCAGCTCTGAAAGGAGCTTCTCGGTCTTTTCCGCGCTCCATGACATTCGATCGAACCGGTAGGGGGGGTAGTCAACGATCATATCCGACATCAAGATCAGCACCTTGCGTCGCTCGACGCGATCGAAGAGCTTCTCGGCCATGAGGAGGGACCCGAAGATGTCCGTCTTCTGCGCTCCCCCGCTTTTCTGCAAGATCTTGGGCACCTGGGCGCGGATTCTCTCCTGGACAACGTCGACCTCTTCCTCGACGGCCTTCAGCGCCTTGTTGTATTGGAGCGTGTTGTCGAACCACCCGTTGAACTCGGGCTTCTTGGGAAAGGTCTCAGCGAGCAGCGGGTAAAAACTCGTGAGAGTTTGCTCGTTGATCGGAGCCACCAGGAGCTGGTCACCTGCCTCGAGAGACGGGATGATCAATTTCTCGAAGTCCTGCTCGATCAAGGCCCTGTTCTCGGGTCCCATGCTCTGCGAGAAATCGACGAATATGATGATCTCCTTACCCACCGCCTCCGGCGATTCGACGGAGACGAAGCAAGCCGTCGTCAGCAGAGACCCTGCCGCGGCTAGAGCGGCAATCCAGGCTGCGATCCGCATACGAAGCATGCCCAAATTAGGATGACTCGGTCTCGGGGCTCACGGAAACCTCCGGCCACCAGTCCAGCGGGCGGAAGTCGGGATTCTTTCTAAACGAGGGAGGCGGCATCAAGCTACGTACTCGCTCATTGGTCCGACGGTAGAGGGCGACCCGTTCACTGGTCAACGCCCTGACTTGCTCAACGCGACTCTTGGCCCCCTGGATCTCCCCATTGAGCTTGGTTCCGAGGTTCAAGAGCTGCTTCCGAACCGCGATGGCTTTTCGGTCCATAATCATGAGCGAGCCATGGCAGGAATCGAGCTTCTCGTCCGCGTCATGGGACAGGTACGAACTCACCATCGCTCCGCAGAACACCAGGGCGTTGAGAGCGAAAAGTGCCAACGCCATTTCGTTCTGGCTCGTCACCATCGCATCATTCGATCCAGAGATCTGAGTGGCAATATACGTGTTCCGCAGCCTGCTGATCGCATACAAGGCCGCGGCGGCGGAAACGGGAGACGTGATCCCGACGATCATATTCGCGGCGCCTGCTGGAACCGATTGCCTGAGGTGGATGCCGATGAACAGCCCGAGCAGCGGGATCGTGATCGCGAGGGTGGACGCCATTACGTACGTCAGGAATTCCGGTTCGCCGAATAGCCGGAATACGATCGTGTTCAGGGGGAACTCTCCGACCCCAAGGAACACAATCAGAGCCACATGATACTTGTAGGGGAAGCGGCCGCCGAAGTCCCGCCCCAGTTCGGTCTTCCTTGCCTTGTAGATCTTGGCGACGCCCTGGAGCCGACTGTCGAGCTCTTGCAGCCGTCGGCGGCAGCCTTCGTAACCCGGTCGAAGTTTTGCGATCTTCATGGCGGCCTTCTCGAAGATTCGCTGGACGTCCTGTTCGCCATGGGCGACCAACGCCTGCTCGAACTGTGCAGGCAGGTACGACCTCATGTCGGGAATGTTCTTCTCGCCGTCCTGTTGGCCTTCCGCCTCGATCCGGCGCTCGCTGGTGAACGAGCTGAACGCCTTTCTAAACATCTCTTCTCCCTGTCGTCCGGAGGCCTAGGTGTCTACTTCGTGCTTCTTGAGGGTAGAGGCCAGCTCGTCAATCAAGAACTTCACGCTGTCCAGCACCGTGTCCTCTGTAGCCCCGATATCGGTCACCCTTCTCATCAGCATCTGATAGTCGGCCCTCAGCTGCGACATGGTCTGATGAATAGAGTCCAGGTTCTCGCGGAGCTGGTCCCGTTCCTCTTTTAGCGAACTCCAGCGCTTGAGCAGCGACTCCAGCTGGTCGCGCATCTCGCTCGAGTGCTCCACGAGCTCGCGATACTCACTGATCGCCTCGAGGATTCGCTTGACCTCGCCATCATTCAGCATCTCTTACCTCCTAAGTTCGTGCATCCCGCGAGCTGCTTCCGGAGGGGGGGACTCGATGCCATGCTCGGATTCGAAACGCCCTCCGGGTCAGCCGCGCCAGAGCCAGGCGCTGGCCGCTGCCGGAAGATCATCTCTCCAGGCAGTTATCGACTGAAGCTGCGTGCGACTTGACGGGGCCGGGGGACCGTCGCCGGGCCCGCCTCGAGCCTGCCAGGGTGTCTCGGTTGTCCTATAAAGCCGCGAACATCGCCTGTCCCGAAGCCAATAGCGTGATTTCGGGAGGAATCGGCCGGACGGAGCCTAATTTCCCCTCGATTTGGCCCCAGAGCGCCGAGAATAGCCCCAGGATCGCTCTTGAGGAATTTGGAGGCGGCGACCGGATTCGAACCGGTGATCAGGGCTTTGCAGGCCCGCGCCTTACCACTTGGCTACGCCGCCCAAACACCTGACCTTATACGCAAGGCACTGGAGCGCTTCAACCCGGCGAGAAGTCCAGGCTACTCCTCCTTGGCGCTCGCCACACAGCGGTGAATCGTCTCGATCAGACGCACGCGGTCGATCGGCTTGGTCTCGTACGCGTCGCAACCCGCCTCCAGGCAACGCCCACTCTCTCCCTCCATCGCATGAGCTGAGAGCGCGATGATTGGCCCCCGTACGGCGTGGCCCCTGAGCGTCCGGGTGGCATCGTATCCATCGAGGATCGGCATCTGCATGTCCATCAGGATCACCTCGAACGGGAGGCCAGCGTCGCGGGCCTGCAGCGCCTTCTCGACCGCGATCTGCCCGTTCTCGGCCATCTCCACCTGGGCGCCCTGCTTCTGGAGCAGGTGCCGGATGATGCGCTGGTTATCGGGAGAGTCCTCCGCCACGAGAATGCGGTACGCGAGTGGACGAAGCTCGGAGGTCTCCTCTGGCGGCCCGGGCTGCCGATCGGTGGCTTGAAGGCTTGTCGGGCGGAGCATCCGCACACCCTCAAGCGGTCCCGTGGGTAGCTCCAAGGTAAAGGTGCTTCCGCGCCCGAGCTCACTCTCGACCTCGATCGTCCCTCCCATGAAGCCCGCGAGGTACTTGCAGATCGCCAGTCCGAGCCCGGTGCCTCCGTACTTGCGAGAGGTGGAGTTATCCGCTTGCTCGAAGGCTCGGAACAGTCGTGAACGTTGCTCCTGGGCGATCCCGATCCCGGTATCTGCGACGGCAAAGCAAATCACGGGGTCGTCGCGATCCGAAGCCAGGCTCACTCGGAGACTCACGCTTCCACTCGAGGTGAACTTGATCGCATTGTCCAGCAAGTTCAGCAGAATCTGCTTCAAGCGTGCGGGGTCGCCTTCCATCGTCTCGGGGATCTCGTGCTCCGACTCGGCAGACAGGCTCAGACCTTTCTCATTCGCGTGCACTCTCAAGACCGGCAGTACGTCTTCGACGATCTGAATCGGGTTGAACTGAATGCGCTCCACGCCCAGATGACCCGCTTCGATCTTCGAGAGATCGAGAATGTCGTTGATGATGGTGAGGAGATGCGCGCCGTTCCGCTTCATCGCCTGCAGCGCTTCGAGCCGATCCTCCGGAGCCTTGCTGAGGTCACCGGTCTCGAGGAGTAGATCCGCCAGGCCGAGCATCGCCGTCATGGGGGTGCGAATCTCATGGCTCATGTTCCGGAGGAAGTTGGACTTCGCAACCGCAGCGGCTTCCGCACGGTCCTTCTCGACCTTCAGCTCCTCGTAGAGTGCCTTCCGATGCTCGACCTCAGTTTCGAGGCGCCGCCACTGCCGTTCACGGTCGACCGCACGCTCGATCCGATCGAGTATCTCGTCGAAAGAGATCACTGGCTCGGCCCACTCTCCTGTTCATCCTCTCCAGCGGGGTCGGCTTGCGGCGGCTCATTCGTCTCCGGCGGCTCAGGCGCCTGGGGACGAGGTTCGAACGACTGAGTGCCCCCCAAGCGCCGCTCTCGCAGCTCCTGTTCGACGTCGGACAGCCGCATCATCTTCTCCTGCGAGACCTGCTGCCGGCCCACTACGTGAACGGTGATCACCACCACGGTCTCGCTGTTGACGCTGATGAACTCATCCCTTGCAAACAATCTCCCGACTAGCGGAAGGTCTTTCAGCAGCGGAACTCCGGTACGGGTCTTCGTCGTTCGGTCCTTGATGAGCCCTCCCATGAAGATCTTCTGGCCATCCTCGGCGAGGAGCGTCGTGGTGAGCTCGGCGGTTGTCTGGGACGGCAAACCGTTCGTAATGACCCCGGTGCTCACCTCCGGATGAATTTCCAGCATGATCCGACCCTGCCGATCGACGGCGGCCTTGAACTTGAGAATCACTCCGGATTCCAGAAACTCGATGCTCTCGGTCGTCACCTGATTGATGGTCGTGGTGACCCGGAATCCGAGCCGGTCTCCGATGACCACCTCGGCTTCCTCGTGCTCGAGCGCAAGCAGAGTGGGCGTGGAGAGGGTCCGAACTCGGCCGGACGAGCTCAGGGCGCTGAGAGCCGCTTCGATGTTGGGGGTGACGAGATCGAAGAACAAGCCGGTCGCTCCTGGTGTCGTCAGGCCTCGAACGCCGAAGCTTCCGGTTCCCTCGCCACGGGTGAAGAGTTTCTCCCAGTCGATCCCGAATACCTCGTTCTCATCGAGAGTGATCTCGAGGATCTTCGTCTCGATCAAGATCTGGTTTGGCTGCTGATCGACTTCGGCCAGGAGAGCTTTGATACGCTGCACGAATTCGGGCAGATCCTCTACTACAAGCAGCCTTCGTTTCTCGAATACGGTGATCTCACCGTACCGTGACAGCCGACTGCTGAGGATGTCCGAGACCGTCTTGGGGTCCGAGTACTGTACCTTGAGCGCTCGCGTGACCGTGTTTCCCGGTGCCGCGTCCCGGCCGGCCTCGCCGCGCTCGATGATGATGTAGGCTCCCCCGCGGCGCTCGGCTACGTAACCCGCGGACTCGGCGATGGAGCGGATCGCCTGGTCGAGGCTCACGTCGAAGAGGCTGACCGAGATGGAGCCCGTGATGCCCTTCCCCAGGAGAATGTTCGCCCGTTCTTTGCGGGACAGCATCTCGAAGATCTCGGCGATCGGGACGTCCCGCGCGACAATGGAGATCGGCCGACCCTGACCGCCCGAGAGCGCCGCTGAGGAATCCGCTCCCGCGGGCAGGCAGAGGGCACAGCAGCCGAGCCAGAACAGGCCCCACCCGAACCGCTTCCCCCAGCCCCCCATGCGTTAGCGCCCCCCCAGCAGGGGGATGGACAACACGACTTCGGACTCACCTTTCAAGAAGCTGGCCTCGCCTTCCTGCACGTCGACCAGCTGGTATCCATGCGCCTCATCTCCGAGCTTCAGGATGGTGCCTCCCAGGTTCACCATCGATTCAGCTCCGGCCATCAGAGTCGCTCTGAGCACGGGACTCCACGCCGGCTGCGGACCGGAGACCCCCTCCCCTCCCCGGGCCACCTGGTCCAGGTCGGGGGCCGCGAAGGGGTCAAAGTGCAGGACCGTCGGTAGGTCCCCCCCGGCGGCGGCTGTAGCCCCCAGAAACACACACGCGACGATGGCTCCAAGGCGCTTCATGCCTAGGTCGCCCGGGTTCGATACGCGACCAGCCGCAGCCTCAGGCTCGGTCCGCGCGACGGGTCACGCTGGTCCATCTCGAAGTGCTTGACGATCATCGGGCGAAGCTCCCTCTCTACATCCTGGAGCCACGCGAATAGACGAAAATAGCCACCGGTCACGTGGATGTCGTAGGGCAGCTCATCGAAGACCAGCACCTTCCCCATCTCTCCGGGCTTAACTCCCTCCAGCGCCACGCCGTGGCGTTGGGAGATCCGTCCCAGGGCATCGATCACAAACGACTCCATCTGCCTGATCGGAATGTCCGACAGCCCACCCTCGAGCTGATCCTGGAGCTGCGCGAGCTTCTGCTCGACCTCGCTGACATCCTGTGGATCTACCCGAGCGGATTGGGCCTCGAGCTCGAGCTTCTCCGCGACGCGCGCTCGGGCCAGCTCGCGATGTCGGTCGAGCGAGGGCTTCACTAAGTAGACGTAGCCAGCCAGGAAAGTGAGCGCGATCAGGCCCGCAACCGCTGCAACCAGCGCTTGATGCCCGAAACGTTGACTGAGGTCCTGCAGCATCCGCGTACCTACGCCTGCGTATTCAAGATCACAGCGAGCTCAAAACCCACCACCTGCACGGAGGTGTACCGCCGCACCTGGGTATCCAGGATGCGAACATCCTCGATCTCCGGCTGCTCGAGTAGCCTCTGCACGAAACCGGCCAACGCCGAGTGATCCACCGCCTGCGCATGGATCTCCATGTGAGCCCGCATGCGCCAGGCCCGCTCGGTTTCTTTCTTGCTCCCCTTCGGAACCACGATGAAGTAGCCGGTATTGACCAGGTCCGGGTCGTTCTTCACGAACTCACCCTCGCGTCGGAACTTCCAGCTCGTGAACCACACGTTTCCATCGAGGGCGCGATCCACCACCAGAAACATCTGCCGAGCGGCGACTCCGCCCCTCAACTGTGAGAGGATCGCGAGGCGCTGCTCCATCGAGGACTCCTCGCCACGCAGCTTCTCCAGGCGAGCCGTGCGCTCCTGCACGGCTTCCTTGGCGATGATGAGCCGCTGGACATCCTGCTCCTGCTCACGAATCTTGTGGACCAGCCCCACTTTCCCCACGCCGAGTGCAGCGATCAAGGTGGCGCACGAGATGGCCAGAATGCGAGCCCAGCTCCGCACCAGCAGGGATCTCCGGTAGCGGCCCGGTATCAGGTCGATCTCAGCCACGGCTCTCCATTCCTCTCAGGGCCAGTCCAGCTGCAAGGGTGAAACCGAGCGAACACTTCATGTCCGAGAGGCCGAGGCCATCGCGAATCGACTCAAGTCCCGCCAGTGGATCGAGGATCTGAACCGGAATCGATACGAGTGCTCCAAGCAGACTGTCCGCCCCCGGCCAGCGCGCCATGGGGCCAAGGAGGTAGACGCTATCTACGGACTCACCGCGTGTTCTAGAGGCTGTGTAGACCAGGGCATTCGCTACGTGCTCGGCCACCGTATTGAAGCTCGATTTCAGGATCTCCATCAGGGTCTGCCGGATCTCCCGCGCATTCGCGCCCGCGTCGGCGGGAGGATCGGCTTCGGGAAACACTCCGAACTCGTACAGGAGCGAGGCCGCCGACTCCGAACCCATGTCCAGGCTCTTGCTCACGCGCTCGATCACCTGCTGCTCGCCGAAGTCGATCTCACGGTACAGGATGAGCCGCTGGCCCCAGAGGACCATCAGGTAGCTCTTCTCCTGACCGCAGTTAATGACGAGTACGTTGTCGAGCCAGGTGATCAGCCTCCGCACCGCGACCGGACCGATCTCGAGAGCCTCGACCTCGAGGCCCGCGGAGCGTAGGAGCTCGAGGTGCTGGATCACCGCATCCTCTCGAGCCATCGCCACCAGCGCAGAATGTTCGCCCTTCTCGTCGGGGTTCTTTCGAATCGCTAGATAATCGACAACCCACCCGTCGACGGGCTCCTGAATCCGCTCCTCGACTCGGCTGATGATCAGCTCGGGCTCGGTCTGCTGGCGGCTGAGCTCATAGTTGAGAACCATCAGCTTGAGATCATCGGCGGGCATGGCCGCCACGATCCTCCTTCCCTCGAACCCTCGGTCCTTCAAGGTTCGCGCGACCAGCGGCCTGAGGCCCGTTCGCGCGTCGGACCGGCACCCCGCGGGAAGCGAAACGCAGGCTGCGGCCCGGACCCCGAGCGTCTCTTCCTCGCGCTCCAGCTGCAGTGCGTGGAGCTTGTCATGACCCAGATCGAAGCCGATCGGCCCGGTCTGGGTCGCGCCGGGGGTCCGGCTGAGCACCGAGCGCAGGCGCGCGAGGTTCATCTCTGGCCCCCACGGGCCGACGCCGTGATCGGCCGAGTCGGACTCTGACTCGTCTGTCCCTCTAAGACAGCTCTTTTCGCCGAGCCAGCGTCGGGTCCAAAAAGCACCGGTTCCAACCCCTTCCCTCCGTAGGTTTGGCCGATTGCGCCTTAAGGGTTATCGAAGGAGCGCCGCTCGAAATGAAGCAGGGCGTCTCGCTTGCGAACACCCTCGCCGTACGGGTCAAGCTCCGCCTGGCCCAGAGCCCCCTCCGGCTTCACGGGCTGTAGGTCACCACGAGCTCTGGCTGGTTGGAGGTAGCCTCGCGGCTGCGAAGCTTGGTATTGGTTCCGTTCGCCACGGGACCGTTGACCAGCTGCACGCCATAGTCCCCCGCGGCCCCATCCACCCACTCCTGGACCAGTGGAGTCACGTCCCACTCGCGCCAGGCGTCTCCCGTGTTGACCGTTGTGGAGTCGATCACCGTAGGGTCGTAGGTGCCACCCGGTCCCCCGGTCCAGGGCGTCCCGGTGCTCGCGTTATCCCTGTTCGCCTGTGCCTCCACCCAGTCCTGGGTGATCTTGTGCGCGTTCACGGAGTAGCTCTGGGCACCGGTCTGTTGGTACTCATACAGGCGGAGCACGGCGGAAAGGATCGTTGCACCGGGCGGTATCGTCGAGAGTACGTCGAAGCGGAGCAGCGGGTAGTAGGAGTTCCCCCCGTTATTGACGCCTGCCCTCACCCTGTTCAGAGTGCCCTTGGTTTGATTCCCCCTGATCCATGTGTCTCCAACTGCCGAGAGGGTCGTGGTGAACTGGCAATTGCCACACTGGCAGGCGGAGGTGACGGTCAGGCTGGGGTGGCGAGTCGCGTTGGCGTGGTCACCCGAGGAGAAGCGGGCGATCCGACTCTCCGTACCCCTCAGTAGCAGGCCTTCGTTGGCGACGATCCCACCCGCCCAGATGTTCACGAGCGCGGTTACATCCCAGCTGTAGATTCCGCTCGAGGTGCTCACGGTTGCGCTCGCCGCAACGCTGGGATCGTAGTCGCCTCCCGGCGCGCTCCACAAGCCGGAGCCATCGTAGGAGTTCCAGGTGGCGCCATCGCCGGTCGCGGATCCGGACCCTGTCCCTTCCTGCCAGCTCTGAGTGACGCGGTGGATGTTCATCACCGTGTCTCCCGTACCTCCGAGATTCTCCAGATAGAGATCGAGCGTGGCGGAGGTCACCTTCGATCCCGACGAGATCGCCGATAGATCGAACCGGATCAGGATGTTTCGGTTGTTATTGTTGGCTCTCATGGCCGAGTCCACACCGAAGTTCCAGGTGGGGTTGCTTGCGTCCAGCCACAAATCCTCTCCGGCGGCACCGGGCTGGAGGACCGTCGTCGTTACAGCCGTGTAGACCGGTACATTCACGTGGCTGTAGGTTCGCGCCGTACCGTCTGCGAGATTGCCCGTGGCCGTGATCGTCACGGGGGAGCCCTGAGTGGCAGAGACCGAGGCACCGTAGATATGCGCTCCGAAGAGAGTCGCGGGGAGATCCGTGTAGCCCGTGCAGCCGGCCTGGTTCAGGCGCCAGAGCTGGTGACGAAAGCCGGCCTCCGCCACGAACTGGGCGATGCCCCCCCGAGCCGACGCTGAGGTCATCTCGAGTTCCGTCGCGGCCTCGCGGTTCAGCAGAAAGGCGATGACCGCGATCAGGCTCAGCGCCAGAACCACGGGAAGCAGAATGAACCCGGGGGCTGCGCTGTCACGGCGCGAGCTCACGGGGCGCCTCCCACGCGAACCCGGGAGTTGAGGGATACCGTGGCGCCCAGCGGACCGCTCAGCTCCAGCGTGAGGTCGATCAGCACCGCCCGATCGTTCGGCCCCGAGGGGAGGCGCTCGACGCGCAGCAGGCTGACGTTGTCCGCGATGGGAGACTCGGTGTAGTCGCTACCATCGACGGGATTGATGTTGGGGAAGCGCTCGAGCAGGGTCGTACCGCTCAGCCGGTAGACGACCGCGTCGCGCCAGTCCTCATCTACCGTACCGCGATCGTCCTCGTCCTCATCATCGTCGCCTGCGCTCGACTCATCCGTGAGGGCATCTCCGTCATCGTCGACGCCGAGAACCCCGGCCGCACCATCCTGATTGAGGTCGGCGTGCAGGTCTTCGTCCACTGCTCCGTCTGCATCATCATCAACGCCGTTCAGTGTCTCCTCGTCCTTCGCCCCGGTCTGGTCCTCATCCTCGTCGTCGTCGCCGACAGAGGACTCGTCGATCAGCCCGTCATTGTCGTCATCGATACCCACGATTCCCGACGCCCCATCGTTCGTCTGATCAAACCCGGGGTCCTCGTCCACGAGCCCATCCTTGTCGTTGTCTGCATCCGCGAAGCCATCGGAGTCTCGATCCAGGGTTGGGTCCAGTACCACAGCCAGCACGTCGCGAACCGATTCGCTGTAGGCGGTCGCGGAGTTCTCGGCCAACGGAAGTATCAGGCGCTCCGAGCCACGTACGGCGGCGATCATCCGGTCCATGGCAAAGCGGGCCTGTCGCGTGAGGTCGTTTCGCTCTCGAGCCGAGCTCCAGCTATGCAGCGACTCCCCGACCACCTGTCCGAGCCCCATGAGCAGAATCGAGGCTGTCAGCAG
>Ga0255049_10001024_pt1 | contig 16034 bp, 6 predicted proteins | sample JV7_2_3_MG_FD_183615 | JGI IMG/M metagenome (GOLD analysis project Ga0255049, IMG submission 183615) | Seawater microbial communities from Jervis Inlet, British Columbia, Canada - JV7_2_3 | ecosystem: Environmental > Aquatic > Marine > Inlet | place: Canada: British Columbia | collected 2016-10-06
TATCTGCTCACCCAACTGATGAGAACAAAATATACGAACACAGAAGAGGCGAGTACACTACTTGGTACAATAGCGAGTCAGGAGAGCTGTCTGAGGACGCATACATTGAAGGTGTTGTCAATTATATGCCTGAGTCAAGCAAGAAGTTCGTAGCCACACAGGTAATAAGTGACAATGAACCTGACAGAATGGAGTTTGAAACCAAGCGTCATAAGAGTTATCTTGTTAAAGGAGAGTTCGATGATCACGATGACCATTGGAGAAGCCCGATCAAGAATGACACTACAGGTGGTAACGCTCCTGACGCAGACACAGAATCCCTTACAGGAGACTACATTAAGGTAAAATTCTTCATAAAGAAGAAGATTTACAATAGGCTATACAACTTCGTCATCAAGGTGCGTGAGAGATTGCGTGTCTACAGAAAGTGATTGTACTTTGTTTTTCGTATCTTTGAAGTTAATCTATAACTAAACTTTCAAAGAATGGCATGGATTGGAGCCATTGTCCAAGGTGTATCTGGTGGTATTCAAATGGGAGTTGCAATGGATCAGCTATCAAAGCTACCATCTGCAAAGACCTTCTCACCAGCCACAGACCTTGAGACAGCCACATCGATGGCACGTAGAGCAGCCCAACAGGGTATGACTCCACAGGAACGTGCCGCTGCCGAACAGGCGATAGGTACTGCACAGAGCAGGACACAGAGAGCAATGGAGCAGCGTGGTCTTGGAAACCTTGCCGCTGCCGTATCGCAGATCAGAACAACTGAGGCACTGAACCAGTTAGAGGCTCAGAACCAAGCCATTAAAAGGCAGAGTCTTGGACAGTACGCAAGCCTAGCTGGTCAGATGCAATCTATTCAGAATCAGAACATTAGTTCTTTCAATCAGATGCTGTACGCACAGCAACAGGCGTTAGGTCAGGCTGCACAGGCAGGTTTCAAGAACCTTGCAGGAACAGGAGCCACTATCGCAGAGGCTATTGAGGGTAAAGAAGCTATTGATGAAGCGACATACACTCCAGAGCAGCTTGCTCAAATTGAGATGATGAAGCAGAATAGACCTATGGAAAGAACACCTGGAACTGGTGAATTGGGTACTCAGATAGCTACAGAAACACCCACTACAGATTACGCTTCAATGTTTAAAACAGAAGGAATTGCTGGAGATATTTATAGTCAGAATCAAGCGACTCAATCTCCAGAGTATAGTGCTGGGTTAATGCCTCAATTGGATTTCAATACCAATAATTACTTTGGAGATATTACTTCTACAGGCGCAATGGTTCCAGGTGGCGTTGACTCAGGAACATATACATTTGAATAAACATGGCAAACGGACCATTCGGAAATCCTTTAAGTACAGGCATCGCTCTCTCTTTCGAGGTCGATATGACACCTTACAGACAGATGCACGCCAGAAAGATGGCGAACATAGAGGAGAAGAAAAACGAAAGAAAGAAGCAACAGGCTGAACTTCAGGACATTCTAAAGAATATAACAGTAGATACAAGCAAGGTTCACGAGCGTTACAAGGATGACGCTATGAACGAATACGCTTCAACTATAAATGATGTTATGTCATCATTCAAATCTGGTAATGTTGCTGGCACATATCAAAGAATAAACAAGTTCAATAATCAAATAAACAGCTACGTTAACGCTACTCAGGACTTCAACAACTACGTAAAGTCAAAGGGAGATAAGACATTCAGAAACGAAGAGCTTATCAGATCGATGAACAATGTAGAGGGAGTGTCTGACGATCAGTTGATGGATATGTTCCAACGAGACATAGACTACTCAAATGGTCTGTTCAACTTCACGGTAATAGATAGACCTGACGTAATGGGTAATGCCAACAAGGTTATTCAGGGTACTGAAAAGATGTTTATGACAGATGATGCTGGTAATTATGTTAGAACTGGAAAAGTAGGTCCGAGAAATAAGGAATTATACAGAACCTCAATTAAAGACCCCGATAAGTTCTTTGAGGGTCAGGCTAATTTATTAAAAAATAGCGCAGGAGGCAATAGACTTCTTATGGAGTATGGCGGTATAACCCCAGCGCAACTCGATGAAAGAGATGCAAGTGGAAGACAACTAAGAGATGTTCTTGCAGATAAATATGTAAGAGAACTTCTTAGCCCTAAAGTGTACGGAGAGAAGGGGTTAGACCCAAACATCCCAAGAGTGGATAAATCAGATTACACAAGACCAGGCGTTGTAGGTAAAGTTCAAATAGCGGAGGCAACTCCAAGCCCAATATCAAGAGAAGCTTTTAATTTTGAATCATACAAAAAGGGAGCAGTTCCTTTTATTGAGACTGAAATAGCTAAAATAATAGAGCAAAACCCTGGTAATGACGCTGCTATTGCGGCAGCTATAGAAAAAAAGACAGGACCAACTGGGGGAGTTAAAGATGCGAATGATTTCTTTGGACCTAATATAATATCTGTACGAGGAACGGAGGTGAATATAGATAAGCCAGCAGAAGCAGCTAAACAAATTGCTGATGCGTTATCTCAAATAGATGAGACTGATTTCAAATCCATATCGGGTAATTTTGGATATTCAGAACCTACCCCAACAGAAGTGGTAAAGGATTTTGAAAAGACAGCAACTATAAATGTTTTCGGAAGAGATATAAGAAAGACATTCAAAATACCAAAGGGAGAAGTATATATTGTAGGTTCAAAGGGGTCTAAGAAAGTAAATATATTAAACGCAGTTGATGTACCTAACTCTACTTTTAGAACTGTAAACAGAGATAAACAAAGTGACATTTGGCACGGTATTGATTTTCCAGTTGAGGAAGAAAGTGCAATTAAGCAAGTCTTAAATGAAGCATTAGGTAAAGATGTCCTTGATGATTTTGTAAAAAGCAACGGTCTTCCAAAAACTTTCATTGTTCCTGAAGTAGACGAAAACATACAGACACTTCAGACACTTGATAAAGAATTGACTCCAGATTTTCTTGACGCAGAACTTAAAAGAATAGGAGTGTATGGGGCAGGAACGACATCAACAGCATCAACTGAAGTAAGAGGAATGTCAAATAGTGATTTTACAAAACTTGTTGGAAATCACCTGACTGGTAATAACGATAATATAATGGGTAAGCTTGGTGGAGAAGACCTCGCTGTTCATTCTGGCATGGCAGTAAAATACCCAGACGGATCAATAAAAGATGCATATGGAGCGAGAGAGGGTAGTTGGTTTCAGGTAATTAAGGACGGAAAAGTTCTAAGTGATATGATTGATGCGCCTCAAATTACAGGAGATGGTTATCCTGAATTAGACGTTCCTAATGCTGTAAGCGTTGTTGAATCAACTGGAGCAAACACCCCATCATTTCAATAAATAATACATAATGGAGCAAGATCCTACATTGCCAAATCAAACGGCAGACCCTCAGAAAAGTCTTGTAACTAAACTCATAAATCATTATGAGCCAAACGTGGATGTTACAGATGACTACTATAAGTCAATATCTGAAAAATATCAAGATGTAGACACGCTTATTACAAAGCTTGTAAACCATTATGAGCCAAATTCAGAAGTAACAACGGATTATCTTAATGGGCTTTACAGTAAGTATGGTGTAAAAAAAAAAGAACAGACCGAACCGACTCAAACAGTTCAGACTCAACAAGCTCCGACTCAGGCAGCTCCTTTACCTGGTCTTGGAGGTGTTTCGGAAGAACCTACACCATCTCCTTCAGTTGGTCAGGGCGTACTTAGGGATGTAGACCAAACTCAGCCAAGAGGCGAGGCATTTATTCAAGGAGCATCAGACCTTACGAGAACAGATGTAAAACAGCCGCAGGTAGATGGCGAAGAGTTACCTACGGGGTCTACAGGACCTACAGGGGCTACTGGTGCTGACGGTCAGGGAGATATTGTTCCTGACATAGATTACGAAACAATGGGTATTGGTGAAACGCCTACAGGCGCACCGATTTCAATGGATGACCCATATATTAGGCAACAAGATGAGTTAAGAAGTCAGGCTCGTGATAATAATTATCAGTTCGGAATTGATGAACCTGATGAGTCTTTACCTAATTATACTGCTGTCGGTATTCCTGAAAACGTAAAGGATGTTGATGTAAAAGATTATTTGAGTGATCAAATAGGCGAGGTTCAAAGAAGGGTAAATCAAGTAATGTCCAATCCTGAAGCATACGGATTTCCACAAAGGATTCTGTCAGCAACAGAAGAAGATATTCAAGAATTAACCAATCAGATATACAAGCAATCCGCACCAGCGTCAACATACAATAGGGGTAGAGGCGGTTTGATACCGCTTCCAATTGAGAATCAAGGGGAAGACTTTATAAATCTCGATGAATCATATTTTAGGAATGTAGTTAAAAACGCTGTAAACAACTATAAATCAAGATACGAGGTAGATAAGAACGATAGAATATTAAAAGAAATAACAAGCGATTACATACAGGCTGGTTATGAAAAAGAAAAGATACGTGGGGTTATTTTCGGTGAACTTTCAAATCAGGAAAAGTTTGACGATGAAGAGAAAAAACTGTACGACATAAACAATCAGTTAAGGACCTTGAGAGGTCAGCTTTCATCATTAACTCCAGACTCTCCTAAGTACTCAGAGGTACAACAAAAATACAATGGTCTTATTCTGAGTGCAGACGATGCAAGAAAAAAGCTTGGAGATGATAGAGAAGCATTGTACGACACAAGAACGGGAGAGCGTGTTGATAAAATAGACAGTCCTAATGCATCTGATCTTACTCTTCAGATTCAAGATGAAATGGAACAGTTGACTTTTGAGGAAGATGTTCAAGATGTGTATGTAAAGGCTGGTCTTGCGGATAATGAACATAAATCCTATGGTCAGAAAACAAAGTTTGACATTGAAATTCCTTTAACAAGAACTGGTAAAACAGATATGTTAATGCATCGTCAAGCAATTGACGGTCTAAAAATGTTAGGATATCAATCATCTCCAGTTTTGGATGAGGATGGAAATCAAACAAATAGAATGTCGTTCAAGGATGTGTCTCTTTCTGATATATCAAACAGCTATGTAAGAGAAGCTGTAAGAAGAACCAATGAAAGCCTTGCTGAGAACGCTGAGAGGTGGCACGACAGGAATGTTGATCTTATGGTTAAAAGAATAGCGGCAAGGAATATGTCGTTACTCAATATCGATCCTGGAAAGGTAAAGAGAGAACAGTTCTCTGCTTTTGGTATTGATTTTTACCCAGCAAGAATGCTTGAGGTTATAGGCGAGGAGGTTTTGCCTAAAGGAATGACTGAGGAAATTGGTATTTCTGACGTTAAGCTTGTTGATAATGCAATACCTCAATTAGAGGCTCACGGCATAGAATTAACTGAGTCTCAAAAAGAAAATGCTGAACGATCATTAGGTTTAGAGGTGCAAGAGGGTGTTGCTTCGTTTATACCAATGATTGTTGAACTTGCAGTTTTAAACAAAGCCGCAGGAGCAGCAAAAGTTGTGACTGGTCTTAATAAGATATTAGAAGGATATAGGGCTGGGAATAAATTTGAAAGAGGATTAGCAATAGCCATAGATGCTCTAATTGAAGAAGGTCAGATGCAAATTGCTGGAATGAACACTGGAGCAGGTGCTTCGTTCAGCGTTATGGGAAATAGACTTAGGAAATATGGACTTGATAAATTTCCATTGAGGTTTAAGGGTGAACTTGCAAGGTTAAACAAGCTTGGTGACAATGTTTGGAGTAACTCTATGACAGGTGTTGTCACTATGGAATTTGCATCTAATGTAGAAGCCGCCATAGAGGATTTTATGGGTGGCGAGACAATGCAAAACCACATTGAGCAAAATTATTCAGACCTGTCCGAAGTTGGTAAAAGAGGATTGGTTAATACTTTTGTTTTCAATATTATTGGATTAAGGGGGCTTATTGGAAAAGGAAAATCTGGATTCAGCATACGTAGAATGGAAGAAGCAAGTGCTGAACTCAAACAAAAGGGTCACACTGAAGAAGCCAAACAACTCGACTCATACATTAAGGAATACTATGAGACTGGAGGTGGGTTTGAAAAGCAAATGACTAAAGAGGAGTTAAGGGAGTATAGAAAAGAAGCTTCTCAATTAGGGTATCGTGAAGATTTAGAAAGCCTTGAAGAATGGATAAAAGAGAACCCAGAAAAACATAAACAAATAGTAAAAGGCAAGGCTGATGTTTATTTTAGATATACTTTAGGGGAAAAACTACGACCATATTTTCCTAAAATATTAAAAAAAGTTGAAGGAAAGTTCTTAACAGATCCTACTGTTGTAGATAGAATACAAAAGCCATACACTAGGGTAGACCTTAAAGAAAGCGATGCTAAAAAACCAGTTTATGAAGTTAAACTACTTGGTTCTGGTGGTAAAGAAATAGACTCATATGAAGCCGAAAGCAAAGAGGAAGCTGAAGCTGTAAGTAATGAAATAAATACAGACTTAAAAGAGAAAGAGTCTGTAGTAGAAACAGCCCCTGCCGTAACCGAACCTACAGGTGATATCGTTCCTGCCAAACAAAAAGGAAGACTTACCAAGTTCAGTACTCCTCAAGACGGTATTGTAGGAGAAGTAACCTATGAAGACGGAACGAAGAAGGAACTTACACAGGAAAAGTATGATGCACTTGAAAAACAAGAAGGGCTGTTTGATGTAGAGACAGGAACGCAGCCAGTTGCTGAAACTGTTCCTACCGAAGTGGTAGCAGAAGAGGCTGCGCCTACGGAGACACCTACGGAAGTGGTTGCTGAAAAAGTAGAGGAAGTGTCTGAGCAAGAGGTAGTTGAACCCACGGATGAGGTTACGGAAGAGGTTACAGTCAAAAAGAAAGATGAAGTACAGACAGGCAAGCCTCTAAAAATACGTTACAATAAAAATCCACAGAAAGCTCCTGATATGGGTGCTGAGTTTGGGCAAGATGTAGAAGCAAGTGGAGATTATGTAACCCAAAAGGTTTCAGACTTTACACCAGAAGGATTTGAAGCTGGTGTAGTGGAATCAGAAAATCCTCTTGTAATAGACATTACAGATGACACTCAAATATCCTACAAAAACGAACTTTCCCAAAGGTATGACGGGAAGGTTGGAGAGGAGCTTTCTGAAGCTATACGACAAGACGGATATGATGCCATAGTTACAAAATATGATGACGGGTCAACAGGAGAAATTGTTTTACTAAAAGGACAAAGAGATGCCATTCAAGAGCAAGAAGCAGCAGACGTACCTAAAGCTGAACAACCCGAAGCTGTACAAGAAGTGGAAGGCGAAGTACGGGAGCCTACCAAAGAAGAAGTCCTCTCCGAAGAAGACGCAAAGTCGGAAGAAAAAGTAAAGGAGTTCGTTGAAAAAAACTTGTCTGACGAAAAGAAGAATGAAGAGGCAGATAAGGAGATAGAGTCAAAGTCTGAAGAAGAACTTAAAGAAGACGTTCCTGACGTATTAGAATCAATCTCTGAATCAGAAAGAGAGAGACTTGACAGAGAGGCTAAATTCAAAAAAAAGTCTACTGTAGATTATGTTATTGACTACCTAAAGGGTAAGTTAAAAAATGTCAGACAGTCAATCAAGAATATCCTTGAGAAGTTAAGGTCTAATTATAGGAAATCCCTTATTGCCACAGCCATAGTGGCTGAATTGTTTGGAGGTGTGGCTAAAGCTAAGATAGCTTATGAATATTTAAATGGGAAAGAGATTATTGAGGCGTATGAAACTGGAGGTAAAGAAGCTGCTGCAATTAAGTTCGCTGAAGAAAATCCTGAAATTTTCAAATCCTCATTGGGAATTTTAAAATACACTGATGCATCTCCTAAGTTTGCTGGAAGACTTGCTAATGTGGGAATAAAGGCTGGGGTTATTGAGCCTGTTAAATTAGAATACAAAGAGTCTGACTACCAAAAAGAAGATGGAATTACTAAAGGGTATTTTGATAGAAAGACAAAGGATGAGATAATTGAAGTAGTTGAGGATAGGAATGGTCTTGATATAGCATCCACAAGAAACACGTTCCCCGCTGCAAGGGGAATAGAGGTTGTTCTTCAAGGAAATAATTCTGAAAGAAAATCTTCTGGTAAGAATAAAATTGATGACGTTAAATATGTAATGCACTACGGTCTTGATGACAATGTATTGTCTGGTAAAAGACATAAAGACACTCCTGCCATACATAGAAGATCGATAGAAATTGATGGATTTGTACCTTATGTAATAAAAAGAGTTGGAGACAGGGTGGTTTACACCTATAAAAGGTATTCTGAAGTAGCTGACATTTCAAAACCATTATCTGAGGTTTTAAAAGACAAAAAAATACTTGATCCATTAAGACAATATAATTACGATGACATACAGTGGGATAAAGAGCCTAATTTTAAAAGACCTGATTCAGTATCACTTACTGATGGAGACAGAGTTTACGCTGGAGCTGTAGAGCTTCTTCTTAAAGATGGCGTTGAAAACGTATATAGAAAAGGAATAACCAAGCACGACTCAGATGACCCAGCTAATAAGCAGGGCACTTACATTATGTACACATATATCAAATCAGATTCGTTAAAAGGTAAGGAAAATTACGGTAGATACAATGGTGGTTCTTTTGCTTTAATATTCAATGATAAAGATGGAAATAGATTCGTAAGAAACTTTACAGGGTCTGTTGAGGGATTAAAAAAAGAAGGTCAAAGTGTAGCGAAAGAGTTTGATATTCCAACAAGTGAAATTACTGTTGCTTTTCACGATGCAGGTTCTGTAAGCGGAAAACCTGTTGCTATAGATGGTGCAATCAGCGAAAGAGAGAACAATATGGTCAATGACCACAATCCAAATGCAACATTTGGGTACTTAGTTCCTGTGGAAAATGAAATACTCACAAAGACAGCAGACCCAATAAGCGGTGAGAGGGAAACCCCAATCGGTCTTATGGCACTTCCATTATTGTTCGGTGGTGCGAGAAGAAAAAGAAAGGCACTTGAAAATGCTGATTCCGATAAGGTAGTAACAGAATGGATGGGAGATGTGCAGAAGATTTACGATGCACAGAAGACAAAGAACAAAAGGGAAGCAAGGGATCAGGCTGCTGTTAATTTAGCTTTAAGCGGTAAGCTGGACAACCTTGCTCCAGATCAAGTTAAAGCCGTACTTGAAGGGATTCAGACAGAGACTGGTGCTATGGGTAAAAAGTGGAGTGTTTCCACGGTGTCAGAACTTGATGGTCTAACAATCAAACAGCAATTCAAGCAGGGGTTTGAGGAGTATGTTGCTGCGCTAAAAGATAAAGAAGCTTCTAAAAAAATAAAGGCTGAAATCAAACTTCAAGAAAAAATAGATAAGTTAAAAGAAAAGGCAAAGGAAGCTGTTCAGAAAACAAAAGATGACGTTGCTGCCAGAAAGGTTTTCAATGAAATAATGAATGCAGAGATGAAAGAACTCGGTCTTGGAGAATTAAGACAGTCAGAGATTAAAAATCTTCTATCTATGGCTAAACAAGCCGACAGAAAGAAAATAGAAGACCTAATTGAACGTGGCATAAACTTAATGGCAAAAGCCGCTAAAAAGAATCTAAAAACAGGGGCAGAGCAGGTAAGAAAAAAACTGTCAGACAGAATAAAGAAAGGAGACTTCGGAACGGCTGATCAGAAAGCGATAGCAATAGCTAATATTCCTGTCGAAAACATTCCTGTCAAAAGACTACCAGAATACTATGATTTATTAGGTAACCTTGTATCTAAAAGAGGTAAGATTTCAGCAGTTGATTTAAACAAAGCCTCTGATTTCATTGATTCAATTTCAGAAGAAATTGAAAACAAGATAGGCGGTGTAGAAACGCTTGCAGAACTGTATGATGTATTTGACTCAGAAAGAAAAATAGAATCTGAATCTGAAGAGTACATTGAGGCAAAGAAGTTAAAGAAAGATGAAAGAAATGCAAGACAGCAAGGTTTAATAAATAGGATTGAAGGAAAAGCAAAAGAAGAGTTTAAAAGTTTCCTTGAGGAACTTGGTATGCCTACTGAAATTACTGACTTTGCTAATAATGAATTTGAAGCTATAGTTAAAGAACATAAGCGTCAAAACACAGAAAAGGGCAAGCCATTAACTTCAGCTAAGAAAATAGAAAAGATAAAAGAAAAGCGTCAACAGGCTATAGATAATTTTAATAGTCTATACCCCATTGAAAAAGGAAGTAGAGGCATAGATATTTCATTATACAAGAATAACGAAGTATTGGCAGAAGCCGCTGCTTTTTTCAATAAACTCGGAAATAATCAGCTTAAAGACCTATTGCCTTCAGAAATTAATGCGCTTCCATTGATTTACGAGAACATGAATTTTGGACTTATGACTTCATCTGTTTTCAGAATCATGAGTAAAATAAAGGGTTCAATGACTGTGGATCAAATGTCAGAATCTTCAAGTCAATTCAGCAGAATGCTTGCTACAAGTCCAAAGGATTTACCTGGTGATGTAAAAACGATGGCAGAAGACTTTACACTTCCTTTGTATAATCTTGTAAAGCCAGAAACCCCAACATCCGTTAGTATAAAAGATGCTAAAGAACTTGGAAGAAGGATGCTTGCTGAACAGACACCTTACATAAAATACCTAATGAAAGGTATTAAAGGTGACCCTGTGTATGAAATGTTAAACGGTCTTACTGGAGCGATGACAAGTGCCTCATCTATGGTTTCTGATGCAAAAAGAAAAACCTATGATTTATTTATGGGAATGAAGGGTCTTCCATTGGAAAACAATATGATGATTTCAACCTTTCATAGGATTCGTGAGCATCAAGGACTAAAGGGTGAAACGGATATAGCTATAAGAAGACCAATAGAGTACGTTGATGCTAAAATAGAAACTGCACGAACTGATAATCAGGGCATTTATGATTTAATGGTTGGTATAAAGGATAAGTACTTTGATAAAAATGGTGACCCTAAAATAGACAAGCTTACAGGAGAGTCACTAATTGAAAAGGAAATAAACAAAAGGGGAGGTAAAGAACTTGTTGACTTTATGGATAAAATGAATGAGGTCACAAGGGAAATGGGAAGAACGATAGCTGTTATCAGAGGTATTCCATATAAGGAAATAGACCTATATGGAGCGTCAAGGGCTGAACATGGAACTGACAATCTATCTGAAAAGATGTCAAAGATAACTGCTGGAAAGACTCTTTCATCAGTCAAATCTGGTGCTGTTCTTTCCAGAACAGGAAATACAAAAAAGACTTTTGATTCTGTTGGGGACTTCTTGAGTTCTTTTGACAATACAGTGCATGAGTATTATCTGACAGAGCCACTATCTACGATATCTAATTTTGTCTCAATAGCGAATAAGACAGGAAATGTAAACCTTGCGAGATATGCAAACGCAATAAAGGATTATGTTTCTGGGTCTATAGAAAACCAAATAAAAACAAATTACTCTGACGGTGGATTTTGGATGAATCTTATGAATGATATTATAAGCACGAGAAAGTCAGGTGCAGTATTTGGATTAGGAGTCAAGCCATTTGCTGAAACTTTCAGCCAAATGAATAAAATACTTCTAATTCCAGAAGCGAGAAAATCCTTTATGACAGGCATTCAAGTTCTTAAAGAGTCAGGTGATGGTGTTTTAAATTTCCAAAAGGCTTTTGAGTTTATGAGAGCCATACAATCGACTCATCAAAACAGAGCTGGTGTTTTAAATGCGGAAGTGTACTATCAGCCAGGATACTTTGAGAGGAAATTGAAATCAAACACTGGTAGGTACTTGAATATTTACAATAAAGTAAGACCACTCTTAAAACCCACAAAGGGTATGAAAAGAGGATTACAAAGGGCTGCTGAAATTAGTCAAATGGCTCCTGATGCTTTTGGTGTTATTCAGGTAAATATTGGTGCTTTTGCTGAAAAATTCAAAGAGTTAACAGGTAAATATCCTGACATAAATAAAATAATAGAGGACAAACAGTATCGTGCTGAAAATGCTGACGCTATAAGAAAAGCGAGGGCTTACGCTGACAAACTAACCTCAAGCACAGCGGCACCATCATCAATGGCTGAAGTTTCAAAAGCAGGATATCTTTTACCTCCATTTAGAATGGGATATATCAAAAAAGAACCTGGCACTAAGTCTCAAAACCTATTCATACTTGACACCTACTCTAGTTCTGAAAAAAGAACCTTATTGACAAATCTAAAAGAGTTAAGGGATTCACTTATGAAGCCTTTTATAGCAAGAGGGATGTCTGAGTCTTGGACTGGTTCTGAGAAAAAAACATTTGATGTATTGCAAGAGATAACTGGAAGAAACGTAGCTGGTATATCTTATCAAATATACAGACTACTTGGATTTGCTGCTTTAAACACTCTTATTCAAATGCTTGAAAAAGAACTGTTTGGAACTGACGAGGAAGAATTAGACTTATCCGAAGAATTTGAAAAAGGAGCGAAAAAGGGAATATTAGACCAAGCGTTGCTTCCTCTCTTGGGTAACGCTTCATGGGTTACGAGGTTAATGCTTTTGGGTGGGATATACGTAGCTGCTAAATACACTGAGGGAGAGCTGGATGAAGATGAGGAAAGCTACTCTGAGGAGTTTAAAAAATCAGTTTATCTTCCAGATTTGAATAGATACGGTAATATACCTGTGACTGTTTCAAAATTTGGTTTTGAAGGACAAGTTGCTGCTGATGCGCTTGAATTATCAATGATGCTTGAGATTTTAACCGAAGATCAAAGTATTAGTTCAGCAGATATTGGGAAATTTGCATTCTTGCTATCAAGAAACGCAGCCCCAACACCTCAAGAAGCACTAAGATTAATGAGGTTGCCCAGAACAATGCAAAAGGTTGAAAAAGCAAATAAACTGATAAATGGAATAAATAGTTCATTTATAGTTGATGAAAAGACGAGGGCGATATATAACACATACATAGACCTTGATAATGATAAGTCTGCTTTACCTTTAGATATAAGAGATACTGAATCTATAAATGTTGATGGGGTTTCAGTAAAGTACGAGATTGACAAAGATGACCTTATGGGTTTGTACTTTGAAAGAGGGAAGTTAATAAACGGTCTTATGACACCTGAAACACTTTCTAAGTTTAGAACAACGTCAGACCCTAAGAAAAGAAAAGATATTCTAAAATCGATATACAAGGAAGTAAACAACCTTGAAGACTATCAATTACTCAAAGACGCTTACTTCTTAAAGAATGGGAAACGTGTGAATTAAGTACACAATGTTATATCCTCAAAATTCCGTACCTTTGAGTTATGGCTATTCCAGAGCGATACAAGAAGAAGGGCTTCACCAAGGTCGGTGCAAAGAAGAAATCGACACGACCAGGTAAGAAGTGGATGGTGCTTGCCAAAAAGGGGGATAAGTACAAAATAGTTCACGGAGGGGATAGTAAAATGAAGGACTTTTCTCAGCATAAGAGCAAAGACCGTCAGAATAAGTTTTGGGATAGGATGGGTGGTAAGAGTTCTGAGAAGGCGAAGGACAAGTTCAGCCCTCTATATTGGCATAAAAAATTTAAAACCTGGTAAAAATGGCTTACGGTAATAAAAAGTCTGGCAAGAAAATGTCTTCAGAAAAAGCTTGCGCTAAGTGCAAAAAAATGGGCAAGAAATCTTGTAAGTGTAAAAAACGATAAGCAATGGCTATATCACAGTTTCAATTCAGTGTATGTATTGACTGTTCGGATAATCTGTACACGATTACAGATAATTCGTCAGGAACGGTGACAGCACCAATAAGTGCAGAGTCTGTAAAAGTAACCTATCCGAATGATGATAGTGTTACTTTTGATTTATACTCAAATACTCAGGACTCCCTATTTGGTCACACAATGGGGATCAGTGCTTTAGGTTGTACGTCAGCTTCGTTGTCTTTTACTACTGCCCTTTTGGGAACTAACTATTACCACTTCTATATAATATACACTAATGCGAGTGGGGTGTTGACTGTAAAACCTGAGTATTTCAGCAGTACATTGCCTTCGTTTTCCACAGTAGGGGGATTAATAGCAGGTGCTATAAATGCTGGAACTACAACAACAGGAGTAAGCGCAACATACAATTCAACTACAAGGGATGTAGACCTTACGGGGTCTTCATTTGGGGTAGCAGCTATTGCAAATGGTAACGCAAATATGTTTGTAAAGAATGTAAATGCTGAAATTACTACAGATGGTAAATACGCTCTAACTTGGGAGTTAGATGACGCTGAAACAGTACCTTCCACATACGTATCAACTATTGAGTCTTACTTTTTATGCAACGTAGAGTGTTGTGTAAGGGGCAAGATGTCTGCGATTGATGTAAGTTGTGACTGTGTTGGAGACAAGAAGACAGATGCTGCAATTGAGGCTATGCTAATGTTGCAAGGAATCAAAGCCGCTGCGGCTTGTGGAAAGGATGCGAAAGCTGATAAGTTGCTTGAAGGACTTCAGGCGATATGTAATAACGAATGTAAAAGCTGTTAAAAAATGAGCTGTAATTCATGTTCAAATATAACATTACCTGGAGTTGCAGGACCTGCTGGAGCTGCTGGGTCAAACGGTTCCAACGGGGCAGATGGTGATCACATTGTAGTTCTAAAGGTATATAAAAGAGCTTCAAGTACACCTGCTCAACCAGGGGCGAGTAGTTATGATTTCTCAACTCTTACACTTACTCCTCCTGCTGGATGGAGTACGTCTGTTCCTGCTGGTACTGACCCTTGTTATGTTTCTCACGGAACTGCATCGGTTACTCCTCCTGCGACTGTTGATAGTTCAATCACTTGGACAAATCCTCCTGAAATTGCATTTGAAAATGGTGCAGATGGAATAACACTTCTGCATACACTTACATCAGCTTCATCAGATATAACCTCTGCGTCATACACTTCTGCTCTTCCAAGTACTTGGCAAGTTGCGGCTAACACTCTTAATACAAACGGAGACACGCTTAGACTTCAAGCTCAGACCATGGTTACTCCAGGGTTTGTATTTGATGTAGCACATGGGATACAAGTTTTAGTTGGAAGCACTAATCCTCCAACTGTACCTTTAGAGATATCTTTTCCAGCAGTTCCAGATTACTTAAATGGTTTCTATTATTTTGGGAACTATTCATACATTCTTGAAGTTGACATGGTTAGAGTTAGTGACACTTCTATAAGAATGGAGTCTAAGCTTTCTTCTATAGTCATGGACACAGGAAACTCAGACTACGCAAATGAGATTGTAAAGCAGTCTTCCAATGGTCAATCTCAAGTTGGGGTTGAGGTTACAAACTCATCTCAAGTAATAACTGTTAGTGATTTAGATACATCCCCATTTTACGTTGATATAAATCTAAAGACCTTCAATTCAGTCCCAACAAAGCTCCTTTACGCAAAGCTTTACTGGTTAAACAAACTAGTTAATACATAAGATGTCAATACTTAGATCATACGCAGCCCTTACATCTGGTACTATATCAATACCAGTAGATCAAGCTTCAGCAGGTTCATACCCTGTTGTTTCTAACAATATCATAACAGGAGCAGTAACGCTCGTTGGACCTCTTGCAATTTCCCCAATCGGAACACCTGTCACTGGTCAGCGTGTTGTTATAACTTGGAATGCGTCAGTAACGCCATCAGGTAACACAATCACAATATTCTATGAGACTGTTCCTACAGAATTAGCCGCAAGAAACTTTGTAGCTGAGTGTCTGTGGAACGGAACTGCTTGGGTAGTAAACATACTGCCTGACTTTGCAGGTGTGGGTATTGTTGATTCAGACAGGCTCGCAGCCGACTCAGTAACAACTGCTAAAATTGAAGACAATGCAGTAACGCTTGCTAAAATGGCAGGACTTGCAAAAGGTAAGATTATCTACGGAGATGCTTCAGGAAACCCTGCTGATATTGAACTTGGAAGTGCTGACGGAAGAATGCTACTTGGAGACACTGCGGCAGGAGTTGCTGCTGTAGACATGAGTGGTGACGCTACTATTAGTAAGGCAGGAGCGTTGACAATTGCAAACA
>Ga0255049_10001025_pt1 | contig 16032 bp, 13 predicted proteins | sample JV7_2_3_MG_FD_183615 | JGI IMG/M metagenome (GOLD analysis project Ga0255049, IMG submission 183615) | Seawater microbial communities from Jervis Inlet, British Columbia, Canada - JV7_2_3 | ecosystem: Environmental > Aquatic > Marine > Inlet | place: Canada: British Columbia | collected 2016-10-06
GCAGGCTGTTCGGCCTATTGTCACTTGGGCGAAACGCCCGGCCATGATGGACGAATGCGGACCAACAATACGGGTGAGACGCTGGACATGTGGCACTGGAAGGCGGCACGTTCCAACCCGTTGGACTTTGCCGATGATAAGCATGTCATCTATGCCGCTGCTGCCGATACTACGACCGGGACCCGCAAGGGTGACGACGGAAGTGGCGTGGATAGCGGCAACAAGGACGGTGCGGGCACCCTGCCGGCCTTCATGGCTGAGGATGACCCTGGTGCGAACGCGACGTTTCTGATCAATCTCCCTTCAGGGTCTGCGCGCGCCGTGGCGTTTGATCCGAGCGCTACGTTTCTGGCTGGTGACACCATTGCGGGTAACGTCCTGAAAGCGGCACATGGCAGTCGCGCCGGCCTCAAGGCCCAGGGTAGCTTTAGCGCCGGGGTATGGACGGTGATCCTGAGCCGGACTCAGGCCACCAGCACACCGACGCAGGACGTACAGTTCGACCTTAGTAATGCCGCCAACCTGTATGGCTTCTCGGCGGCCATCTTTGATAACGCCGGCGGCAACGCCACCACCATGTTTCCTCAAGACTGGTCTGCGTATACCCTGGGTAACGCGACCTCTGGTGCTGATTTACTGGCAGAGCTGGTGACAAGTGCGCCCACCGGCCCGGCCGACTTCACCGGATCGGTATTGACCACCGTCCCGAGGGACTCGGCCAGTACAGCGCCGGTTGCCCTGCAGGCAGCTTATGACACGAAGAATGTCTACATCCTGGGGGTGTGGACTGACCTGACTGGCGCCGAGAGCCTGGCCAAGGATCAGTGGGCATTTGACGGCACCAACTGGAGCCAATCGGGTAACGAAGACCGCATTGCACTCATGTTCGACATCAATGCCAGCGATTGGGGTGCCGCAGGCTGTTCGGCCTATTGTCACTTGGGCGAAACGCCCGGGCATGATGGGCGAATGCGGACCAACAATACGGGTGAGACGCTGGACATGTGGCACTGGAAGGCGGCACGTTCCAACCCGATGGCCTTTGCCGATGATAAGCATGTCATCTATGCCCCTGCTGCCGATACTACGACCGGGACGCGCAAGGGTGACGACGGAAGTGGCGTGGATAGCGGCAACAAGGATGGTGCGGGCACCCTGCCGGCCTTCATGGCTGAGGATGACCCTGGTGCGAACGCGACGTATTTAATCATCCTTCCTGACGGGTCTGCTCGCGCCGTGCCGTATGTGCCCTGATCAACGGCTCGGTTAGCAGTTTGCCAGGGTCGGGTCAGGAGATATTCCTGACCCGACCCATGGTTGGCAACCAGATGCGTCTGCAGCACAAAGGAAACGAGAGATGGAACTGGCAGACAGAACAGCTTCCACCCTGGGAAATCGCCTGGTTTTTCTTGCCGCATTGATTGTCGTGCTGTTGATGCCGAGAGCCGGGATCTCGCAGGACGAGTCCATGGAAGAAATCGTCGCGGCCCTGCAGACCAGGGTGGACAATCTGAGCAACAGTGTGAATTTGGAGCGCGGCAGGAAGATCTATTTTCGAGCATGTGCAGCCTGTCACGGTGTTCGCGGCGACGGTAACGGCCCGGCAGCAAAAGGCTTCGATCCTGCCCCGCGAAACTTCCGCAGGGGCGTTTACAAGATTCGCACCACGGTCAGCGGTGCTCTGCCCCTCGACGAGGATCTGGAATACACCGTCCGTGAAGGCGTGCCGGGAACGGAGATGCCACGCTGGAAGGACGTGCTTTCGGAATACGATATCAAGGCGGTAGTGCAATACATAAAGACCTTTTCTCCGTTGTTCGACGACCCGTATTCGCTGCCACAGCCAGAGGATATTCTGGATATTCCTACGGATCGGCCGTTCGAACCGAGCCTGACATCCATTGCCGCGGGGCGGCAACTCTTTGTCGAGCAGGAATGCGACACATGTCATGGCGAAAACGGAGAGGGCGATGGCTCGAGGGCCGACGAATTGGTGGACGACTGGGACGTCCCCATCCGACCGGGCGACCTGACCCGGCCCTATTTCGCCAATGGCAAGCGGGATCAGGATATCTATCGTGTTTTCACCAGCGCGCTGAATGGCACGCCGATGCCGGCTTTCGACGACCTGACCGATGAGCACCGCTGGCAACTGGTCGATTACGTACAGTCGCTGGAGCAAAAGAAAGGCTTTGTGTACTGGCTGTTCCGGGAAAACCCGAACCAGGTTCGACGCCCCGAACCCGGGAAGTCCAACACGGGCGAATGATGCTCATGCAGATCTAGTAAGAGAGTCAAGCTTGTGAAACAAACACCGGAAACGTTCCACGGTCCATTCGCCAGGTTTCTCATCTGCCTGGCTGCTCTTTCATTATTAAGTGGTTGTGGACCGGGTAGTGGTCAAGGTCTCGACGAGAACGGCAATCCAATTGACGGTGATCCTGGAGGGGGTGACGGAGGGAACGGAGGAGCCAGCGGTAACCCCAATGCCACACTGGCCTGGCTTCAATTAAATGTATTTGGCGGTGTTTGTAGTCAGTGTCACACGGGAGCAGGGGCCCCGCTGGGCGTGAATTGGGAGTCGGAGTCTGATTCCTGTGCCAACGTGGGACGAACCAGCGCTGAGATGCCCCCGTTAGCGGTAATCGAATCGGGCAATCCGGAGGGGAGCTACGTTATCTGGAAAGTCGAGGGTGCGGGTCCGAACGCTGAACCCATCGTCGGTGGACAGATGCCACCCTCTAACGGCCCGCTAACGGCGGAGACGATCCAGAACCTGCGGGACTGGATTGCTGACGGTACTCCCGGCTGTCAAACGCAGCAATCAACAGGGTCTGTTGACTCTTCCGCAACCAAGTTCGACCTGCCGGTTGGCGGTGATCCCCAAGTTGGCTCGATCTATCCGATGGGATCCTGGGCGCATGTGTGGAACGAAACACTGCAGCTCTGCGCGACCTGTCACAGCCTCATCTCGTCCAACCCGCGTTGTCTGACCGATCTGCAATGCCCGCCAAATGGAGTCGTGCTTAGCAAGGACAATTATTTTGGCGTGGTAGACGGCTATACAGTCGCGCCGTTTGATCCCGAAGGCAGCAATCTGTGGAGACGGGTCACCGAAGAAGATCCACACGAGCGGATGCCGTTCGGTTTGGCGCCGCTAACCCAGACGCAACTGAACATTATTCGAAACTGGATCGCGGACGGCGCCCCCTTCTGCCCGCAGAACGATGTTTGTCCATAAAGGTGACCTCAGGACAGTCCTTGAATGAACGTAGGTAATCGAACCATGAAACAAGAATTCCTAAAGAGTGGGACCCGATTTCGGCATCAGTCCAACTGTGCGGCACTATGCATCCTGGGACTGGTTCTTTGGGGAACATCGAGCGTCCGGGCCGAACCTTATCTGGCGATACAGGAGGGTTACAAATGTTCCCATTGCCATGTGAACATTACCGGCGGAGGCAAACGCACGGAATTCGGCAACATATACGCTCAGACTCGACTGGCGAACCGGTTTTGGAACTGGAGGGACATACTGGGAGAGTCGGGCGAAGACGATGAAAATCCTTCTGAAAGCGATTCCGGCAGCAGCTTTTTCTCGGGTCGCCTGAATGACTACATCGCTATCGGCGGCGATCTCCGAATGCGCTACGAGCAAACCGAGACGCCCGGCAACCCCACGCAGGACGCATTTAACCAGCAGAAACAAAATATCTATCTGCAAATCGATCTGATTCCCGAGCATGTGATCTTTTATCAAACGCTGACCGGCGGTGGCGATGCCCGGGAGATCTTCGGCTTGCTGAAGTGGGATTCATTCTACGTCAAAGCAGGCGAGTTCTTTCTCCCTTACGGCCTGCGCCTCCTGGACGATAGCGCGGTCACTCGCGCCGTCACGGGATTCACTTACGGAACCACGGACGCGGGTGTGGAGATTGGCTACGAGCCGCATAACTGGGCCATACACGTAGCAGCAACCAACGGCACCGGCGCCTCGCTGGAAACCAACCGCTCGAAACGGGTCACGGCCTCAGTCGCCTACGTGCACAAGGGTTTCCGCGTGGGAGGCTCCTACTCCACTAATAAGGACGCGCAAGGCATCGAAACCGAAATTTACGGATTTCATGGCGGCGTGCAGCTTGGGCGCGTGGGGGTTCTGGCGGAAACGAATGTCATAGACGACAGCACGGATAAGAAGTTCGTCTCCATCGTGGAACTAAATCTGCTGCTGTCCAGGGGGAATAATCTAAAGTTCTCTTATGAATATCACGATCCATCAGATGCAATTGCGCAGAATGTGCGCGAGCGCTTCAGCCTGGTGTGGGAACCCTTCTTGAACCAATTCACCCAGTTTCGCGCCGGCGTCCGAGACAACAGGGGCATACCGCAAAGCAATGTACAGAATAAGACTGAATACTTTCTCGAGTTGCATCTGTTCTTTTAAAGCGGCCACAAATAATAGGCAGTGCGAATGCTTTACCGACATGTCAACCCTACACACTTCGCGCGCCCTGATTATGGAGTACTTCAAGATCGGACGATAATAACCAGGGGCAAGCAAGAAGTTTCTGGTTCGCGTTATCCCTTGTGGAGCTGGCGTCATGTGCTACTGCTCATGATGGTGGCAATCACGGGACTCAGTGGTAGCGGATTTTCGTCTGTCGCATCGGCTGCCGGCCAAACGGTGGCACCGCAGATTTCCTCCGTCGATAGCGATGTACCAACAGATGAATCCATTTCATCGTTACTTCCCGCACCAAAACCAGAGCGCTCGGATTACCCGAAAATTGGTGTAAGTAGTCGTTCCCTTGTCTGGGTTATCGCCCAGATGCATCTGTTTTTTGGTGCCTTGGTGCTGGCAGTCCCTATCTTCGTGCTGGTCATCGAACTCATCGGTTTCACAACCAAAGATGATCGTTACGATGACATGGCGCATGAGTTCATGAAGATTAGCCTGACTGCTTATGCCATCACAGCGCTGTTCGGCGGCGCTCTGACGCTGTCACTGTTCATGCTCTACCCCGACTTAATGAACTATTTGACAACCCGAGTGTTCGGCCCGCAAATGCTGGTGTATGCAGCATTATTTTTCCTTGAGAGCCTCCTGCTCTATGTCTATTACTACGGGTGGTACGCATTACGCTATGGCAATCGCAAATGGATTCACCTGTCGCTGGGGCTGCTTCTAAACGCGGTTGGAACAACGCTGCTAGTCATCGCCAATTCCTGGACTACTTTTATGATGGCGCCTTCCGGAATCGACGCTGCAGGTGCTGTCGTAGGAAATATTTGGGACGTGATGAGAGGCCCGTTGTGGAACCCGCTAAACCTGCATCGTTTTATCGCGAACGTCGCATTTGGTGGTGCGGTAGTGGGCGCGTATGCAGCCTTTAAGTTCCTTTGCGCTAAGACGGCAGCGGAGAAAGCTCACTACGATTGGATGGGCTATACCTCAAATTTTATCGCGATACTCGCATTCCTACCGCTACCGTTTGCGGGTTATTGGCTGATGGCTGAAATCTATGCTTACTCCCAGCAGATGGGGATTCTGGCGATGGGCGGTATTCTGGCATGGCTGTTTGTTATCCAGGCGGTGCTCATTTGCACCATATTGTTCGCAGGTAATTATTACTTGTGGAGCGGTATGGCGCGCACCGAGGGCGGTCAGCGTTACCGATGGCTTATTAAGTATATCGCTGCAGTGCTGGTGCTTGGCTTTCTCGTTTGGGTGGCACCCCACAACATCATCTTCACCGCTGATGAAATAGCGAGACTCGGGGGTAGTAATCATCCCGTGCTGGGTCCGTTGGGCATCATGCCCGCAAAAAATATTGCCGTGTTCCTGATGCTCATCTTCACTTTTCTTTCGTTTCAAATATATAGACGCGCCGATAAGGTCATCACTGTCTCATGGGAAGGTTGGGCCAACGCTTTGATGGTTGCTATCTACATAGTGGCGAGCGTGAATGTGATTTTTGCTGGTGTTTACTACGGCTATTTCACGAACACCGTTTACAAAGTAGGTTCCAGCGTGATGCAGGTAGGCTCCACGCTGGTCGTCATTGTCTCGGGTGTGGTAATCGACACGTTCCTGTTCAAGGGGGCAAAGACTTTGCCGGTCTCGTGGGGCAAGATCTCCGGCCGTTCCCAATATGCATTGTTCGCTCTGCCGGTCGCTTTTACATGGTTGATGGCGCTGATGGGCTACGTTCGCTCCTCTCTCCGTACTCATTGGCATGTATACGCGGTAATGAAGGACAACTCTGCCGATAATTTTATACCTACTCTGCAACATGTCGGCAATATGGTCACTTTTGTGACCGTGCTGTTCCTCATATTTCTGTTGTTTATCTTTTGGGTCGCTAACCTGAGCGGCGTCAAACAAGTACCTGCGCTCGGATCGGGTAGCCGCACAGCGGCCCAAGGCGCCGCATGAACGTGTTGATTAGAACTCTGGGCTTCAGTCTGGCGCTGATGCTGATATTTACTGCCGTAACTTATGTACTTCCCCAGATGAAGGGCGAAGCGCCAGAAGACACAGCTGTGGATGTGGCGGCGTTGACCATGGATTCTTTCATTTCCCTTGGCGAGGATTTATTTCTGGGGAAGGGGGCTTGCGCGCTGTGCCACAACATCCTGGATCGAGCGCCGGACCTCCTTGCACTCAACGTTGTAGATACATCGCTAGTTCGAATTGGGGATCCGCTCTACCAAGGCGAGGCCGTGAATGCTGCAGACTATTTACGCGAATCCATGTTGGATCCGAATATTTTTGTTGTAAGTGGATATGGCAAAAAGGGCTCCAATGATACCGAGTCCCCGATGCCTGTTGCCGACAGACCTCCCTCCCAACTCTCCAATGTAGAGATCGACGCCATCATCGCTTTCTTGCAAGCCAAGGATGGCAATCCGGTGACAGTAGCGCTGCCTGTACAGACACCTGCGTCATTGGTGGCGGCGGATGAGTTCACCGACCCGGTAAAATCCATGCTTGCCCAGACTGCCGAGGAAGTGATCGCGAAATATGCTTGTGCAGCCTGTCATTCCGTCCTGGACGCTGAAGCTGCGATAGGACCCAGTCTGAATGACGTTGGTCAGCGACTATCGATCGACCAGATACGCGATAGCGTCATCGCGCCGAACGCCGTCATCGTTGAAGGCTACGCGCCCGTTATGCCCAACACATCTGAAACCATGGTTGTAAGGGAACTGGAACTGATCGTGCAGTTCCTGGCAGAACAAACTGGTGATCAACCATGAGATTGAGGATCCCAGCTTTCTGGCAAGCAGTAATTGTTGTTGTCTCGGCCTGGCTGATCTTTAACTGGGCCTTTCCGCCTTTTATGCCACGGTCGTTGATGATGCCATTCATGATCATCACTATCTTAGGCGTAATCCTTTTCTATTCCAGTGATGATTCTAGCTGGACAGAGTTCAAGGCGCCGCTTGTTGCGACTCTGCGTGACGATAACAAACTCGTGCAACGGTGGGGCTTGCTGATTCTTATACCGCTTCTGCTGGGCTATGCGGCATACGATGCAATAAAACCCTCACTTGAGACCCCTTTGGAGTTGCGTCAAATTCATCCGGCGCCACCCGCCATCTTACAGGTGTACAACGAGACATACGACCTGGCCACACTTGAAAGTCCGGTGCGTACAAGGGTCATAGACCAACTCGATATTGATCCTGCTTTAGCGTGGGGGACTTACCGGGAGGCAGTGCGCGCAGGAAGCGAAGTCTACTTCCGCAATTGCTTTTATTGCCATGGCGACCTTCTGGCGGGACTCGGACATTTCGCCGGGGGTCTTAACCCGCTCCCTACAAATTTCCAGGACGTTGGCACGATTGCACAATTACAAGAGTCTTTCCTGTTCTGGCGTATTACGACGGGTGGCCCCGGATTGCCCAGGGACGGGATGCCCTGGAATTCGGCCATGCCAGCCTGGCACGAGATGCTGAGCGAGGACGAAGTTTGGAACGTAATCACGTTTCTCTACGACTCTGTCGGGCAGGTGCCACGCATGTGGGACCAGAATATCTCCAGGGCAGTTACCGGTATGAGAGATAAAGTACTTTCGCAACGCGCCACGATGAGCAGTGATCAGATCTATCAATTTCGTTGCGCTGTGTGCCATGGCGAGGAAGGTATGGGAGACGGGCCGGCGGCCGAGTTTCTCTACCCGAGAGCCCGGGATTTCACCCAGGGCCTGTACAAATACAAAACGGCGCCAGCTGGGCTTCCGGCACGGGACGATGATCTGTTCAACATTATCAAATACGGTCTGGCAGGCACCAGCATGGTGGGTTGGTCGGACCTGTTAACGGATGAACAGATCAGCGATCTGCTTCTCGTCATTAAGCAGTTCGATATCTCCGCTACCTGGGCACCGGAGGATGCTGAAGACGAGGATTTTGACGATGACGGTCATTACCTGAATCTCGATGTCGTAACAGTCGCGGAACAGGAACCGACCGATGGGCAGATTCCCTACTCGGCCGAATCCGTCTCGTTGGGTAAAGAAGTCTATGAGGAGAACTGCAGGAAATGTCATGGTGAAGCGGGTCGCGGCAACATAACCTCCGGCAAGTTTCTGGAAGATGACTTTGGCTACCGCACCTGGGCCCGCGACCTGACCAAACCCTGGACCTGGCGAATGACTGAGGGCATGTCCGGAAACGATGAGCAAAACCGCGATGAAACCGTACGTAATATCTATACGCGTCTCTCCGTCGGGATGCCCGGTACGCCGATGCCTGCGCATCGAGCAGCAGACGAGGACGAGGAGGACGCGATCAACCTGGAGGATCGGTGGCACGTTGCCAACTTCACCTATTCATTACGCAGCAATTCGTCGGCACCGGGTGCACGGGCGGTCATTGCGGGTGTGGAAGTGGCGAATGAACTGCCCAGGAGTGTGGATGATGAAGCTTGGCAGAAGGCACCCGCTACCACATTGAGATTGGTACCCAATATTATCAGGGAGGAGCGTCTGTTCACGCCGCTGAACGACGCAATTTCCGTACGAGTCCTCTATAACGATAGCGAAATCGCCTTTCTGCTAGAGGTGAACGACCGGACCGACAGTCGCCCCGGCGGTCCGATAGTCACGCAGCTTCCGGATGAAGACGCGCCGATGTATTCCGATGCCTTCGCGATCCAGTTTCCGAAAGAAGGCGCCTATACAACTACACCTGTTGAAAAACCCAATTATCGCCATGGGGATGTGGGCCATCCCACAACCATATGGTATTGGAACACAGGCGCAGTGGCCCCCCACATAGAGCCGCAGGCAACGTTGTTCGATGCCACCGGTCCCGATAATAAGCTGATAGCCCGTGCGAGTAGCGGCGACCTTGAGTCCCGAGGCAATTGGGAGGATGGCCGCTGGCGTGTACTTTTGAAACGCTCACGCATTAGTGACGGTTCGCCGGATCTTATCTTCCGCAAAGGACAATTCATCCCCGTATCGTTCGCGAATTGGGACGGGAACAACGGTGAGGTCGGCTCCAAACATACGCTCACCCCGTGGATATGGCTGTTACTACCACCGGATACAAACTACACCGTGGTCCGAGGGATACCATTCGGAGTAACGTTCGCTACATTTCTGGCGGGTATCTTGCTGGTCCGGAAGCAGCGCCAAAAACAAGGTGAAGGGGCGATTGGCGGTGCGAGGAATCGTAACCAAGGGGGTGGGATAAGCGATCACTCATCGAAGAAAAATTAAGGTGGAAATGAAAACTCAATACCAACGAAAGGAGGTGCGAACAACATGTCAAGTCTTACACAGATTCAACTAAAAAACCCATCCGTTTCCGCGGTGGAGGAGAGAGGTATGAATGTCATACGCAGTAAAGTTCTTATTCCTATTTGTATTTTTATTTTTGTATCAGGATCCGTAGAGGCTGCCAGCTATACAGTGTTGGAAGACGGAGTTGAGAATGGCGGAACAATAAGCGGACGAATTATTCTTAATGGTTCTCCGCCACCTCCGAAGATGTTGACGGTCGATGAAGATGCCGAGGCTTGCGGCGGCGACCGTCCTGCCGAAGAGTTGATTGTAAGTCACAGTGGAGGCTTAAAAAATGTCGTCCTCAGCATTGACGATATTCAATCGGGGAAAGACTGGGGCTTGCCTGATGAATTTGTCTACGATCAAGAGAAATGTAAATTCACTCCTCGTGTGCTGCTACTTAAGCCGAAAGCGAGTGGGGTTGTGATGAACAGCGATCCTGTGGGACACAATTTCCACACCATTAGCTCAGGAATCTACAACATCAACAAAAAAATGAAGGCTGAGGCCAGTTTTTCAGTGGCGCAAAACAAGATTAGAAGGCCGGGCATAGTCCGAGTCAAATGTGATATTCACTCCTGGATGAAGGGTTGGTGGGTTGTAGCTAAGACGCCCTATACGGTCTTGTCTGATGAGGATGGGATTTTTTTTATTACGGATATTCCTCCTGGAACCTACACCCTCCAAATCTGGCATGAAAAATTGGGAGAGACCGAACAGACGGTGGTAATCAAAGCAGGAGAAACCACGGAAATGGATTTAGCTCTCGAACTTTAGCCCGGATATTTCATACACATGCACAATATTGAGAAACCATCGTTTCTTTTGGCAAATCAATTGAGCAGGGAAAACAATGGAAACAGGACAACATCCAATCGATGAACCAAGCCACAAGGAAGGCCTCGCGGAAACCAACTGGGGCCCCTGGCTATTCAGGCTGGTTCTCTTGGCAATACTGGTCTTTTTCTGGTGGCTGGTTATCTATGATCACGGAGTGACTCCTACACATGGCTAGCCTGGCAACAAGAACTGACCTGCTAACAGGTGGAGGCGATAAGTGAGCCCAGATACTCGCAAAGCAGTGGGCCGTTGGATTGTAGTAATGGCGGCGACACTGGCTTTTTTCTATGGTCTGGATCACTTCATTATGAGTGTCCAAGGTTTGCCGCTCGACTGGAACATGACACCGGGTAACTAGCCCGGGTATTTCATGAAGGTACCGTCAAATTAGGTGGGCGCGCAACGCATCACCGTTCTAGAAAGGAGCAGTTCATCATGAATCAAGTCAACCAGGCAACAGTGCCGACTCAGGAAACTGAGTTATACAGGAATATTCTTGTGGCGCTGGACTCATCCGATCATGCAAATCGCGGCATGGCAGAAGCCGCCACACTGGCATTACTGTGCGACGGCAACATCACCGGTACCCATGTTTACGCAGCTCAGATGCATGACACGCGCTTCCGTCAGATGGAAGGCGGTCTTCCCGAACAATTCCGTGAAGAACAGGAACTGGAGCGACAACGCGAGGTGCATGACGACCTGATATCGCGCGGCCTGTCCATCATCACGGATTCGTATCTGGATCAGGCGGCAAAAAGCAGTTCCGAGCAAGGCGTCGAACTTACGAGATGCTCTCTTGAAGGCAAGAATTACAGAGCGCTGGTGAACGAGGCCAATAGCGGTCGCCACGACTTACTGATCATGGGCGCCTTAGGCATTGGAGCCATCGCCGGCAATCGCCTCGGTACTGTCTGTACACGCGTTGCGCGGCGATCGAATATCGATACGCTGGTCATCAAAGATCCGCTACGGCCATTGGCCGACGGCCCGATTGCTGTCGCGGTTGACGGCTCGACACGGTCCTACGGTGGCCTCAGGACGGCGTTGTTGCTTGCTAAAGCCTGGGCGGTGCCGCTACACGTGCTTGCTGCCTTCGACCCGTACTATCACTACGTGGCATTCAATCGCATCGCCGGAGTGCTTTCCGAAGAGGCCAGCAAGGTATTTCGTTTCAAAGACCAGGAGAAGCTGCACGAGGAGATCATCGACTCCGGCCTGGCAAAGATCTACGAAGGCCATCTCACCGTGGCCGAAAGTATTGCTGCAGAATATGGACAGGAAGTAGAAACGGTCTTGCTCGATGGCAAGCCACACGACGCAATCGAGAAACACCTGGTGAAATTAAAACCATCATTGCTCGTCGTGGGCAAACTCGGTATTCACGCCGACGCGGGATTGGACATCGGCGGCAACGCGGAGGCGTTGCTGAGAAACGTTGACTGTGCCGTCTTGCTCAGTCAGCGACAGCATCAACCACGTGTCGCTGTCATTGCTGATGTAACCACGTCGTGGACGACCGAAGCCGACAAACGTATGGAGAGCGTGCCTTCATTCGCACAAAGCATGGTGCGCATGGCGATCCTGCGCTTCGCCCAGGAGCGTGGCCACACGGTCGTGACGGCGAGCATCGTCGATGAAGCGACAGCACAGCTCTGTCCCGCTCACGCTCGTGAGGCAATGGCCAAAATTGTCGCGGCCCATGATTCAGGTGAGCTCAGCAGCGGTCAGGACACATTGGAAAAGATGGGGTGGACGGACACGGCACTCGAATTGCTGCAATCGGAGACGAAACCCTCTGTGCGGGACATCATTCAACGACGCGCAGAAAAAAAAGCCCGTCGCGATTACAAAGACAGAGTTGAAGATGAACATGTCATGTCTTTCCTTTCGGGGCAGGGATCGGCGACGGGCGAGAGCCCATTTGCTCGCCGTAGCCAGATCGACTCAGCAATGGAAGATCAAGCTCTGACCTGGGATAGCGCCGCGATGCAGCGCTTGAATCGCGTACCACAAGGCTTCACCCGCACGCTCACGCAGCAGCGAGTTGAAGCCTTTGCACAGCGTAAGGGCAAAACGGTAGTCACTTTGGAGTTGCTTGAAGAGAAATACGCAGAATGGGCCGCGGGTTCGGCCAAACAGAAAGCACATCTCAATTGGGATGACCCAGCCTGGCGGCGAATTCAGAAAATACCAGAGTTCGTGCGAGGCATGGTAATCAATGAGGTGGAGCACTGCGCGCAACAACTCGGCGTCAATTCGGTCACGGAGGTTGTAATCGCGCACGCCCTCGATTCCTGGTCGGACAAAGGCGTATTCCATTCGGAGACTGCCCCAAACCAGTATGTCGAAGATGGAGTGCGAGAAAAATGAACGTGATGCCGGAATTGGCGATCAAGAATGAGCTGTCGCTGCTGGCAATCAATCTTACACGGCGCTGCAACCTGGCCTGTGATCACTGTTACCTGGATGCTGACACCCTAAAGCAAGGCAGCCCGCTTGAACTCAAGACCGACGAAGTGTGCCGGCTTTTGGACGAAGTCGTTCAATGCGGCGAAGGACCCATGGTGGTGCTGACGGGTGGGGAGCCGCTAATGCGAACCGACCTGGAAGAGATCATCACTTATGGTGCGGGACTGAATCTCGCCATGGTGGTGGGCACCAACGGCATCATGCTGACAGAGCAACGTGTGCGCTCTTTGAAGCTCGCTGGCGTACTTGGTCTCGGTATCAGCGTCGACTCATTGGATTCGGCCAACCATGACAAATTCCGTGGTCGAATCGGGGCCTGGGCGAAGACGATGGCCGGCATCGAAGCGTGTCGTCGCAACGATGTATCGTTTCAAATCCACTTCTCGATCACCGAGAACAATGCTCCAGAATTGCCGGCGATGATCGAATTCGCACGTAGCTGTGGCGCGCGCGTATTGAATATTTTCTTCCTTATCTGCACCGGCCGTGGCGAATCCGTAACGGACCTGACGCCGCAGCGCTACGAACAGATACTCGGCGAATTGATCGAGGCGCAGGAACAGTGCTCCGATCTCATCATCCGCGCACGCTGTGCGCCGCACTTCAAACGGCTTGCACACCAGCGCAAGCCCGAGTCCGCTTTAAACCGCATCAGCGGGCAAGATGGAGATGGCTGCATCGCAGGAACCCACTACTGCCGAATCACGCCGGAAGGCGCAGTCACTGCGTGCCCGTATATCCCGGACGAAATTGGGAATATTCGACACGATCCGTTCAAGACGCTGTGGGCAACGTCGCCGGCAATGCAATTGTTCCGCGAGCCTGAGTTGCGCGGGTCTTGTGGTGCCTGCGAGTACCGCAAGCTGTGTGGCGGCTGTCGCGCACGACCCCTCGCTCTGGGCGGCGATTTGATGGATCCCGATCCATGGTGTGTCTACCAACCACGCGGCGGTCCCATGATTCAACCATTGTCCGACGAGGCGCGCGGCGACATCTATTGGAGCACCGAGGCTGAGCAACGTCTAAGCCGGGTCCCCGGTTTTCTGCAGAAGATGCTGAAAAAACGAGCTGAAGCGTATGTTGCCGAACAAGGCCTTGATTGCGTGAAGCCCGAACATTTGGCTGAGCTGGCGGCGAAACGATTCGGCAGCAACGGTCCGCCAAGGCAAGTGCGATGAGCGATATAGACGTACTGGTCGTCGGTGGCGGCATATCCGGCCTCGCAATTGCGACAAGCCTGCTACACCAGGGCGTATCGGTCGAAGTCTGGGAAAGCGACTCACGTCCGGGCGGCAAAATCGAAACCGACAAAGACAGCTGTGGTTATGTAACCGAGCGAGCGGCTAACATGGTGATGAATTTCCTGCCGGAAGTGAACAATTTCATTGCGGAATCGAACATTGTCGCCCAAAAATCGATGCTCACATCTGTAGACCGGCGCTACATGCTACACGACGAGAAGCTAATCGGGGTACCAACGAAGCTGGCTGGAATGATCCGCTCACCTATTTGGAGCCTCGCAGGCAAGCTGCGCCTTCTCGCCGAGCCGTTTATCCGCAAAGGTGGGCACGAAGATGAAACAGTCAGTGACTTCATAAGCCGGCGAGTCGGGCGCGAGGTGCTGGAAAACGCCATGGAACCCTATGTCAGTGGCGTGCTGGCATCAACCCCGGATTTGGCTAACGCATACTCCGTATTGCCTCGCATGACTCGGCTAGAAGAACGTTTTGGAAGCCTCACTCTCGGGATCCTCATTCACAAGTTCCTAAGACGGCGCACTGCAACCCCCCAGCAAGCGTTCTCGTTCAACGGCGGCATGTCCACTCTCGTGAAGTCTCTGGCGAACAATCCCGCTATTCGATTGCGTCTCGGTCACCGAGCGGTGGGATTGAGCAAACAGGGATCGTACTGGCGAGTGACGGGCAGCGCTTCGGGCACCGAGATATCGGTCACGGCACGGCATGTCGTGCTTAGTGTCCCGGCGAACACTGCAGCTCAATTACTAAATCCCCTGGATCAGGATCTGGCACAACTTCTGCGCGGAATTCAGTACACGCCCATCGCTGTTGTGCATATCGGATTTAATCGCCACGCCATCAAGCATCCCTTGGACGGAACCGGCTTCCTAATACCGCGCCGGGCCGGCATCGCAGCAACGGGGTGTCTGTGGATGAGCAGCTTGTTCCTGGACCGAGCCCCGGCGGGAAAGGTTTTATTGACTAACTATCTCGGCGGTGCGCGTCTGCCGGAGGCAGCGGAGTGGGACGATGAGCGCAGCGTCACGGAAATCTTGAACGTAATAACTCCGCTACTGAACGTTCGCGACGAGCCGGAAATGGTGCGAATCGATCGGCATCACTGCGCCTTGCCTCTGTATCACGGCAACTATCACGGGCGGATGAAAATGGTTACAGATTGCTTGCAGCAACACTCCGGGCTTCATCTTGAGGCGAATTATCGTGGCGGAGTTTCTGTGCGTGACCGAATCGCGTGCGCCTGCAATGCCACGAAACGTATTGCTGATGACCTGGCAATATCACCACGACCATCCCGGATGCAAGTTTCGTCATTTCGTACGGTCGACCCCATTCCAGCGGACGCCGACACACCGTAAGTATCTAGCGGAATCGTCCGGTGACGATCCGAGAGATTTGAAAGGAGCATTTGAGTGCATTGTCGTACTCAGGCAGGTGCTTCGTCAGACCAACCAGTTGATAAAGTGAAAGCCGCGGAGATTTGCGGGAGTTTTGCGTGATTGAGTCCTGCATCGTTATGCACTGTGGTGCAGATTAGGCAACGGGCGCCCCAACAGTCTTTCTTTGATAACAACAAGTTACAGTTCAGTGATCTAACTACGAACCGAGCGGTCGGGAGTTCGAATCTCTCCGGGCGCGCCACTAAACAAAAATGGGTCCCATCGGGA
>Ga0255049_10001028_pt1 | contig 16010 bp, 14 predicted proteins | sample JV7_2_3_MG_FD_183615 | JGI IMG/M metagenome (GOLD analysis project Ga0255049, IMG submission 183615) | Seawater microbial communities from Jervis Inlet, British Columbia, Canada - JV7_2_3 | ecosystem: Environmental > Aquatic > Marine > Inlet | place: Canada: British Columbia | collected 2016-10-06
TTCACCGATGCCTGGAACGTTACCGATGGCATGGAAGGTGATATGGACAACGGCAAACGCACCAAGAACGGCTGGAAGAACGCCGACGTGCCCTGGACTTACGAGGTCGATCCGGAGCGGATTCGCCTGCCCGAGGGGTAGCCGATTTTCGAATACGAAAGGCGCGTGAGCCGCACGATTTCTATTTCCGCCAGGACGCTGAGATGACCGGGATGGCGCTCACCCGCCACGAGACCAAGATTGTCGCCACGTTCGGACCGGCGTCGGAATCGTCATGCTCGGAGTTAAAACAGGCGATGCGAAAGTCGATGAGGCTGGAGATCAGCAGGCAGCGGCCGGTATCGAGAGCTTTATCCGACTGCCTCGATGTGAATCGCGGCACGAAATTCTAGTGGAGGGTTCCCCGCAGCATGAGTATCTTTGAGATCGGCGCATTACTCATCGGTTTGTCTGCCGTATTCGGCTATTTCAATCACCAGGTCCTTCGTCTGCCACACACAATCGGCCTGGTGCTGATCGCATTGGTTGCCTCACTGGTGATCGTTCTGGTGAAAGTCTTGTTTCCAGGGGTCCAGCTCCCAAACATTCTCACTACGGCATTGCAACAGATCGATTTTTATGAAGCGTTAATGCACGGGATGCTGAGTTTCCTGTTGTTCGCCGGTGCACTGCATGTTGACTTCTCGGTTTTCAAAAGCCGCCTCCAGGCCATTGCCGTCATGGCATCAGTCGGCACGCTTATCTCCATGTTTGTCGTTGGTGGAGGCCTGTGGTTCCTGCTCGATGCGTTCGGACTGGAAGTGCCTTTCATCTGGGCCCTGGTATTTGGCGCCCTCATAAGCCCAACGGATCCCGTAGCGGTACTTGGACTGTTCAAGTCGGTGGATGTACCGAGCACGCTCGAGGCCAAGATGGCGGGAGAGTCCCTCCTGAACGACGGCGTGGGGGTTGTGGCGTTCAGCGTTGTCGTTGCCGTCGCCGTCGGTAGTGCCGGCCACGGAGGCGAGATGGGATTCCTGGATATTGCCACGTTGTTCATTACCGAAGCGGGGGGCGGCGCGGTCCTGGGATTGATTGCAGGTTACGCGGGCTACCGCGCTATGTACCACATCGACGAGCACAACCTTGAGGTGCTCATTACCCTGGCAGTAGTCATGGTGACCTACGCGGTCGCGATACGGCTGCATATGAGCGGACCCATTGCCATGGTGGTTGCTGGCTTTTTCATCGGCAACAAGGGCATGAAATACGCGGTCAGCGACAATACCCGGGACCATCTGAGAAAATTCTGGTCGCTTCTCGATGAGATTCTGAATTCCATCCTGTTCCTGCTCATCGGTCTGGAAGTACTGGTAATAGCAGACGGACTCGATCATTGGGAAGTTGCCCTGCTTGCTATTCCGCTGACACTGGCGGCACGTTGGCTCAGCGTCTACATTCCTATTTCGATCCTGTCGCGCTGGAGTGAGTTCACCAAGGGTGCTGTTCCCATCCTTACATGGGGCGGCCTGCGGGGAGGCATTGCGGTAGCTCTCGCGCTCTCCCTCCCTGTTAATGAATACAAGCCGACAATTCTGACCATTACCTATGCGGTGGTGTTGTTCTCTATTATCGTCCAGGGTCTGACCGTGAAAATGGTGGTGGAGCGAGTGACCCGCCGCGGCTCTTTGGATTCAGCCTAAGCCTCCCGCCTTTATACTCAACATTATTCGGCATCAAGGCAAGTTAACCAAGAATAGAGCGAAAGAATGCGTGAGGCTGGTGTACGCGCATGGATAAGGACTCCCACAATTCGAAAATTTGATATTGTTCCGGGCTATCAATACGCCTGATATAAGAACAGCGGAGACGTGATGTGGGAAAAACCAATTTCTCGTATTTGTTAGTCGCGTTACTGATTTTTCTTTTTGGCGTTCCGCTCGCGGACGACCTGGCCGTCCTGTCCGGCCCCCCCGTCCGATTGCTCCTGTTTTCCTGTCTGCTCATCATTGGCGTTGCGAGCCTAAAGGGATCCGGACGATTGTTTTCTGTTGCGATCGCTTTCGTCGTTGCCGGCGTTATATTCAACGCAGTTGCCGTCAAGATGGCGTCGCCTGCGTTCCTGTACGGCGCTTACGCCTCTCTGCTGGGATTTCTGCTCATTGCAATCTGGTACGCCCTGAAGCAAGTGGTTATCGGGACTGAAATCAGCAGGAACAGGCTGATTGGCGCGGTGTGCGTGTACCTGCTACTCGGCGTAATCTGGGCTATGGTGTACACCTTGCTGGACATAATTTCACCAGGTTCTTTTCACGGAATATCGCGGCTGGACGAGCCGGGCTGGGACAGCGCGTGGCTTTATTTCAGTTTCGTCACGATGACCACATTGGGCTACGGAGACTTGTTGCCGGTTTCCGCTACCGCGCGGGCCCTCGCTTATATGCAGGCAGTGGTCGGGCAGTTCTATATCGCGATCCTCGTGGCCGGACTGGTGAGCGCCTACATTTCGAGTAGGCAGAATTAAAGCCCGAAATAGTTGATATTTTTGGCAATTGCCCGACAAGGTCAAGTTGCTCGATCTGCGCACGCCGGAGGAATTCCTGTTCGTCGGGCATCCGGAAATGGCGCAGTGCATCCCGCTCGGGTACCAGAGTTATCGCTGGGACGAGGAAAAGGGTTATTTCGACCTGGACGTAAATCCCCAGTTCCTGGAGCAGGTGCAGGAATGGTTCGATCCCGGCGACACAATCCTTCTGATGTGCCGCTCGGGCGGCCGCAGCGCAATGGCCGTGAACTTTCTCGCCAAGGCCGGCTTCACCGATGCCTGGAACGTTACCGATGGCATGGAAGGTGATATGGACAACGGCAAACGCACCAAGAACGGCTGGAAGAACGCCGACGTGCCCTGGACTTACGAGGTCGATCCGGAGCGGATTCGTCTGCCCGACCAGTAACCGGGAAGCAGGCTTGTTCGTCCGCAGCGCTGACGCTTTAGAATTCCATAGCGAGCCCGAACAGAATCGAGATGTCTTCGTTCTCTGCACTTTCCGCGGGATGCGTCTGGTAATCGAAATCAAGCGATATGTTTGACGACAACATGTCCGTAATCTCGTAGCTCAATCCTGTGCTGGTGCGATAACTGGTATTCGTGCGCCCCGTGATATTGGAAGTAATCGTTTGATTGTGAAAAACGCCGACGTCGCCCCCGAAAAGATCCTGCCGGTATCGCAGTGTCCAGGTTGCGACCGTACTGTCGGTCGTATTCGAACTGATATCTTCCTGCTGGAAACCTGCGGTGAGCTGAATACTCAGTGCGCGTCGCGGCGTATTCCAGACGTCTCGACCGATGCCGGCACTGACGATCACGCGGCTATCGAGCTCAATGATCGGATCACGCTCAAAGGTCAAACCTGTGGCGAAAAACCACGGATCTTTGAACAGGAAGTTGTAATTGTATCTGTATATGTCCTGCTCCTTGATCGAGACCCGTTCCTCGCTCGTGGTGTCAGTCACCTCCTCCCGGGCAAAAGTAATCTCTCCGATGTGCCTGTGGTCATTGAACCTGACCTCGGTATCAGCACGAATCTGTCCATTTGCTGTATCCGTGTTTCCTTTGTTTAGATTTGCAGATACTACAACGTTACTCTCCCACTCGAATGGATCCTGTGGTTGCTCCAGTTCGAATAGTTCTGTCAGGGGCACTGACACGGATTTGTCTCCAGATTTGACAATTTGTTTGCCATCCGGATCGGCCCCGGCGAAGCTCGCAAGCAAGGTTCGGCCATCGCTCAGATCGATTTCGAACAGGCGATCGGACTCCATGTATTCGACACTGGCTAAGGTCACGTTGAATTCGTCCGAATATTTCGGATCGATCGTGACTTCTTTATCCCAGATTCGCGAGATCTCGCCGCTAATGCGATCGCCATTTTTCAGGACGAGCACATCCGCGTCTGCCGACGCGCAAGAAAGCAGGCAAATCGGCAGGAGACAGGTAAAGGAATAAGCTCGAGCTAGAAACTTCATTTTAAATATCAACCATGTGTTGGGCGGCGGATTAACAAACACCGCTGGTGTGAGAATCGGGTGTGCCGAAATTTACTGGGAAAACTTCCCGCCGGCAATAGACCGGGAGTCAGTTAGCGTTGCGGGAGAGTAATTCCGTGGTTATCCTTTATTTTTCATTAGATTACGAAAGGTATAGGTAGGGACTTCTACACGATAGTTCGGCGCCCGCCAGATCGAAGTAACGATTGCATTGCCGGCTTCCTGCCGACTTATACCGCGACCACTAGCCCGACATGGCCGCCTCACTAGAACGGCCGACCGATATACAGATAGAAGGCCGAATGACCACCTTCAGCAAGACCGCCTGCCAGGTAAACAGGTCCAATGAACGTATCTGCACCAAGAAACAGAGAACCAGCAAACAGGGAATTACTGAATTTCACCTCACTCGAGTCCTGCCAGGCGTTACCCAGCTCCATAGATCCGCCAACATACAGAGACGCGTTGAGCAGACCGCGGATCGGGTTCGACCTGATGCGGCGATAGTAAATAACGCGCCCGACACCCGTATGCTTACCGCTGAGCTCGTCACGCTGGAAGCCGGACAGATTAAACAGACCCCCTGTCGATAACAGGTTCTCGACACCCGCTACCTCTCTAAGCTGCGATTGAATCTTCACAGAGCCGATCAGTGTGTTCGCACCCCAGGATTTTACTGTGCCAATTCGTCCTTCAATGACGTCCACGTCGGTGGTTGCTCCCATCGAATCCCGCAGCCCCGTCCAGGCTACGGAAACCGTAGATCCACTATTGGGAAAGTAGATGTTATCAAGCGTGTCGTATCTCGCGGATGCCAGAACGCCACCAACGTCAAATGTCGTAGATGGAACGATGTCGCCGATATTGGATCGAGTGGTTCCTTCGCCGAATACTGCGCCTACCCGTACTTCACCGGAGTTCCCGAAAATTCGGCCCACCGCGAGTTGACCCAGGACCCGCCGAACCCTGAACTGGTCGGTAATTTCGCCATTCTCGAAGGTGTTGGTATTGCTTTCATCGAACGACGCCGCCGCGGAAACGAAGTAGCGCCCCAGTTCATCGACAGGCTGATAAAACTCTGTCGAAGCCTGCTGAACTTCACCAATACGGAAAACGTTGCGCCATTCGGCACCGAGCCGGTTTATTTGTGTCCACGTAAAGCTCGCTGACCCGGTATAGGCGCTGTTGCCTTCCAGGTCATCCTGCATTGACAGGCCGAATCGCCAGAAGCGATTTCCCGCGCGGCTTTCGATCGTTCGCACATTAAGGACGGCATTTTCCCCCTCCTTCTGTAAATCGAAGTCGACGGTCGAAAATGCACCGATGCCGTAAATCTTGCGCATGTCTTCGGCCAATTGCTCTTTGTCGAGGGGTGCGTTTAGCGGCTGGCTTAGCTGTGCGAGTATCAGCGCATCGTCGACGCTGGAATCGTTCGTCAAAACAATATCGGACACAATCGGATCTGTAGTGCGTCTTCTCTGCCGAGCAGCCTGGGAGTCCCGGTATTCAATATCGCCTGACCGGATCGTCGAGAATCGGTCGGCAACGGCTTTAACGGAATCCGCTCCCTGTTCAATTCGTTGCTCGAGCTCCGAAAAATCTGTTTCGCCTGCGGGAACGCTTGCTGGCTGGACCAGGATATCCGAATCACGCAACGTCGCCAGGCTGGCGGCGTTATTTTGTCTCTGCAAGATGTGGCTCACCTGGTCGGCGATGTCGAAGATGGAATTTATGTCATCGACTGTTCGCAGGTACGGACCGACGTCGGCCACGATGATTACATCCGCGCCCAGGCTGCGGGCTACATCTACAGGGAGATTATTTAGCAGACTTCCTGTTACCAGGTACCGGTCATCAATTTGTACAGGCGGCAATGTGCCCGGCGCCGTTACCGATGCGAGAATCGCGCGATCCAGCGACCCGGAATCAAGGATCACCTGCTCTCCTGTCAGCAAATCCATAGTTACGGCGCGAAATGCCAAGGGCAGATCGTCGAATCTCTGTGTACCCTTTGTGTGCACTACCGCCGATTGCAGCAGTCGGGCCAGTTTGCCATTCGGAACCAGGGCCGAAGGCATCTGCGCCTGGCCGTCCTTGATACCAACGCGGTATTTGATAAAGAAATCGTCATCATCCTGCTTGCGGCGGAATGAGAGGTCTTCACGGCGTGTGTCGGGATTGAAAATATCCCGCCAATCGGTGGAAACAAATAGTTCCCTGATTTCGGCAGTCGTCATGCCGGAAGCGTACAGACCACCAATCATGCCGCCGAGGCCGGTTCCAACAATGGCATCGATCTTCACTCGCTGGCGCTCGAGTTCCTCAAGCACCCCGAGACTTGCAATCGCGTGGGCTCCCCCACCGCCAAGCACGACCACGACGCTCGGGCGACTTTCTCCGGATTCCACCTGAGCAGATGCTGTAACGGGATGAAATGCAGTCCACAAAATTAAGAGTAGAGCTGCCGAGCGAATTCTCATTTACTGTCTCCCAAAAGGGCACCGGGGGGGGGTGTGAGATTATTCGGCAGCATTCGTATTGACGCAAGCATTCCTATAGCTGCTCACGCTGTTTTCTTCGGAACGTTGATAGTAATATTGCTGCCCGTTTGACCGAATTCGAAAACAACGTGGAGCCAGATATGCGCTTTCAACAACCATTAGAAAATTTCGGCAGCCTGATGCTGGCCCTGGTAGTTATTTCTCTGGGTGGCTGTGCTTCCGGCCCAGATATCATGTATGACTATGATCGCAGCGCGGATTTCGGCACATACCGAACATATAACTTTTTCGAAGGGGCCGGACCCGACACCGGCGAATACCAGAGCTTTTTTAGCCGCTACATGATCGATGCAATCGCCGTTGAAATGGAAAAGCGTGGGTACACGAAGTCGAATAACCCCGATCTATTGATCAATTTCAACGCCATGTTGCAGGACATAACCAAGGTTTCGCAGTCGGCTGCCCCCATGCCGCCGATGGGCGGCTACTACGGCTATCGCGGCGGCTATTACAGCGGCTGGGGCGTCGGCTACGGCTATGCAACCGAGACACATGTGTCGCAGTACACCGAAGGCACATTTAACATCGACATTGTCGACAACGCCCGGAAACAACTCGTCTGGGAAGCAGTGGGCGTAGGCCGGGTAACAGAAGAAAAACTGGAAAATCTCGAGCAAAGCGTCAGGGAGGGCGTACCAAAATTTTTCGCCGGTTATCCATTTGTCGCCGGCAGTTCCACCCCTGTGACGGAAGGCGGCAGTTAGCGAACACCGGCAGCTCCCGGCAAACAAAAACCGGCGCCAGCTCAAATGGCGCCGGTTTTTTTATGCGGAAACCTACTCCTTCGGTTCTACCTTGAATTTCTGTCCACCGACGGACGCCTCATACATCAAGCCACCTTTCGCCTGCGTGAAAATAGCGACGCCACTATTGTAATCAGCATCAGCCGAAGCGCCCGCCGTGACTGCTACCGCAGAGGCCTGCGCACCCAGTTCGTAATTACCGCGCTTGAAATCGGCGAGCGCAACGTCATCATTAAAGAAGATAAACTCGCTGTATGCCTGGCCACCCGCCTGAAAACCGAAAGATAACTGCGTTAACGTTACGATAGCGGTAACCGCATCGTTCTCGTAAAGGATTCCCTTGCCGCGGGCGCCTCCTATGCCAAATCCGGCTTTGCCGACCGTCGGAATAACGACATAGCCGGCAGCGGCATGAAAAAATCTTCGCACGCCCGGATCTTTTTCCTTGAGTAAGGCGATCGCTTCCTGAGACTCGGCGTGTAATTCATCGGCTTCGCCCGGATCCCACGCCCAGCTCGTTGCTGTCAAGGTAAACGACGTGAGTGCCAAGCCGGCAACAATTATGTTACGCATTATTTCTCCCTCTTCTTGATTGTATTCCTCGGTTCCATTCGTGAACCGAAATTGAAATCCTCGTATCAGGACTTTTGTTTATAAACATGTACATCCCGTTGCGGGAACGGTATCGAAATTCCTTCCTTATCAAACCGCTGCTTCACGGCTTTAGTAATATCCCAGTAGGTACTCCAGTAATCATCGGTTTTCACCCACGGACGAACAATGAAATTGACGGATGACTCGCCCAGCTCGTGCAACCTGATCATCGGTTCCGGATCGTCCAATACGGCGTCGTGGGCTTCCACAATCTCGTGCAATACTTTTTCAGCCTTGTCGATATCGTCGCTATAGGATATGCCGAACATCAAGTCTACCCGCCGGGTCCGCTGCGCCGTGACATTGGTGATGACTGCTCCCCAAATGCTGTTGTTTGGAACGACCAGACTTTGGTTGTCGAATGTCATAAACGTCGTATTGACCAGGCTCATACTGCTGACCTTGCCTCTGACGCCACCAGCATCAACTGTGTCCCCAACATCGAATGGCCGGTACAGCAAGATCATTACTCCGGATGCGAAATTGGAAAGAGTATCCTGCAATGCGAATCCGATAATAAATCCAGCAATTCCGAGGCCGGCCAGCAATGGCCCAAGTGAAATACCCAATTGCGAAATTGCGATCAGTACGCCGAAAATGATTACAAGGTTGCGAACAGTCGCAACGATCATGCGGCGCAACAAGTGCGACAAGTGCAGTCCCGAAGCCTGAAGACCCCGCTCAACACCTTTTCGGACCAGTTTCGAAAACTGGAAGAATACGAACAATATAAATATCACGAGCAGCAACCGAAACAATAATCTTGGCCCCTCGCTGGCGACAAGACCGCCAGCGGCTCCCGTCCACTCCTTGGCAAGGTCTGCCGCTATGCCGAAATCGAGTACGTCCGTCGTAATTTCGCCGGTGGCCCTTAATACCTGTTGCCTATACTGGCGCGTGTCGAGATCCAGTGCATTCATCACGGCGATGATTCCCTGCATCGATGCGGCAGTCATGCGGACCCTGGCTTCAGCTACCCTCAGCCAATCGGCGAGCTCCGTATTGTTCGGCAATGTCGCGACTGATGCTCGCAAGGTCACAACGTTGCCAATCGCCAGTTCCAGGAAAATCGACCGATTGGCCGCGGCGTCGGTTAGCGAACCGGTCATGAAATTGCGGGCGGGTGATGCGTCGAGACTAAATTTGTCAGCGATTGCTACGAACTGGATCAAAGCACTGTACAGGGTGTCCATCTCGCGGACCTGTTTAAAAAGTCTCTGATCATCGATCACGTATTCTTGAGGCGGCGCTTCCGTCGTAGGGTAGGACACCCGGCTTCGCATTCGCTGTATCGTTACAATTGCCTCTGGTGCTCGTTCAGATAACTGACCGACCAGCAAACCCTCGTAAATTGATATGTCTTGTCCCCTATCCCTTCGGTCAGCGACGTCTTTCGCGAGTGCCAGCGTATTTTGAAACATTGAGGTCCAGATTCGGTACTTGCGTATTTCGAGAACCTGTGCCGCTATTCCCTCACTTGAATCGATTCGACCCTGCAATTGTTGAATATCGACGTTCTGCAACGCGATGTTTGTGAGCGCCAAATCGAAGCCGTCAGAGACCTCCTTCGACAGCGGCGCTAGCTCGACTTGATCCTCCTGCTCTTGCGCGACTGCGATGCCAACCGACAACAACAAAATCGCCACACAGGCAATCGTTGCCCGAGCGAGCCTGACGGCCGATCTGATAAATTGGAGCCCCGAGGTCTTCATTGTTATTTTCGTTTTTCGACCAACAATCCGTATTCTAGAGCGCATTGCTCAAAATCACACTAACATTCATACAATTCGGACCGCTTGCTACTGTCCTTCCGCACAAGTTGCCAATTCGAAACACACGTCATCGCCGCCAAGCGGTACATGGCCCGTCTTGTCGAGGATGCCCTCCATTAGCAGGTTGGCGATATCTGCCCCGTTCTCACTAACCGTCACGAGCATGACATGATCTGCCGAGCGACCACGATCCGGAAACTGAACGCCTCCGGTAGTTGCCAGGCGTATATAGTCGCGCCCGTGTCTTTCCAGGTGTTCGTATGCGTGGACGTGACCATTAAAGACGGTATATGGCCGATCCGATATTGCCTGCTCGATTGCAGCAAAGTTCTGTTCACCCTCGCGTTCCCATGGCGCCTTATGCATAAAGAGAAATGTCCATAAAACGTCAGGATTGTCAGCAATGACTTTGAGAAAATATGCCGATTGCTCGGCCGTTATATTGCCAGTCGTTTGCTCCGGCAAAGTGGCGTATTCGGTTGCAGCAAATGCCTGCATACCTTGCTCTTTCACAATTTCAAGAGCCTTGTTGCGAATCTCGAAAATCTCTTGCGTACGCTCTGGTGTATTGTCTTCCGTATCGAGGACAAGGAAGAGAGTGTTCTTGTACACAAAGTGATAATAGCGACGCCCGTAACGCTCATCCCAAACGCCCTGCAGCACCTCCCCCGAAAGATCATGGTTGCCGCCAACGTAGAAAATTGGTGCCATTGCGCGATCCGCACGCTCATCAAAAGATTCCCATTGCTCGTCAATATCGCCGAGGTCCTCAGTTCCACCCTCGATCAGGTCACCCACGTTAATGATCAGTTCCGGTCGCAACATTGCGAGTTGCGCGACTGCAATCTCGAATATTCGCTCGCGCTCGCCGCCGGTCAGATCCGAGAAAACTGCAAACGTGAATTTATCTTGAGTCGTGTCGAATTTCTCATGCGTCCATGGCCTGACTTCTCCAGACACGCCGTGCTGGAATACCGGATCGACCGGGGGAGTGGCCGGGCCGGAGCATCCCAGCACAACGCAAAAGAGGGCTGATAAATAGGCAAATCTGCTACAGCGCATTCTTAAATATTTTCCCGCCTTTAATAACGACTTTGATGTTGTTTTTGTAGTCGGCCACAACACTAACGTCTTCCAGCGGATTACCCTCGACCAAAATCATATCCGCGTACGCTCCCACCTCTATGACTCCCAGAGTGCCTTCTTTGTAAGGGTTTTTTGGGCCTGACTTGGCGAGCCACCTGGCGGCATTGGATGTGTTCTGTTTGAGGATTTCAACGTCGGTAAACCAACGCTTCCGAACCACCATGTCCTGTGCCGTGAGCGGTATCATGTCGGTGATCCATAGATCCGCGCCTGCAAAAGTATCCACATCGTGTTCCGCTATCCAGCGAAGAACCTGATCCGTACCTGCATTGACCTGAAGGCCTTTGCGAATATTCTCAGCCGAGAAGCCCGGAATCTTCTCCGGCTCTTTGAACGTTTCATAACCCGCGTAAGTTTGCAGCGATAAAACGGCATCAATTTTTTTCATCCGTTTGACCGTTTTCTCCGAAATCAGGAAGCCGTGTTCAATACATCGACCACCCGCATCAAAGAAACGATTCACGGATTCGTCCGTATATGCGTGCGCGCAGACATAAGTACCGAAGTCCGCTGCCGCATCAACTGCCGCGCGCAATTCCTCTTCGGTCATGGTTGTTGCTTCGAGTGGATCGAAGTTGGAAGCAACACCGCCGCCCGGCATCACTTTAATATGTGTGCCGCCCTGCCGAAGAATCGTGCGGACTGCTGCAGTAACCTCGTCGGGACCGGTTACAACGTTGCTGTCGCCGCGTTTCTGGAACACGCTCTCGTAAGGATCGACCGTAAGCAGCCCAAGATCACTGTGGCCTGAGATTCCGGCGATTGGTCCGCCGGACGAATAGACTCGCGGGCCCCTGATCCGCCCCTCTGCAAGCGCCCGCGCGATGCTCAGGCTGTTGCCTCCAACATCGCGAAGCGTCGTATACCCCATTTCCATATAGGTCTGCATACCCTCGTATGCGGCCGCTCCCATCGCTGCATGATCGTATGTTCGGGAAACAGGTACGCCGAACTGAAACATGAGGTGAGTATGCATCTCGATCAGGCCGGGCATCAGCGTCCTGCCGCCACCGTCAATTATCATTGTATTTGCGGAGCGATTGACCGCAATTGGTTCGGTGGAGATCTGTTTGACGAGATTGTTTTCGACCAACACGTTCATGCCGGGCGCGAGCACATCGCTGGTGCCGTCCCAGAGGTTGATGTTGGTGATGAGCACATAGCTCGGCGGACCGTCCTGCGCAGGCGCCATAATCGGCGCCAGCAACAGTACGATCGCAAGAGCGGCAATTCGATGAATCACATGATGTCCTTGTAGACCTTGCCGTCTTTCATGACGAGATGCAGTTTACTTTCATCCAGAATCAGGTCGATATTTTCAAGAGGATTACCGTCCCAAAGCAGGATATCCGCAAAGGCATCAGGGCGGATGGTGCCAATATCATAGGTCGGGTATGGATCGAGCACATTCGACCACTTCAACACGATGCCGGCATTGCCAGTCGACATTTTTAATGCATGCGGCGCAGGATAACCGACCATGTTAGTTCGGCATGTAATATCTTCCTTCATCCTGGGCCCAAATGCAGGAGTGAACATATCCGAGCCTCCGATCATAAAGACATCATGTTCTAGCATCATGGCAGCTGCATTCCTCGCCCCTTTGCCCACAGCCACACCTTTGAGTTTTTGCTCGTGGGTAAAGAAGTCCGGCATAGCGTCATAAGCACCAAAAGTAGCGACACTCATGAAACACTGAAAGCTCCAGACGATATCCTGATCCATTCTTGCCATTCTTCTTACTGTCTTCTCTGAAACAAGAAATCCATGTTCGAAAGAACGAACACCGGCATCAAGGGAACGCTCATAAGAACCATCATGATAGGCATGAATCGCCACGTAAGTTCCGTAATCGTTTGCTATTTCAACAGCAGCTTCAACTTCTTCCTGAGTTGCCGCATAAATCTCTAGTGGATCATAACGACTGGCTACACCGCCGCCCGCCATAATTTTGGTAAAGTGCGCACCATTGCGAAAATTCCGGCGCGATGATTCGATCACCGAATCACGTCCTTCGATTATGTAGGACTGCTCGACCATTGCCCCGTAATCCAGATTTCGTGCAGTATCCGTTGGACCTCCCCAGTCACCATGCCCACCTGTTGGAGAAAGTACGCCACCAGAAGTATAGAGACGTGGCCCAATCAAATAGCCCTCTTGAATCAGCTTGGCTATTCCCCTTGAATTACCGGCTAATTCCCTGGCACTAGTAATACCTTTCATCAACAAATTGTCTCGCAAGGCCTGGGCAGCCATTGCACCGGCACCGCCGAAATCATATTGATTGAAACCTTCCGTACCTGCCGGGGTTTCGAAAGTGAGATGGGTATGCATATCAATCAAGCCAGGCGTCAAGGTACGACCACCGCCGTCGATCACGGTAGCTCCCGAGGCAGAAATATTTTGGCCAACCTCGATTATGTGATTCCCCTCAATCAACACATCCGTATTCATCGAAAGCTCATCTGCAAAACCGTCGAAGACGTTTACATTTGCGAACAAGGTCTGACTTGGCGCCTCATCCTGCGCAGTTGCCGTCAGTGCAAACAGTAAGGCACAAACGGACAAGATTGTTTTGCTAATGGTTTTCATTCGATTCCTCCCAAGAAATTCTTCTTTGCTCACAATTCGTTTTTGTAGACCTTGCCGTCTTTCATGATCAGAGGGATGTTGCTTTTCGCATCACCCAAGATCTCTATGTCGTCAAGCGGATTGCCATTCACGACCAGAATATCGGCGTATGCGCCTTCCTGAATAACACCCAACGGGCCAGCAAGGTACGGATTCATCATCGGGCCCGACATCGCGACTATCGCGGCGTTGGTAGAAGTTGCCTGCACCAATATTTCGTACGGCGTGAAGTATTTCGCCCGTGCCTTGAATTCCAAGGCCTGCATTGCAAATGTTTCGTTCGTCGGTCCAAAGAAATCCGTGCCAAAACCGATTTTGACGCCATGCTTTTTCGCCAGAATCACTTCGTTTTCCATGCCGGCGATAATGCGAGCGCCTTTCGCCTTGTTTTCCGGCGTCGGCCAGGCGAACGCGAGTTCCTCCGGTGTAAATAGGCCAACCGCAAGACTGGGTACGAGGAACGCATCCTTCCTCTTCAGGAGTCGCATCGCCTTGTCATCGATGAGCATTCCATGGTCGATGCACTTGACCCCGGCTTCCAAGGCAATCGTGATTGCTTCCGGCGTAAATATGTGTGCCATCGCATAGGTGCCAACTTTCTCTGCCTCAATTACGATTGCACGGATCTCTTCCGGCGTGAACTGCAGTCCATCCAGTGGGTCGTAGACAGTTGCCACGCCGCCGCCCGCCATAATCTTGATGTGCGTTGACCCTTTCCTGAATATTTCCCGCGCAGCCTTCTGAACTTCCGGCACACCATCGGCCAGGTAGGCCCACTCCATAAACTGCTTGGCGTCGGGCATGCCTAGGAAGTGATAGTTAGGCTCGTTCAGCCCACGGATATCGAAATGACCGCCCGTCTGGCTGATTGCCGGACCTGCGGAGTAGATACGGGGACCAACAACATGGCCGGCATCGATAACCTTTCTTAAACCATTTGTCGGGCCGGCGGCGTCACGAGCCGTTGTGAAGCCACGCATGAGCATGTGACCGGCTTCTGCACCTGACTTCGCTCCAACATACATCCAATTGAATTCGTTCCTGATTTGAAACAGATCACCGTGCAATGAGAGATGAGCGTGCGCCTCGATCAGGCCGGGCATCAAAGTGCCGCCACCGCCATCGATGACAGTTGCACCAGGCGCGGAAATTGCCTCCGCAGAGACTTGCTTGATTAAATTGCCTTCGACAAGAACGTTACCAGCCATACGCGCTTCATTGAGGCCATCAAAGATTTGCACGTTGGTAAACAACACCTGGCTTGGCGCTTCATCCTGCGCAATCGCCAGTGACGACAATGCAAGAATTGCGCTGGTGCAAATTGCCGTAAGTGTTTTCGTAATAGATTTCATTTTTCGCTCCTTGGCGGCTTAAGTCGTGTGTGTGTTTCGGTATTGCTGGGGCGACTGCCCGGTCCAGTTCTTGAATGCGCGTGAAAAGACAGTTGGGTCGCTAAACCCGACCTTGGCAGCAATATCTGATATTCGTTGATTGGAGTTAACGAGTGCGCTTATTGCCCGCTCCTGCCGCAAGTACGCAATTTCCTTGTTGATCGTCGTGCCCTTGCTTTGTAACTTTCGCGAAAGTCGCCGTTTGTCGATGCCGCACAGCGCCGCAGCCCGTTCGACTGTGAGATCCTCTTCGTGTATGTGCCCCGAAATTGCGCGATGCACGGATTCAATGAGTGACTGTGGCGTTTGTGAACTGCCTGACTGCTGAATTTGATGTCTGAAGGCTGCTTTCTCGAATTTTTCAAACAACCACTCAGTCGGAAATCCAATGCGAAAACCGAGTCGGTCTCCCTTTACTACCCGCAGTTCCTTGAACGTCTGCGGTATCGCTGCCGGATCAGACACTGTGACCAATACGCTATCCGCATTCCAGGACTCACCCGCCGCGCTTTTCATCAGTCGACTCATGAACCCGAGGTAGAAAGCGTCGTTCTGTGCGGGGTCAAACGGAGGTTCGATTTCACGTCGGAATGCAAATGTCGCCCGACTACCTGCAGTTTCAAGCGAGAATTGCACCGATGATGCGTGATCCTTCGAATTCAAAACAAAACGATTGAGCAGATCGCCGACGGTAATGGCCTCTTCGGCTGCCTGGGCAATGGGCTCCCATGCCAGCAAATCCAGCTTGCCGCCAATGGTCGCGCCCAGATAGGGATCGCTGGCCAGTTCTGCCGATTGTTCCACCATCGAGTACATGCAGATCGCCGACACAAACAAATCGCTGGAGGCCGGAATCTGTACAGGCAGGCCCTGCTCCCCAAGCAATTGGCCCGGGTCAATATCGCGCGATACCAGTTCCTTCAGGAAAGGATTGATTGCACTGAGTCGGATCAGCGGTATGCCGGGGTTTGTTTGGTTGCGTATCATCTGGTCTTAAAAGGCCATGTTTTCTTGACGTTATTGGCATAGCTTAGCAGCAGATTTGTCCCCAAAGCTGGCATTTTAGACCAGCCAATCTGATTGGAG
>Ga0255049_10001029_pt1 | contig 16000 bp, 16 predicted proteins | sample JV7_2_3_MG_FD_183615 | JGI IMG/M metagenome (GOLD analysis project Ga0255049, IMG submission 183615) | Seawater microbial communities from Jervis Inlet, British Columbia, Canada - JV7_2_3 | ecosystem: Environmental > Aquatic > Marine > Inlet | place: Canada: British Columbia | collected 2016-10-06
CGCTTCTCGCGGCCGTACACTTCCAGTTTCTTAGGCGTTTCACCTCGCTTTGACGACACGACATAGGTGAACTCGAGATCCGGGTGGGCCCCCTCCTGCCAGCTATCGCTATCCGGCCAGAACGCTCGATCCGATGAATTGGGGATTCCATACCACTCATCAAAACCCTGGTCCGTGGGAAAACGACCCTCGGTGTCACCCAAGTGCCATTTTCCGAACATGCCCGTCGCGTAACCGGTATCGGACAGCATCTCCGCCAATGTAATTTCCCACTGGGTGATGCCCCACCATATACCCCTGGGAGGACCGTCAGGCCGCTGCCGGGCACGAATACCGTAACGACCAGTCATCAGCGAGGTACGCGACGGCGTACACTCCGCTTCGACATTGAAATTGGTTAGCTGGAATCCTTCAGCGGCGATGCTGTCAATATTGGGCGTTGCGGCCCCGCGCAGGACACCGCCGCCGTAAACGCCAACTTCGCCGTAACCAAAATTATCCATCACGACAAGGACGATATTGGGTTTGTTATCGCTTCCGGGTGCAGCCACTGCAAGCGAAGCCGACACAATGAGGACGAAGAGGAGCACGGCGACTTTCGCGTTTCGAATATACTTGGGCATTGTAGCCTCCATCGAGACTGCTTTAGTAAGTCCGCTTTGGGTTGCGGCCGTTCAAAACTCTACCATCTTGGTGTCCGCTATGGGGTCGAAAGTAGAAATTAATCTGACTCGTTTATATCGAGGTATTCGATCGCTCTCCTGAAGTCGCGCTTTTTTGGATTCCTGTGCGTCATCTTGCGAATGACCATGATTTTGGACTGCTCGATGCCGGCAGGGTTTTCGGTGTCATAGTTTTCCGGGACAAATATTTCCCATTCAACCGCCTGGTCTGACGCGATGATGCTCTCGTATCGTTTTGCCGAGGTCTCGCCGAGTAACTCTGTAATGGTGAGCGAAACGTTGAACTCGCCGGTCTGGATGTCCTTTTCCGGCATAATGTCGTGTGTGGTTAAAGAAATGCCCTGCCCGAAAAGGGCTGTTGCGAGGAAAAGGACAGACTTCATGGCTAATCCAACATCAGGCAGCGAGCTGCGTGCGGTTTCGAGAATAACATCCGGGTTACCTGCAACAGATGGCGCCGGCGTTCATATGACACGTCTCATCGGCACGGCCGAACTGGATAATATCGATCCCTTCCTGTTGCTGGACGTGTTTCAAACCGAGAATCCCGATGACTATATCGCAGGTTTTCCTACGCATCCGCATCGGGGATTTGAAACGGTGACGTACATGTTCGCCGGGCAATTGCGGCACAAAGACAGCACCGGAAACGAAGGCGTAATCGAGAGCGGCGGTGTTCAGTGGATGACGGCCGGACGTGGCATCGTGCACTCTGAAATGCCGGAACAAAAAGACGGGCTGATGTGGGGCACGCAATTATGGGTCAACCTGCCTGGTGCCGAAAAGATGACGGAACCCGGTTACCAGGAATTTGATGCAGACCGCTTACCGCAAGAGAAACGCGAAAATGGTGTTGAAGTCGTTGTCGTGGCCGGCACCACCACTCAGGGCACCGTCGGAGCAGTAACAGGCCGCCCCACCGACCCGCTTTATCTCGATGTGCGACTACCCGACGGGGCCAGCTTCTCCGAAGCTGTACCGGCGACGCATAACGCATTCATATTTGTCGTCGAGGGTTCGATCTTCATCGCAGGAGAGCGTGCTGCAGCAAACAGTGCCGTAGAGGCTGGAAGTCTTGCGATCCTCGGAGACGGAGGTTCGGTTGAAGTGCACAGTGAGGGCATGGCCAGCCGTATCCTGCTGATCGCAGGCCAGAGGATTGATGAGCCGATCGCGCGCGGCGGTCCATTTGTCATGAACACGCAAGATGAGGTGCAACAGGCATTTGCGGACTATCAGTCCGGAAACTTCTAGGCGAGGTCCCTACTTCTCTGCAAGTCTCGATTTGACCGTGCTTTCAAGGCTGGTCATGCCGGCTGACTTACCGAAGGACAATGCTTCTTCGTCGTCGGCGCCGTGCAGTTTTTCTCGCAGGGCGAACAAGGCACCGACACGATTACTGCTGCCGCAATGCACGAGGACAGGCTTTTCATAGCTGCTTAGAATCTGGTCGAGTCTCCGTGCGTTCTCGAAACTGATTGCATCACGCCCGGCAATCGGCAGGGGTACATAGTCCATGCCCAGATTTTCCACGAAAGATTTCTCATCCAGGCCGCGATCTTCCCCCGCGCCTCTAAGGTCGATGACGGCTGCATAACCATCCTCCGCCAGTTCTTTGAGACCCGTCTCGTCTGGCTGGCCGGCGGCGGTTATCCCGTCAGCAAGTTCAAAACGATATTTCCAGACCGACTGGTCGGCACCGGCAACCGATGGCATCGTGAACGCGAGAAAGAACGCTGTGCCGACCAGTAACCGAATTCTTCGATTCACTCTGACAACTCGACGGTCGATGGAATTTCGATGCCGCGCTCGGTGAATTCGACCCGGACGGTCATGCGGGAAAATATCTGGCCAGCGGAGGCCATTGCCTCGCCGATCGCTGCTTTGAGTTCCGGCGGGATCGAATCTTCTCCGTCATCCTCGATTACCATCGTCTTGGATATGAATTCGTAGTATCGGGCAGTGTCCATCTCCATGCTTGCAAACGGATGTGGCTCATTCACAGCAGCAGACAACATGTCGCCCAGCTGTACTTCGGTACCCTGACCGATAGACATTGCCAATGCGGTGTCGGTCATTGCAACGTATGCTGCATCGACCGCGCCTGCGAGCCGCTGGGACTCGAATCTGACCGGCTTGCCATCAGGCTTGATATCGAGTCCTGCTATCTCGGGGCTGAACATAGCGCCCATCGCAAGCAAGCCGGCAGCATTGTCTGTCGCAACAAGAACTCTGATGTCGGCCGATGTCGGCGGCTGATTATTGGCGAGGTCCATCCCCTCGATATCTTCGACTACAGCAAGAAACCCCTTGAAGCTATAAACGATCGGCGGGATGGGCTGATTCAGCGCCGTCCTTGCCTGCTCCAATCCTTCCTGCAAGTCCGCAAACAATTCACACTCGTAAGGATCGGCCTGCAACGCATCGAGTCTTGCCGTGTAGAACTCACGGGCAGCCAGCAGATCGACGCTCATTCCGAATGCGAGAAGGCCGCCCTGATCACTTCCGAGACCGGGTACCGGCGCAGGCAGTGCTGCTAGTCCGGCAGCGATGTCGCCGCGTAATTCCAGAATCGTGTCGGAAACAAACCTGTCGACGCTCATTTCGCTGTATCCGGTGACGATCCGCGGAAAAATGCCGGACATTTCACGAATCTCCGATCGGCACACGTCGTCCAGAACCGAGCCGTCATATTCCATTAGAGCGAGCAGTTCCTCGTTAACGCCTGACTGGTCATCGAGAAACGTGGCGACAATGCGTTCGAAATCGATCAGGCCGACGGAATGCGTCAGAAAGTCATTGTCATCGATTATTTTCTGCAGCTCGCCCGAATCTGCCATGCTGGACTTGGGCAGCGTCAACCCCAGAACAGACTTGAGCAGCTCGTCCGGCAAATTCGTCGGCACGATACTCAGCACGATCTCATTGTCGATAACCGCGACCACCAGTCGACCCTCATCGTCTCCGGCATATCGATATGACTGCCCCCCTATAATTGCTACGGACATGCCGTCCCCTGCCTTCTCTTCGACACGAGCAATCGCCGCGTCCATGAGATCTCCGTCCGAAAGCGTCATTCGAAGGACAGGAAGCAATCCGACGCCATAGACAACCGCTTTTGAATCGCGTTGAATTCCGGCGCCGCGAAATCCTTCGATGCTCAGCAGCTTGCCCATCTCATCAAGCGCTTCGGCCGCCTCATTTGGAATGCCGCCACCTTCGGCAGATTTCAGAGCCGTATCCCGTATTGTCTTCAGCATGCCCGCATGGGAACGTAAAATTGCGTCGATCTTTGGCTCCAGCTTGTCGGCGACTTCGTCCGGAAACGGATCGAGCATTGCAAAAATGTACGGAGTGTCGGCTGGTACGTAGCGGAGTAGCGCAGTGTCAAGTGCAGAGCCCGGGTCTGTCTTGTCAGATGAATCGGTGCACGCAACTGTCGCAACCAACAGGAAGCAAAAGGAGAGGACTGTTTTAATGGTGAAAGCTTTGAACATGGAAGAGGGCCCGTCGCGAAAAATGGCGTGAACTGTATTCGCGCATTCTGCGTTAGTCGATGTCGGATGTCACATCAGCGTTACCGGTTACAGACCTTTTGCTCAATAGGTAAAATAGGAAGCAGATGAACGAGAATACCAATCAACGTCAGTATGACGTCATCGTGTGGGGCGCAACGGGATTCACCGGCAAACTGGTTACCGAGTATCTCCACGGCAAGTACGGGATCGGCGGTGATCTGCGCTGGGCGATCGCCGGGCGAGATCAGCCAAAGCTGGAGATGACCTGCGCCGATCTCGGCATTCAGCCTGGAAGCCTGCCCATCATCATTGCGGACAGCCTCGATTACGAATCCGTGCAGGGTCTCGCCCGGAACACCAGGGTCGTTCTCACCACGGTCGGGCCTTATGCGAAGTACGGCTCGGCTCTGGTAGAGGCCTGTGTGGCGAACAGCACCCACTATTGTGATCTGGCAGGAGAGGTCCAGTGGATGCGCAAGATGATCGACCGGTTCCAGTCGGACGCCCGGAAAAGTGGCGCCAGAATCGTTCATAGCTGCGGGTTCGACTCGATTCCATCGGACATCGGTGTCTGGTTCCTGCAGCGGGAGGCGCAGAAGCAGCACGGAGAACCCTGCGCGGAAATCAAGTTGCTTGTCAAAGCCATGAAAGGCGGCGCCAGTGGCGGGACTTTCGCCAGCATGATGAACGCGCTCGAAGAAAGCCGGCGCGATCGCGAAATCGCGAAGATCCTCGTAGATCCATACTCCCTGAACCCGGAAGGCGAGAGAAGCGGTCTGGATGGCCGTGACCAGGCGGGTGTCGATTACCACGAAGATTCCGGCACATGGACGGCACCGTTCGTAATGGGCTCGGTGAACACGCGGATTGTTCGACGAACAAACGCGCTGCTTCAGTACGCGTACGGCCGGGATTTCAAATACAGCGAAGCGACGATGACTGGCAGCGGCCCGGCAGGCTTCATGAAATCTGCGAGCATGACCATCGGTCTGGGCGGCTTCATGTTTGCCAGCTCATTCGACTTCAGTCGCTCTGTTCTGGTCAGGCGCTTCTTGCCCAAGCCGGGCGAAGGCCCGACTGAGAAGCAGCGCGAAGCCGGTTTCTTCAATCTTTCGCTGGCCGGAAAACTGGCGAACGGCTCGCTAATGCGGGCGCGAGTCACGGGCGACCGCGATCCTGGCTATGGTTCTACCAGCAAAATGCTCAGCGAAAGCGCGGTCTGCCTGGCCATGGACGACCTGCCGTCGAAAGGTGGATTCTGGACGCCCGCCTCCGCCATGGCGGACGCATTGTTTGGACGGCTCAAGGATAACGCCGGCCTTGGGTTCGAAATCGTCTGACTCCGTGGGTCGTTGGCGACCAGTGCATTGCCTGGTCAAACCGCTCCCCGGCCAGAACTTTCGTTTTCAAACGATTCTGGGGGGCGGCCACCGGACAGGTCGCGAAGTCATTGAATGCACATGGCGGGTTATATGCTTTGTTGAAATCAAGAATCGTCATGCCGGAATCATCCGGCATCGATGCGTACAAGAAGCGACCTGCGGGGTAAGTCTCGCGACCGCTGGTGGCGTCGCCGAAAATCAGGAACAGCCTTTCACCTGACTCGTATGCCTCCAACTCGAAAGACTCACCCGCCAGCTCGAACTTGAGCTTGCCGGGCGATTGCGGGCGATAATCCAGACCCGTGATTACGGTGTCGACGCGTAGTTGCCGCGGCTCGTCAAAGCGCTCGATGACGGCCGGAACCCGATACGCCACATCCACTGGATAGTATTCGATCGGTTTGAAATCGGCGATTGCAGGATTATCGAAATCTCGCAACCTCACGTAAAACTTGTCGTCGCGCCGAATGACCGTCCAGGCCAGACTGCCATGGGTCAGCACAACCGGTTGCTCGGAACTGTCATCATCCATAACGATCGATATGACCGGCGTCCCGGCATGGAACACCTCGGCGCCGTCACTTACTTCCATGACGATTTTTCCACTTTCCTTGCGAAATGAGCCGAGCATCGGCGAGGCGTGTGCGGGAAGAACGAAGTCGCTGTCGGGTGACGAGCCAAACGTGCTGACGTCCTGGCGCAACCAAAAAAGTCCAGCCAGGTTCAGAAAGCCGGTAGGACCCTTGAGGCTCGCGACTCGCTCCGTTTTCCAGGATGCAAGTTCGTTCAGATAGGCCTCAGAGTCCTGCAGCCCGGCTGAACTGCCGGAATCGCAGGACCAGACGAACAAAGTTGCTGCAACCAGCGTCGCTGCCCGAAGTCGAACGTTCTCTGAATATTTTCGCATCTGGATTTTCATGTCCCCGGATAGTCGCTCGGAATGATAAGGGCTTGGCCGAAATCGTCAAGCAAATATCATTTTGTGCTGTCGCTCACTATAATGCGCCGCCTCTAATGACCACGCCCTCACGAGAATCGGAGCTGGCTTACGCACAGCTTCAACCAGATGACATTCTGACTGCGATCGACGATCTCGGCTTTCGATGCGACGGCCGATTTCTCGCCCTCAACAGCTACGAGAATCGGGTTTATCAAGTCGGCATCGAAGACGGCCCACCGGTGGTCGCGAAGTTTTATCGGCCCGGGCGCTGGAGCAACGATGCCATCCTCGAGGAGCATCGCTTTACGGCTGAACTCGCAGAAAAAGAGATTCCGGTCGTCGAGCCAATGGAGATTTCGGGCAACACTCTGCACCACTGTGGGCCTTTTCGGGTGTCCGTGTCACCCTGTCGCGGTGGTCGCGCTCCGGAACTTGACGATCACGATCTCCTGAAACAGGTGGGCAGGCTCGTCGCCAGAATACATTTGCAGGGCGAAACCAATGCTTTCGAACACAGACCGGCAATTGATATTGCCACTTATGGCCAGGCCTCCCACGACTATCTTCTCGAGCAGGGATTTATTCCGGATGAATTGCAGGATGCATATATAAGTATCTCCGAGCATTTGTTCGCCAATATCAGAGCATGTTTTGATCGTGCCGGTCATTCACGTTCGATTCGCCTGCACGCAGATTTTCATCCCGGCAACGTACTGGTAGCCAGTCAACAGTTACATATCGTCGACCTGGACGATGCCCGGAGCGGACCGGCCGTTCAGGACTTGTGGATGTTTTTGTCAGGTGGCCGAAGTGAACAGACGCCACAACTGGCTTCGCTTCTTCTCGGTTATGAAGAATTTCGCTCATTCGATGCACGGGAACTGCATCTGATCGAGGCACTGCGTACGCTGCGAATCATGCATTACGCCGCCTGGCTTGCCAGGCGATGGGATGACCCGGCGTTCAAAATCGCCTTCCCATGGTTTGACTCACAGCGCTATTGGGACGAGCACATACTGACGCTTCGCGAGCAGGCAGCATTGATGGAAGAAGAACCCCTTGTCTGGATTGCGTAAGCACGACCATATGTCAATACGACGGAACTCAATGGCGGCCTGATTACGGCAAAAGAAGACGACATCGACGCCATTGTTGCACTGCCTCTGAACCGGGTCTAAAGTGACTCTCACATCCCGGGCCGGAATTTCTGTGGAACTCTGGTCATTTGCAATGCTCTGACATATGGACGAACAGAGGTGTAGGAGCCTCTCTGAGGACGCGGCGAATTGAATCCAAATACGCTTAAAGCGATATCGATGGCGGTATTTCTGACCGCGTTGGGAGCGTGCTCGTCCCGGGTTACTCTTAACGACCCGACAATTCCTGAGCCATTACTCGAAAAAATTCCCCTTTCCGTGGCAGTCAGGTTTCCGGAGGTTTTCGGACACTACATTCACCAGGAGCAGGTCATCGGCAAGGAAAAGTGGACGATCGATCTCGGCCGCTCCAACGAATTGCTGTTTACCAAGATTTTCAGTTCGATGTTTGATGAAATGACCGTGGTAAATGCCAGTGTGGCACCAGCCGATCTTCGATTCGACGCAATGATCGAGCCAAGCATCGATGCATTCGAGTTTTCAACCCCCAGCCAAAGTCAGACGAAGGCGTTCGCCGTCTGGATTCGATACCGCATCAAGATTTTCGACAGGGCGGGCAAGCAGTACGCGAGCTGGCCCATAAGCGCCTACGGCAAGAGTCAAAGTACGACGATGGGTGGAGATGATGCGTTGAGCCGTGCGGCCGTGCTGGCAATGCGCGATGCAGCGGCGCTGATCGTCATGCAGATGGACAAGGCAACCCGCATAAGCCGGCTGGGTCGCCCTTCCCCGTCCAGCGTCGCTGTCACCCCGAAACCGCCGTCGCCGGACCCGGAAATGCCGGACCCTGCCGAGGAAGAACCGCGAGCAACTGCATCGGAGGACACGACAGATGATGCCGGTTGATCATTCGGGCGCTCAAACTGGATTAGTCATGAAACTGCTTTCAGTGTTACTGCCCTGCGTCCTGATCGGTGCATGCACAACTTCGCGAGTGGAGGACATAAGGATTACTTCAACCGGAATAGATGAGGGTGAAGGCGTTGTTATCATGGCCCGCAGCTATCATCTCGGGAATGAGACCGAGAGGAAATTCATCGACTGTGTCGGCTCGGCGATCAGTCGTGGATCGGGTCGTCTGCGTGTCGTGCCGAACGAAGAATTCGTCGATGCTCTGTTTCCATGGTTCGAACCCAGAACTGCGCCGTCGGACACCAAAGGGTTGCCCGATCTCCTGAAACGGCCGGGCGTAGCCGACAGGATCGCCGAGCGGGGTGTGCGTTACATCATATGGCTTGATGGCGATACGGAAAGGGTTGCAGGTGGCGGCAGCCTGTCATGCGCGGCTGGCCCGGGCGGCGGCGGCTGTTTCGGATTCGCCTGGTGGCAGAACGATTCGAAATATGAAGCTGCCATATGGGATCTTACGGCACTGGAATCGGCTGGCACAATTAGCGCCGACGTCAGCGGCACGTCCTTCCTCCCGGCAATCGTTATCCCGATTCCTCTGATAGCACGAACCCGATCCAAGGCCTGCAAAGGGCTTGCCGATCAATTGAAGATGTTTATCGTCACCGAAGAAGACATCTGACGCGTACGCCGCTCGCAGCTTGGTTCAGGTTCGTCAGGGGCGGCCGCCGCGCACGAATGTCTTTCGGTAATAAGCCGAGTCCAGCTCCGCGATCGTAACTTCGCGGCCGCTCGACGGTGCATGAACAAATCTGCGACTGCCGAGATAAAGGCCGACGTGTGACACCTTGCCCTCGATATTGAAAAACAATATATCTCCGACGCGCAGGCTGTCCCTGGCGACAGGCTGCAGGCTTCGCCACTGGCTCGCGGTGGTTCGCGGTATCGATTTTCCGGCTTGCGAATAGGCGTATTGTACGAGACCGCTGCAATCGAAACCCTGTGTCGTCGATCCGCCGTAGCGATACGGCACACCCAGCTGCCTGACCGCGACGATTGCCGCCTGTTCACCGGCATTGCGTCGTTCTGACTGTTGATGCTGGCCGACTACAGCTTTGCCGGGACCGCCGGAGGATGGCTTTTGCGTTGAACAGGCGCAAAGCAGGCAGCCGATCAGCAAGGCCACATTAATGTTTCCAGGAATTCTGGCTGCCTGAGATATCATGTCACCCTCCCATGTGCAGACAGTACCCCGAACAGCCTGAACTCGACATGAACTGTATCCCAGGATCGCGCACTCGCCTGATATCAATTATTTTCCTGGTTCTGCTCGCCGGCAGCGTCACGGCCGCAGAGGCGGATCAGGAGCACGTATACGCCATTGACTATTTAATTACGCCGGATATTCCGAATTCAGGTGCCGTTGTCAAACTCAGGGTTATTCAGACGCGAAGACTATTACGCGAGTTGCACATGCCGTTTGACGAGACAACGCTAAGCCATATCGACGGTGACGGGCAGATTACGATCGACGACGGACGCATACGCTGGGTGCCGCCGGCCGAAGGTGGCGAATTGCGCTGGTTTGCGAGAATCAATCACCTGAGGGACAACGATACCTACGACGCATACATTGACGACTCGTTTGCCCTGTTCAGGGCTGAGGATGTAATACCGCCGACAGCGACCAGGACATTGAAGGGGGCAGCGAGCAAAACCAGGCTCATGTTCGACCTGCCTGTCGGCTGGTCGGCTGTGACTGAATACTTCAGGCGCTCAAACGCATTCGATATTGTCAATCCTGATCGTCGCTTCGACAGACCGACCGGATGGATTATCCTCGGAAAACTCGGTGTAAGACACGAAACTGTCGCTGGTGTGCGTGTTGTGGTGGCGGCGCCGGTAGGCCATGAGGTTCGCAGGCTGGATATCCTGGCGATGTTGAATTGGACCTTGCCGGATATCGTGCACCTGCTCCCGGACTTCCCGCGACGTCTGACAGTTATCAGCGCTGGCGAACCGCTGTGGCGTGGAGCTCTATCAGCACCGGGTTCATTCTATGTACACGCAGACCGTCCATTAATAAGTGAAAACGGTACCAGCACGATCATGCACGAGGCGATTCACATTGGTTTAGGCGCTGGCGCAGTCGATGGCGCGGACTGGATTATCGAAGGTCTCGCCGAATACTACGGTCTGGAGATATTGCGGCGCAGCGGAACAATAAGCGAAAAACGATACCGGTCTGCGAGTTCTGAACTCGCCAGATGGGGCGAGAAGGCCGAGTCGCTGTGCACGGATCCGTCGACCGGAGCCGTCACCGCCAGAGCGCTGACGTTATTCGCAAGACTCGACAATGAAATCAGTGAGAAAAGCGCGGGAGATTATGATCTCGACGATGTCGCTCGCAGGATCGCCGATTCCCGGAGCAAGATAACGGCGCAACGACTTCGTGAGATTGCCGCAGAATTTGCAGGCAGCGACAGCGAAGTATTGAGCGACAAAGCCCTGAACAATTGCGAGAATTAGTGCAACCCGCAAGGCAGAGCTTTTTCATGGACAGACAACACGATCTTGAGCTGATACTACGTTCACGAACGCCCATGGTTGCTATCGAGACTCGTGACGAATCTCGCTTGCTGGAGCTATTGAAGTCCATAACGATCGCTCGCGCTTCAGATGGCTACTTACCCTTATTTCGCTGGACCGTCACGGACGGTTTACAGCGCCTTGATATATCGCTAGAGCCACAGCTGCACAATTCTGGTCCGGGCGAGGTACTCAGGCACATCCGGGCTGTGACCAAGCCGGGAATCTATGTCTTGCTCGATTTCCATCCCTATCTCGAAGACCCCGTCAACGTACGCTTGCTGAAGGACATTTGCATACGTTTCAGCGAAGTGACGCGACACCTGATCCTGGTCGGCCACACCGTAAAGTTGCCGAAGGAACTCGAGAGCTTCGGTGCGCGTTTCGACATGGCTCTACCGGGTGTTGGGGAGCGTAAGGAAATCATCAAGCGTGTGGCTGCCGAATGGTCGCTCGAGAACCCCGGCTCCCAGGTGCAGGCCGATCCAAAGGCTTATCAACTCCTGATACAGAATCTGTCCGGTCTGACCGATGCTGACACCGAGAAACTTGCGAGAAATGCAATTTTTTTTGATGGTGCGATAACGAAGAGTGACCTGCCCGGCGTAATGCAGGCGAAATATGAGTTACTGAACCGCGGCGGAGTATTGCGGTTCGAATATGACACCGCGAAGTTCAGCGATGTTGGCGGCCTGAGCAAGCTAAAGGACTGGCTTGCCATCAGGACATCAGCGTTCGTCAAGGACGATCGCGAGCCTCATCTCGACCCACCCAAGGGTGTTCTCCTGATCGGTGTACAAGGTTGTGGCAAGAGTCTGGCAGCGAAGGCAACAGCGGGTATATTTGGCGTGCCGTTACTACACCTGGATTTCGCCACGCTGTATAACAAATATCATGGAGAGACCGAACGCAACTTGCGTGAATCACTGAAGACGGCCGACATCATGGCGCCCTGCGTCTTGTGGATAGATGAAATCGAGAAGGGCCTGGCAGGCAGAGGTGGGGAAACCGGAACATCGCAAAGAGTTTTGGGGAGTTTTCTCGGCTGGATGGCGGAAAAAGGCCGCGAGGTCTTTGTTGTTGCGACCGCGAACGATATCAGCGCATTGCCGCCGGAACTCGTACGCAAGGGGCGTTTCGACGAGATTTTCTTCGTCGATCTGCCGGGTCCGGAAATTCGGGAGTCGATTCTCAGTATCCACCTGGAAAATCGCGGCCAGTCGACGAGGAACTACGACCTGGGAACACTATCTGCCGCGATGGATGGCTTTTCCGGTGCGGAAATCGAACAGGCAGTAGTATCGGCGCTCTATGCCGCACACGCGAATAAAGTGCCGCTGGCTAACGCCCACATTCTCGGTGAGATACAACGAACTCAGCCGCTGTCAGTCGTTATGTCGGAGAAGATTGAATCGCTTAGACTTTGGGCCGCCGGTCGTACTGTCGCCAGCGACTAACTCGTATTTCCCGATCCGATTTAACCTAACCTCGCCTGCGTTCCCGGCCACCGAGTGGCGTGGCCCTCCGCTTCGACGCTCTCTCTCGATGGTTGATCTTGTGTTAATATTTCGCGATGACTAATGATAATAATAAAATCAATGAATTAGTCTCCGAGCAGGACGAAGACCCTACCGTGGAAATCGAGCCTTTGTCTGAAGAGGCCTGTGTCGAATTCGGTTCCGGCCAACAGGTCGAAGCGGAATCTGATGCTAATACGTTTGACTTCGATCAGCTTGGGTCGGACGTCGAGGATGCCGACGCAACGATTGCACAACTGAAACTCGACCTGCGTTCACGCGCTGAGAGTATTAGCAAGTTGCAGTTTGACGTCGAGCAGCTTCGATCCAGATGGACCGGGCTCGAGAAAGAAGTAAAGGTTCGCGAAGAGATAACAAACACGCTGACGGGGGAACTGAATCTTGCTCACAGGAAACACTCGACGACGGAAAATCTACTACGGAAACGTGAAGATGAAATCGAAATACTGACCTCGAAACTTTCTGGTCAGGAACAATCTCTTGAGGATTTTGCACGGCAGATTGAGCATGCTGGGAAAAACGAGCAGGAGTCGGAATCACGCGTCAAGGAAATTCAGTCACGGTTGAGCGCCGCTGGAGACAAGCTTGCCGTATTGACAAAGGATAACCTTGCCGGTCGGTCAGAACAGCAGGAAACGAGCATACGCATCAAATCGCTGACGGGAGAAGTCGATGATCTGCAGACTGAACTGGCGGCATCGCGTTCCTCGCTGTCAGGCCTGCAAATGTATATCGATCGTCGAAATGCCGATTGGGAAAAGCAACAGGCACAAATTGGTGACAACAGGGACAGGATCGACCAACTAACTACTGAACTTGCCGATGCGAGCATGACGCTCCGCGACAGCGGCGGCGATTTTGAAGAAATGGCGAGCAGTTTGGCGTCCATAGGGGCAGAACGCGACGAATTGCTTAGGAAAAGCATGCATCGATGGCAGGGAGCCTGGGATTCTGACAGGGCCGAAAAAGTCCAACAGGTGCTCGCCGGTAGTAATTTCGAGATCAACGAACTGAACAGTCAAATCAGACGCACCGAGACCTACGCAGATGAGCTTCGCCGGCAACTTCAGGGCCAGCTTGCACTGACGGGCGAGCTGCAATCCCGACAGAAGCACCTGGAGGTCTCTCTGGTTGGCGCGAATTCACAGATCGAGGAACTCTCGGATGGAATCGAGAGATTGCGCTCGAGCGACCAGACATTACGCACGAAAAACGCCAGTCTGAAAAGAGAGTTCGACAAAGAAGTGCGGCTGATTCACCTTGAACTCGGCGATGCACAAGAAACGATTGTTGATCGGGAGTTGCTCAACGAAAAACTAACGACCGATCTTATATACACAAGGGAATCCAACATGAAACTTGAAGACCGCCTCGGTGCCACCGAGGAACAAAACAAAACAACAATAATCAGGCTCAAGAGTAAGCTGGCGGATATCGAAATACTGAACGCAGAACTGCAGCGCAAACTGAGCACCAAGGAAAACGCAATCTCTGTTTTACTCGGCGAATTAACGAAGAGAAGCGAAACAATCGAAACTATTGATGAAATCGAAGAGGTTGTCGATGATCTGGATGACGACTTTGCGGAGAGTCTCGATGACCGAAGCAGTACTGAGCGAGAGCGTATTACGCGTCTGCTGGTCGGCAAAATCGACGGTCAAAAACTGCGCTTTCCCTTGTTCAAAAACCGGCTCACGATTGGACGTACTGGACATAATGACATTCAGCTCAAGGCGCCGTTCATCAGTCGCCGCCACGCCGTAATCGTGACCGACGATGACATTACCCGAATCGTAGATTGGGGCAGCAAAAATGGTGTGTTTGTAAACACCACTCGAATCAAGGAACAGATCCTGCGAAACGGCGACGTTGTTACTATCGGCACAGCGGACTTCAAGTTCGAGGAACGACGGAAACGATAGTTACGGTATGTGTTTCCGACTGCGGCATAGTATCGATATGTGAGAGCAATCACGGTCTTTTTGAATTCATTCGGGTAGGGTTGACGATCACAAGGACAGTGAACATAGACAAGCTGGAAGCATGTTAACGAAGACTGCGCCAAAACCTCTCGATCTTAGTTACACGCAAGAATTAACGCGCAATGCTGGCGACCTCGCATCGCGAAAAATCTGGCTACCCAAACTATTTTACGACTGTCTTCCCTATTTCTATCTGACAGCAGGTTTCGCGGCTTTTTTTGCGACCCTCTATATCAGTGATTGGTTCTGGGTGCTGCCGCATTACATTCTTTTTTCTGCCGCCTGTCTTCACTTGTCATTTGCCGTCTATCGACGGCGAAAACGACCAACGCAATTCGACTCTGACGAGCCAGACCAGCCCCCTGCGAATTAAGCGTGCCCGCTTGACCTCGGCGATCTATTGATCAACGATGGCAAACGTCCTTCACGCCATTGCCGACGAGTTCGCTGTAGACAAGAAACCCATGAAGCAGAAAGTTATGAATGAGCTGGCACTCGCCCTCACGTTAATCTTCGCTGGCCTGGTCTTGCTGCCGCTGGCCATCTACGTCACAGGCCAGTCCGTATTCGGAGAGTACAGCGGTGCAGGTTTTTCGGACTTTTACCGGCGCCTGACCGGCGACGTTCGCGACGGAAGGAGTCTGGTTTGGTTTCTGGTCCTGTCACCCTACCTGATACTGATGCTTCTACGGCTCACGATCTGGGCATACCAGCGAGCCAAACGGACCGGATAGCAACTGGCTGGGGCTAATTCGGCGCACACATTGTTGCCGGATAACTGTGAACCCGATCACATATTATCTTTTTAAAACAACAGATTAGCGGTGTTTTCATTGAACTTATGTTAACTATCACGCACGATCATGCCCCGCTCCGACTATATTCATGATTCCGCAGGCTGAACGCACAAGACCACCGGATACATACGATGAATCGCTTTCTGATATGGCTGGGCTCCAAACTATTTCCGAAGAAGGAACCCAAGGTGGAATCGGTGCTTCGTCAAACCACGCGCAAGCATAGGCTCCCGCCAAAGCGCACCAAGCCGGTCATCCGAAAAGCTCCCAAGACCCCGACCCCGCTGGTCGATTTCGACAGCGAACTCGGCGGACGTATCGATGACGGCGGTCCGGGCAAAAATGTCCTGGTGCGTAACAAGTATGTACGCGAAGAAACCGGCACGCACGAAACGCTGAAGATCATCGATGACTCGCTTCTGGAAGAAGAAGACGAACACTCAGATGATCCCTACAACACTGGACGATTCGACCGCTCGCAGTCCTGGAACTTGCGTACCAAGAAATAACTCCTTCGGGACACCCTATTGCATTGACGGCCCATGATGCCGCCGGTAGTCTGCGG
>Ga0255049_10001032_pt1 | contig 15972 bp, 13 predicted proteins | sample JV7_2_3_MG_FD_183615 | JGI IMG/M metagenome (GOLD analysis project Ga0255049, IMG submission 183615) | Seawater microbial communities from Jervis Inlet, British Columbia, Canada - JV7_2_3 | ecosystem: Environmental > Aquatic > Marine > Inlet | place: Canada: British Columbia | collected 2016-10-06
AATATTTTTTTAAATTATTCATTACCATTCTTTTAAAAGTGCATAATCAACAGTTCTTGCTCGCGCCCAAGTTGCTTTTATCAAAGCCCTGTAATCAGTCATTCTGTTCCAGACCTGACAGGCAAAACTCCATCCATTGATATTTTGTTTTATAGCTGTACTGAAAGGGTCATAATCCACTCCATGCATATTGGCCCATATATTCGCATAGTATAGTTTTCCCTGCTCTTCAGCCTTGGAATCCTTGTCACTATCCCTGTAATAGTAAATAGGTTTGTTGGCTCTAAGAGCCTTCATCCTTCCTTTATGGTAGCCAGGCTTAAAACAATCCAGTACAAATTGATTTGTCTTCCACACTGCAGCTCCACTCAAATTGTATTGATTGAAGTAGAACAATACTGTCTTTCCTGCGTTGGTGGTACCGGTACTCCACATGACAAATTTAGATCCATCATACACATAGAACTTATCATCAAATATATTGAAATAATCTTCCAATGATTGAACCCCTATAACAAGGTATTTACCTCTGTTGGGAATAGTTCCTCCTACTTCTTCAACTCTTTCCAAGAGTTCTTTGTCTGTGAATTGTCTTACTGCACTCATTAATCAAGTTTATTTTCAATTCTGTCTAATTGGTCCTTTATATACTTGAATTCTTTTTCAAGTTCTATCCTAGGTACAAATACTTCTATTTTCTTTTCGAAAGGCATATGAACTGTTTCATCTCCTGCATGTACCTGCAGTACTTCAATATCATCATCAGTCTTTTGTTTCCAAGAAGATAAGTTTATAATAATACCTATAAGTAATATTAAATTAATTCCTGAAAACCAATTCTGTTTGATATAATTTTTCGTTGCTTGTGTCATATCCCTTATATTTTAATGTTTGTTTTTATGTGAATGATGTGGATTATCTTCAGAATAAAATTCTGACTCTGAACCTGAACCCCCAAATTTATTATTAGCTTTACCCATCCAGTCCTTGCCTAATTTGGCCATCGCCTGAACATGATTGAGCCAGTATATTCCAAGTATATAAAGCAACGCTATAAAACCCCACATGTCACCACTGATCTTACCCCCATCAACAAGCCAGGTTGCAATGATAAGAACCTGCAATTTCCTGCTCATGGTTTTACCTAACAGCAAATCAATAATAGGTTTTGTTACTTTTTTCTCTGTAACATCTAACACTTTGTTAGTAAAATCCTTTGTTCCTTGTAGTGTCATAATAGCATGCAAGTTACGATTAATATTTAAATTTTATGGGCATGCAAATTTGTTTGCCACTACCCCTGTTCCTAATCCTATATTCCCTTGAGACCCTCCACCTAATTGGTAATATTTAATTGCATTTCCGGGATGTGTTGTCAACCCACCTGCATTTGTATATATAATATCGCCATTAACTGGGTATGCTCCAACTCCATCATGCCACATTTGAGTATCTTCTGCATCAGCACAAGCTTGTGTAGGTGTAGTCCAAGCCCCACTTCCCATTAAGAAAGATGTAAGTCCTCCCCATATTAAGTTAGAACCCTGATACACAGCACTTATTTGTGTAGAGCCCAGTTTGATATCTGGTATGTCCGTGGATCCTATCTTTATACTCATATCACAAAATAAAGGGTGTTGGCATCCGGTGTCCCTATTGCACCATACTCAGCTGATGTAAGGGTTATAATTTTTTGTGCGTCAGGATGAGATGAGTACGTATCTGTATCATTCATCACAAGTTCTGTCTCATCCGATATTTGACTGGTTGATATACTCAGTGCAGCTTCATGTTGGGTTACACTTGCCTCTGTGATATTGGCATTGGGAACATTTGCCCAAGTCACTGAAGCTGACAGGTCATTTACTTCAGCTATAGCAGTTATTGCAGCATCCAGATACTCTTTTGTGATAAGAGCTTTATCTCCACCCCTGTCAATATCCACCATTGCAATATCAGGTGCAAGCAATACATCCTGATCAATATCCACTGACATACTGCTTCCTATTGGACGACCTGTAAACCACCCTGCGTGCAGTAATTTATTTCCCCTTGCATTACCATTACCACCTACGTTATAAGAGTATACGCCGAACGGTATAGTGCCAAACGGCTCATAGTTCAATCCTCTTCGGTACAGGATACTGTCTACCGGTTGAATTGCATCAGGTGTGTGTGAACCATAATTGTTTGGACGCATGATAAAAGTACCTCCACCACCTGACCAGGAACCATACATCTCAAAATTAAAGTATGCATTGTTTCCGTTGGTAAGCGATATATCCCCACCGTCCACATTAAGGTCTTTTCCGATACCTAATCCACCTGCAATTACAACAGCTCCAGTTGAAGAAGATGTGGACTCAGTGACATCCTCAAAGGTTTTCACACCTGCCCAAGTTTGAGCACCAGTAGTGACAAGTCCTGCCAAGGCATTGGTAGCAGCATTTATTACTGCATTGGTACCTGTATCAGATTCAATGGTTACAGTAGTTGTAGTATATGCTGCTGTAAGATTTGCAATCCCTACTGCATTGAATGTAATGGTATCTGCAGAAGTTGTTATGGAATCCATACCTGTTCCTGATACGAAAGTAAGTACATCATCATTGTTATCTGCAACCACTGTAGATTGTCCTGAAACTGCAATGTTCTTGAATATATTTTGAGAAGAACCCTTATCTGTATTGTTGAATGTCAAATCCGTACCAGTGGACCATACTACTTCAACACCATCTCCGTCTCTGAAATCCACATTGTTTCCTTGTGTGATATTATCTTTGAGTACACCATTTTCATACAATGCCCAAGAGGTATAATGTGTTGTAGCAATATGTGAGTCTATCTGAGCATGTGTATTAGATCCTATATTAGAAAGCAATGTATGGTCAGTCACACCTAAAGGAGATGTTTCCCAAGATGGTACGCCTGCTACAACTGTAAGAACTTTACCATTGGCACCTATCGGCAACCTGTCATCTGAAGAACTGTAGTAAAATATGTCACCTTGAGTAGTAAGTGGGCTTGAATACCCTGCCCCAGTCAAATACTCTCTGGTCACCAGAACCCGACCAGTCGCCTCAGCATCAATCATTGTAGTAGTAAGTGATGGAGCTATAAGTTCTCCTGCTCGTAGTATATGGAATGCATTGCTTCTTACTATTGCAGGCCAAGGATTTGAACCTGAATATGTACCATTACCCACTACAAGAATTCTATCAGTAGCTAATGGTGTACCACCACCACCTGTATATAATTCATTGGCAGCTCCAAACATAGCAGAGCCCCAGTTTGCATCATTGTTCAAACTTAACCCAGCTGTAAAAGAGGAAGCTGAAGAAGAATCATTATTGGTCCCAAATGTGTAACACTCAAATAATCCTGTAGCATTACTACTGTATCCGATAGCCCAATTATTATAATTAGTAGCAGTATTTTCAAGACCAACTGCCCAAGCCAATGTTCCATTTGCAACACATAGATTACCTTGTACAAAAGACCCCCACCCTGATGCAATATTATCTTCTCCGAATGCTACTGCAGAAGCACCTGTTGCTCCAAGCAATCCTGTTACGTCAGCATATCGAGAACTGAAATCTATGGCTTGATCTCCTATATTACCAAAGTGTGTAGGGTTTCTTCCTATAAGTCTCCAACCTGTATTTGTAGGTTCTTGAATAGCTTCCAGACCTGAATTTACATAACCTGGATGTGTATGATCCCCGGGTGCCGCAACTGTTGAGGTAGCCCCAAGAGCCACACCAATTGAATCTGCGCCCACCACAATGGTACCTATCGTACCTGCTGAGCCTGCATGGGATACCACATCAACAACCGGATCCGATGCCGTACCGGTATCTACCAGTCCATCACCTGCTGTTACACTTGCAACACCTGCACCTGAAGCTGTAATGGTAAGCTGAGAACCTACCCAATTAAATGTGATACCTGTTCCTTCTACTAATTTCCCACTTGCTCCATCGCCCATAAGGAAATCCTCTGCACCTGCAGCATCTTTAATGAATCGTGCTGCAAGGACATCTTGCCCATGAGCATCTACAAGCCCCAGAGCGTATAAGGTATCAATTACTGTTAATGTATAATGCGAAGCCATATTTTTATATCTTTAATATCCTAATAACCAACTTGTAGCTGTTATTTTTCTAATTGTTCTCATTCCATATTGAGGAATTGTTAAACCTCCTAATTCTGTATTCAATGTATCTGTAGTTATACTTACAGTTACTACCCCAGTTCCTTTATTAGCTAATACTATTTCAGTTCCTATTGGAAAAGCAACAGAAGCATTTGCAGGAATTACACATGAAATTGCACCTGCATTACTCATAGTTACAATTGTATCTCTATCAGCTAATGCAAGATTTCTTGTAGTAGAAACATCATCACTTACAGCTTTATGTGACTGTATAGCTCCTGCTATTTCAACTTGTACAAGACCACTATGACTCGCTTCAAAATTATCATAACCAATTCCTATTTCTCCACCTTTTAATATTGTAAAAGCATCATGCCTTGTTCCAACTGCTGTACCTATTCCTATATTAAATAGTCTATCATCATTATCCCATGCAAATGTAGAACCAGGAGTGTAAGCTGTTCCCCATTGCCCCATTGAAATTTCAAAGTAAGAGTAGGCATTTGTATCTCCATCAGTACCTATTGCAATAGATTTACTACCAGACGATACTGCAAAAGCACCTAAAGCTACTGACCTGTATCCTGACGCAGTTGAACTGACACCTATGGCAATACCACCACTACCAGTACCACCTGATGCAGCTGATTTACCTATTGCAATTCCCTGTGATTGAGCAACTGATGCTCCTGAGCCTATTGCTATTGCTCCATCTCCTGCTGCGCCTGCACTTGATACCGTTGCCCCAGTAATTGCTCCACCACCAATTGCTATGGAATCATTTCCTCCAGCATCCGAGTTTTTACCAAAAGCTACAGCATTTATTCCTCCTGCATCTGCTGAAGAACCTATAGCTACTGCACTTACTGCATCTGCCAATGTACCATCTCCAATAGTAATAGCATAAGAAGATGTGGCTGAACCACTACCTAATGCTATACTCTCTGAACCACTTGATAAAGCACTGTACCCAAATGCAATTGCATCTGAGGCTGTAGCTTCTGCACCATCCCCAATAGCTACAGAATAATCTCCTGATGCAACTGTTCCATATCCTATTGCTGTTGCATTTTGTCCTGATGCTTCTACATCTTCTCCTGCTGCAAAAGATGCATATCCGGTAGCTCCAAATACACTGGAAACTCCACTAGAGTATGATAGATCTACTGCGAATTGTCCTACGTTTCCATAATTACCAGCAGTTCTACCTGCAATTACCAGACCATCACCATTACCCTCATCCAATAATTCTGTTCCACCTCCACCAGTTGCAGGAACAATCCATTTCAATCCTGTAGGTTCTGTAGCATCAACAGACAATACCATTCCCAACGTAGCACCCACTGCAAGTCTTTGATCTGCTGAATCATATGTCCATATATCTCCTTTTGTTGTCAATGGACTGCTGAGTGGTGTTATCCAGGTTCTTGACCCAGCTATAGTTGATGAAAGAACGTCTCCATCAGAAGATGGATTACCTAGCACCGGTTCATATACTCCAACCGGTACACCACCAATCATTGCAGTCGCCCGTCCTGTAGCTGCTGTGGAAAAATATATCTCAGCAGTAGTATCACTCAATGCCCTGATGTATGTAGGATATACCACTTCACCATTAACTGTTTTTGCATCCCATACTGAAAATTGAGGATTCTGAAATCCCAGTCCATGTACAAAGGTCCATGTCTGTGAAGCAATGTCCTGATCATGTACCACCATTCCTCCTGATACTGCAGAGATGTATGGTCTCCATGCCGGGTTACCTGCACCATCAGTTGCCCACATGTAATTATAATTTGACCCTCCTGCAGATACATACCCTTCCTGTGCTTGTGTGTTTGCCTGCCATGTATCCGTATGGATAGAACCGTCAGCTATATGAGTATCAATCTGTACATGAGTATTTGTACCTATATTGGTCAGAAGTGTGTGGTCTGTAATTCCAGATGACGTGGAATTAATTGTCACTTTTCCTCCAGCTCCATAAGATACAGTAATGTCTGTTCCTGCTATGATGTCAAGTATATCACCTGCACCTATAGTAGTTCTTTGCACACTATCAGTTTGCAAATTAAAGTAGGCATCAGAAAGCAGAAAATGTATTGTTGAGTCTGCGATATGGGAATCAATCTGAACATGAGTATTGGTTCCGATATTTGTAAGCAGAGTATGGTCGGTTACACCTATAGTGGATGCATCTACCCAAGTTCTCACTCCTGCTACTGTGGATACAAGAACGTACCCATCACCTGCAGGATTATCTAACCACCATTCATAATTATGATTTGAGATAGCATGTGCATAAGCCATATCCCACTCACTTATATCACCAGTTGTAATTGCTTTTACATGTGCCGGTACAGTAGGGTCAGTTTCAATATAACTGACTACCTGTGTAGTTGGGTTCAATGAAAAATCAGGCGAGAACTCTATGGTCTCACCATCTTCAATAAGTGCTGAATTTGTACCATCTGTTATGGTAAAGTTACTCATTGTACCTTGAAAAACACCAGTTGAATCGTCAGAACCTACCAAGATATAGTTGATTGCTTCATGTTCTCTTACCCAAGTCACTATTCCATCTATATCATAAATATCAGCAGGCCAGTGTCCATGTGGACATACTGGATCAGGACACGGATGAGTGTGGTCAATAGGTGCATAGTTGATAACAAGATAGTCTATAAGGTCTGTCTGATTTGTAATATCACCTGTAATCTCTCCCCATACTGCTCCATAGTTCCTTGGAACCCATTCAGGTATTTCTGCATGATAGATATAGTCCAACTCTTCATCTATCACATGACAGATCATATGATCATACTTGATGACAATTGCATCCAGTCCGGCATATGTTGCAACCTGCATCCGTACGTCAATAGGTGCAGGCGCAAGTATGTGGAAATTGGTGTTTAAAAGGATAGACATACTTAACTGTTTAAAATGTTTTTATTCTCCCAAATAAGGTGTTCTCCTTAATGTGAGTCTTATTATTTCTTGACTTATTACACTGTAATTCCAACTTTCTTTTAGTATTCTGTAATCTGGATCCATTTCAATCAACTTAAACACATTCCCATCAGCTTCTACAGCAAGTCTTAAATATATACATTCATATCTGGTTTCTGAAGCTCTGTGCCAAAGTTCTGTATTTCCCAACTTTGGATGATGAGAATAGCCATAAACTACAGGTGGTTCTACATATGTAGAATCTTGTGCACTCATTTGAAATGCTATTAGAACGAATATTATAAATATTAATTTTTTCATAATCCAAATCTTGCTTTGTCAATATTAAAATCCCCTAATATATCTGCTGGAGTAAATCCCTCTGAATAGAATTGAACTTGGTTCATTAATCCATTAAAACTATAATCAGTAAGACCATTTAAAATTGCTAATCTAAAAGAATAGGTTGGAGTAACAATAGCTGTTGTAATAGCAATTGTATTTTTTACTACCCCATTTACTAAAATACTAATTACATTATCTTTTCGTGTAACAGAAATTTGATTCCAATTACCAAGAGTTGTTGTAGTTGATGATGTAACTTCTTTAAGTCCAACTGCATCATAATACGTAAATTTAAGATTATATTCTGTAGTAGATGCATATGTAATGTAAAGAAAAAATCCATCTTCAGCAACTTGAGGGAAATTCCAACATCCTAATATAGCTCTTCCACCATATGTATTAGGAGCATATATAGGTTTAACCCAAGTTTTTATTGTGAAATTACCATTTCCAAAATCAGGTTTATATGTACTCCTCTCACCATAACAATTTGGAATCCAAGTTATATAATCTGGAGTTCCAGCCACTCTTGTTGGCATTTCATTATTTACAGTATTATTTCTCCAAAGATTTATACTACCAGCTCCACTTCCAGCATAATCAAACCAAATTTTTGCACCTTCATCATAACTAACATCATCAGCTACATCTAAATCATAAAATAAATTAGTAATAGGAAGTAAACTTCCAGATGGAATCTGCTGTTGTCTTAATTTTTCTAATAGATGTATCATACTTGTCTACTTAATGTTGTTTGATATGCTTGTACTAATGTATTTAAATTAGCTACATCTGTTCCATCTAAACCATCTCCTATACTTGCAAATGCACATAGTTTATTGCTTCTTTCAGTCGCGGTATTTCTAAATAATGTAATAAAAGAAGATGATGGTGATGATGAAGTGGCTGATGGATTAGCTACTAATGAGCCATTTTTATACTTATCTAATGAACCACTTACAATTCTACTTGAAACCCAAAACCCTTGGTTTGAGCTATGTGCATAGGATGATGAACCAGTATTATTTATATTACTTATAAAATCTAAACCAACTAATACATAACTAATTGCTAAATAAAATACACTTCCTGATAATAAACCAATTTCTACACTACCTGATGTGTCGTTAGCTTGTTTATTATAGAATGACATATGGACTGAATTTTGAGCCATATTATTAGGTGCTAAATGTGTGTGAGCATAAGTTCCTGCTGTACCATTTCCACTACAACCATCGCTTGAATGATTAAACCCACCATTAAATGTTAATCTATAAGCACCATCTGTATCTTGTGGATCTTTCAAATTAAATTTATGAGTAGTCGCTGTACCACCCACAAAAGGATAAATGGCTTTCATTTTAGTCCATAAACTATCAGCCTTCAAACCCACAACCAACGTATTAATAGCTCCTTGCTGTGTAGGGTCAGTTATACCAGCATTTGTAATAAATGCTTGAGCATCTGCGTCAAATACTACAGAACTCTGTTGTTGTCTTAATTTCTCAAGTAGGTGAATCATTGTTCTATATTTCTAAAAACCAAAATTCTGTTGTTGTTCCATTATGTCTTACAACTAAATACATATTTGTTGCTGTTACAAATGTTGCACCTCCTATTTTTGTAGCATTTGTAACATCTGGCTCATTAGTTGTATTAATTAATGATTGTGCCCAACCACCTGTAACAGCACCACTAAATGTGTATGTTTCACCAGCATTAGCAGAAGCCATATTGTAATATTTACCAATAGCACTAGCTAAATCTAATGCAACACCTGTTTTTGTTTCAGAAGCTACATTAAGTTCTTTTGTAATATTTACAACTTCTGTAGCTGTTGTATAAGTTAAAAAATCTCCTGTAGCATTTCCAGCTAATCTAAATATTTCATCACTAGCTCTTACTCTATAATATTGCTCAGTTCCATCATCAGTTGCACCATTCCATATTCTTAATTCACCTCCAACTGTGGTACCACCACCATTTAATTCTATATATCCTACTGTATTAGCATATTTTCCTACATAAAGATTAGAACCAGAAAATGTTAAATTATCTTCACTTTCAAGTGTACCGTCCCCAGTCCACACAGCCAATTCATTATTAACTGGAGTACCTACCTTGGTAACATCACCAGTACCACCTAAAGCAGCAATAGCCTGTGCCACTCTTTCTGCTGTCCATATTTTTGAATCCGTTGCAGTGCCAGCTTCAGCATCTACCTGAGAGATTACATCAGTCACCATAGTATCCAGATCTACTGCACCTGTAACAGTGATATAATCTGTAATTATCTTACTTGCAGCCGAATTAGTTGTATTCAATGCTACATCATCATCAAGAACATCGAAAGCTTTCTGAGCATTATCCTCAGTTGCACTCAACGCCCCGTTGAAGCTGGAAGTATCCAAAGTAATTGTTGAACCAGAGCCGCCTTCCGGCTGAGGTTTCCCATTCACGTCATACACATACAAAGTATATGTATCGAAAGCTACGAATATTGATCCGGGTAGATCTGACGCAGGTTTATCTGCATCATGCCCGAAAAGTTTTTTTGGTATTATGTCTTTCATTTTATTTTATTTTAGTTTATAGCTCCGTTATTACCAGTGTAAAATTCCTTATAATTGTATTTCCAGCAGTATCATTATTTGCAAATGCAAATGATATTTTATCTCCTACAGCTATAGTGACCAAAGCTGTTTTACCAAATTCACCATAATCTGCACCTGTACCAAATTTCCTTCTTGATTTACTTCCTATTATATGAGAAGCGTTCTTCATTAATTGCCAATCAAAAATTTCATTAGATGTAGCAGATGTTGCTGAAGCTCCCCAAGAAATTTCAATAGTCCCTGCTACTTCAGATTCAAGGGTTGCTGCCTGATCCATTGTCCCCGTACCAGTAGCAGTATAAACTGCTGCCACTTCATATTGTGTTGCTGATATAATTGCTTTAACCTGGAATATACCTGTATATGCAGCATCAGCTAAATTAGTGTGAGATACAATATCATCTACTGCAAGTCCGTGAGAACCTGTAGTAGTAACTTCAATATCAACACCTGTAGCTACACCATCAGCTATACTTGCTATTGGAAAAGATGTACCAGCACCACCAGCATCAAAAGTGAAACCAGATAGATTTGCTCCTGCTAATGCATTTGTATGATATGAATGTAAATCTAAAGTAGCATTTACTACATAAGCATCTGTGTTGTCTTCATCATACATCATTGCATGATTATGTGTATCACCTGCATCTACATATTCTTTAGTTGTAAGAGCTGTGTTTCCTGTAGAGTCAATATTAGCAACTGATTGGTCAGATGTAATTGCACCTAATGTTCCTATAACTTGAGTAGCAGATGTATATGTTAAGAAGTTTCCAGTAGATGCTCCACCTAATGAAAATACCCCATTACCCCCATTAACTCTATAGTAATCATCATCATCATCCGTTGCACCTCCAGTATATATATCTAATACTCCACCACTTGCACCTGCATTACCAAATACTTGTATTTGACCAGATGAGTTATTGTTTATTCCAAAACTTACTAAACCATTAGAACTTGATGTAAATCCAGTGGTTCCTTTTAATTGACCTGCAGTCCAAATACCTACTTGATTACTAGATGGAGAACCTGACGTAACTACATCACCTATAGTTAATGGTTCTTCAATAATATTACCACTCACATCAACAGCTAAAGCATAAGTTCCTGTTCCTGTAATTGTGCCTCCACCATAATCATTAAAAGTTATTATTTTAGATGTTGAATTTCTATTAAAAAATGTTCCTGTAGAATTTCCACTTATTATAAAATCACCATTTGTTCCTACACCTGTGCTAATTGTGAATAAATCATCACCTACCATAGCACCACTTCCATAAATTGTAAGTACACCACCTGCACCAGATAACGTACCTTCCAAAGTTAACCAACCAGCTACTGCATTTGAACCTCCTATCTTTAAACTACTATCAGTATAAGTAAACCTTTGATGCCCCTCTATTGTACCATCCCCAGTCCATATACCCACTTGGTCATTAACTGGTGTTCCCACTTTAGTGACATCTCCTGTTGCTAATGCTGTCTCAACTATATTCCCTGAAACATCAACAGCTAGGTTATAAGTTTCTGTTCCTGTAATAGTTCCTCCACCATAAGAATGTAAAGTTGTACTCCCACTCTTCAAAATTGTAAATGCATCAGACCTTGCACCAGTACCAGTTCCATTTCCTATATTCAGTAATCTATCACTAGCATCATAAGTTGATACTCCCGCTGGAGCATAATCTGTCCCAAACATCCCTAATGCGTTCTCTCCCATTGACCTTGAAAAGTTATCCACTCCTGCAGCAAAAGCATATGTCCCTGAAGCTTCATTATTAGCCCCAATTGCATGAGATGCAACTCCACTAGCTGTATTGTTAAACCCAATAGCCATTGTATACCATGCAGTAGCATTATTATCTCTCCCAAGAGCAATTGAACCTCTTCCTCCCGAGGACACATTAAAATAACCTCCAGCAACAGAAGCCTCTCCAGAAGCTGTATTATATTGTCCTCCAATAATTGTTGAATAAAGACCACTTGCAACCTCCGATTGAGTAGACCTACTCATTTGTAAATCAACCGCATACTGTCCCCTTTTATTTCCTCCTGAAATAAGATTATCAGGAATACTAGCAAGTATAGCTCCACCACCTTTTGGTATAATAGCAGCATCAACATTTGTAGCACCATTAGTTGCAGTAAAAGAAACTACAGGTATAGTAGCATTTGGTGCTGCTATATTTACTGCTTCTGTCCAATTAACTAGTCCAGTAGCTACAGCTCCTTCTATAATATTACCACTAGCATCTACATTTAATGTATAAGTTGGAGTTCCTGTAATTGTTCCACCTCCATACATAGGCAGAGCAAGTTGGTCACCAGACAAGGGTTTAAAAGTAAAAAATTCATCATTATCTGAAAATATACTAAATTGCCCTTGAGTTCCTGTTTTGAGTTTGTATGTATTTGTCTGACCATCTGCACTTGAACCATTATACAATCTTAATTCTGCACCAACAGTAGTATTACTACCATATAATCTCAACAATCCTTGAGAAGTATCACTTACCCCTATATCCAAAGTATTAGCACTAGGGGAAGTTAATCCTGTATTACCTTCAATTGTCCCATCGCCTGTCCAAACTCCTATCTGATTATTTACAGGAGTTCCAACTTTAGTTACATCACCAGTAACTACAGCAGTTTCAATTATGTTTCCTGAAACGTCAACAGCTAGTGAGTATGTTGGAGTTCCTGTGATTGTTCCTCCACCGTAAGAGCTCATTGAAATTGTACTTGTCGGTAAATCCAAATTTCCAGTTGTTGTCCTATATGTTAAAAATAAACCTGATGTAGAGCCACCCATTGAAAAATAACCACCAGCTAAACTTTTAATATCTATAGATTGGTCTACTGAATCATTACCACCTCCCATAAATAATTGTAATTGACCACCATCATTACCACCTCCTCCAAACAATTGAATACGTCCTACCGTAGTATCATTTTGTCCAATTGTTAATATTCCTACCCCACTTGTACCAAACACCATTAAAGGATCTCCCTCAATAGTACCATCTCCTGTCCAGACTCCTACTTGATTATTTACTGGTGTTCCGACTTTTGTGACATCGCCGGCAATCTGCACATAGACAGAACCAGTCCATCTATAACAAAACCCAGTGTCTATTGTAACATATATTTTACCCGTTTCACCCGTGACTGGTAAAGAAGCATAATCTGCAACTTCTATTACATCATCTACGTAAGAAGGTAATTGCGCCGAGGGAACTAACCCTGAACCATCAAGAGAAGCATATCCACTTATTTGGCCCTTTTCAGATAGTAATTGATATACCCCGACTACCGCGGGGCTAGACTTTCCCGCGATTGCCCTCACATATGTTGTGAGATCTGCCATAGTGCTAAAAACAGCATCAGCAGCATCTCCGTTTATACAATCAGCCCTTTCATATGAAGGTTCACCTACCTGAACAAAATCGTTTGTGGCATCCCTGCGTGTAAATGATATTGCGCTTCCACTTATTTGTTTGACGCGTAGATCTACTGCAGCTTCTTCTATTTCAATACCAGTTACAGTATCCTCTACTATAAAGGTATTCCCATCTGTTTTTAATCTCTTAGACATAATAGTTGTTTTTAATTATACTTTATTTTATTTAAACCCATGTTGCAATAGCTACACGCATCCATGTATTCGTCGCTATACAAATATATAAATAATTTGCATCAAACGCTATATCATTTAATTCTCCCAGATCAGATGCACTTGCAGGTACACTCACTACCCGTGCGTAAGGTGAACTCTCTCCAGACAAAGAAGAACCTACCAAGATGAAATTATACCCTTCAGCATCAGCAAGTATCGTCGTTCTTCCTGTAATGGTTCCACCTATCTTGTCAAACTTGAGTGCAAGTTCATTGACCAAGTCTGTCTGGTTGGCAAGTGTTCCTGTGATAGAACCCCAAACGGCACTACCACCTCCACCACCTCCACCACCTATTGTGGCCCATATTTCCCATCCAGTGGCATAATACCTGTACTCCGTGTCATCATCTACCACATATACCTTAAGCCCTATATATTTAACCGGGATATTAGCCAGATCCCCATAAGTCTGAACCTGAGTACGTGCATCCAACGGAGCCGGTACACCAGGCAAAAAATTAGTATTTAATGGTATAGCCATATTTTAATCATTATCAGTTCTTTGCAATGTAAGTGTATCCACCAAAGGAGAACGGTAGCCCCATCGGTAAACACGATAGACCACACCACTTACTGTCACATCCACCGGTGGTCGAATGAACTCACCGGTTTCAATTGTTGAATTATTATTGTCGTTCACTCTCCAATGCGAGTAATCAGGCTGAGACTGTGTTTTTGCGACAGCTATAAATCCTTGCTCTGTATTGGAAGTACTTACTGCCATTATCACAGATACAGAAGTTCTTTGAAGATTTGCCACCGAAGCAGCCAATATCTTCGCTTCTGTAATAGTCACTGCAGCATCATCTGCTGTAACCTCTTTGTCGAAATAACTCTTATATACCGATGTAACTGAAATTGTTACAGGATCCATACGATCACCTTCAATGGTCCATGTAATTGTCTTACCAGTTGCAAAAGGATAGTTCAACGGAGCCCCGGGAGTGTATGATGTTCCACTTACTGCCTGATCTGTCAGAATACCAGCATCATCCGATATCTTAAGATTTGCAGGTGTTCCTATCACATCCCACGAGAAACTTGTAACCACAAGAGTATCCCCGATCTCGACAAGGTCCACCCAAGAGTCGAATGTAAAGTTCTCTATAGCAGGAGGAAGGGTAAGTAAATCCTCAAGGGTTTTCTGCAAAGGTGAACCTGTCAGGTATTCATCCCCTTCAACAACCCCACCTACGTCCAGTTCTGCTGTCTGGTCTTTATCCCAGATAGCGTCACCACCCAAGGTAAGACTGTTTATATAATCATATATGGCTGTATCTGCAGCCTTGTAATCAATATCGATTTGAGTGATAAGACTTAAAAGATAACTGTAATTGGCATCTACCTTTATGTCAATATCATTGATAAGAGTAAGCATGGTATCACAATCACAGGCCACCTCTATTGGTGTTGGATTGAATATCATTTCCCTATAACCAAACGCAGTCAATTCAGCTACTTTCGTGTAATAGTCAATTACCAGTTGGATCTCATCTGCAGTCCATGTCAGATCTGTACTCATTAGAGCTTTTATGGCGTACTCAAGCTCTACTATAAGTTCAGCCTTATAGTTTGTGACATCATTGCGCTGAAATTCATCAGCCAACTCTGCCCCAAGTACAGTTATTCGTTGCCGAGACCTGCTTACGAACAGGGCTTCATGCGTTTCTAAAGTTCTGTCGTAATACATATTAATCTTCTATTTTACCTGAGTTAATCATTGTGTTCAATATAATTGTACACTGGTAGAACTGGTACCAAAGTGATATGGACCAATTGTACTCTGCAGCCAATATCATAGCAGTAAAGTAATCCAATGTAGTTCTCTTATAATACAATTTGTTCTGTTCTGCACCGTGTTCAGTATCCCATTTCACCTGTTCCACATAAGCAAGATTCAGTATATTCTTATACGCATACGCGTATGCCAGCATAGGTACTTCCAATACTGTTGAAGTATACGCAGCTTTAGCCTGAGATGTTGCATTGAATGCAATGAGTACCCATGCAGCTCCACTCCACTGGTACAATAACCCATCAGCAGGGTCTATATGTACGTCATCTGTTGATGGTACTTCTTCATCCTTTTGAATGAATGCATATGCCGTAAAGCTGTATCTTCCGTTCGCCGGAGAATCTGCCAGCCATTCTATTGCTGTGATAGGATCATATGTTGTAAAGGTCACTGCAGTAGGAGTATCCTCCAACCTGTATTCACCTTTAAGCAT
>Ga0255049_10001035_pt1 | contig 15913 bp, 13 predicted proteins | sample JV7_2_3_MG_FD_183615 | JGI IMG/M metagenome (GOLD analysis project Ga0255049, IMG submission 183615) | Seawater microbial communities from Jervis Inlet, British Columbia, Canada - JV7_2_3 | ecosystem: Environmental > Aquatic > Marine > Inlet | place: Canada: British Columbia | collected 2016-10-06
CCCTACGAGAATGACAACAACGATCACTACGAGGAACTCGAAGACCTCGGACCCGTCGCAGGCGATCTGTCAAACCCCACCATCCTCGAGCGCGACCGGCAGAGTATCGTTAGCCGGCTGGCGGAGGATGCCACCGCCGGTATCATGACCAGCCGCGCCGCGGCGATGGCCTTCTTTTCGGATGGCACCAATCGCGCCATGTTCCGCTTCACCCTGATGAATCACCTGTGCACCGATCTCGAACCCCTCAAGGATGTATCGCGCATCCCCGATCGCGTACGCCGTGACGTTTCCCGCAGTCCGGGTGGCGACAGCCGCATATTTTTAAACGGTTGCGTCGGTTGTCACGCCGGCATGGACGGCATGGCGGGCGCGTTCGCCCACTATGAATGGACATACCCGGCAAACAACATCCCGGGTGGTTTCCTCGACTATACCGAGGGCGCCGTTTCGTTGAAGCACAACATCAACCCGGACAACTTCGAGCACGGCTATGTGACCGATGACGACAGCTGGATCAACTACTGGCGCAACGGCCCGAACTCGACACTGGGCAATCGCCCCGGCGATACCGGTTCCGGCTGGGGTCATCCCGCTGAAGTTCTGGACAGCAAGAGTAACGCTACCGGCAACGGCGCGAAATCGCTGGGTATCGAACTCGCCAACAGCAAAGCCTTCGCGCAGTGCCAGGTCGACAAGGTCTTCAAGGCCGTCTGCCTGCGCGACGCTAATGTTTTCAAAGCCGATCGCGACGCGCGCGACGCTTTTGTCACCAATTTCCGCGGCGGTGGTTACAAGATGCGCGAAGTTTTCACCAATGCCGCCGCTCACTGCAGGGGGGGATGATCATGTTGCGCTTCCCCTTGTTAATGAAAACGATGGCACTGTTGACTCTCGCGGGTCTGCTGATGGCCTGCGGCGGCGGTTCCGGCACCGAAAAAAATCAAAACTTGAAATCCGCGGACGATAGCTATACCGGGCCACCGGCAAGAACTTCCGACATACGCTCATTCCAGCTCAATTTCTGGGAATTCATGCGCAAGGATAACCGCTGTGGTCAATGCCATAGCGATAGTCAGTCACCGACTTTCGTGAACTCGGCAGATGTCAACAAGGCCTACTCGCAGGCGATCAAGTATGTCGACCTGCAAAATCCGCCGGACTCCAGAATGGTCAGCAAGGTCGGTGACGGCCACCAGTGCTGGCTGACGTCACTGAACGCCTGCGCAACCACCCTGGAGCAAATGATCAGCAACTGGGCGACCGATTCCAACATCACTTCGGCGCGGCTGATCCAGTTGAAGGCGCCAAATCATATCCCGCCGGGCAAGGCCAAGTCGTTTCCACCGAGCGCTACCACGCCGGGTGAACTCAATGGTCGCAGTTTTGCCGACACCGTGTACCCGCTGCTGATCGGCACGGATCCGGTCATCGCCAACAACAATTGCCAGAATTGCCACGAAGAAACCGGTCCGCCGTTACCGCAGGCGCCGTTTTTCGCGAGCCCGGACGTGGACAGCGCCTTCGAGGCCGCCAAGTCGAAAATGAATATCGACTCGCCCGCCAGTTCCCGTTTCGTCGAACGCCTGCAACAATTGCACAATTGCTGGACCAACTGCCCGGACGACGCCACCACAATGACCGATGTCATCAAACTCTTTGCGGATGGCATCAAAGAGACGGATATCGATAAGTCCCTGCTGACCAGCATGGCGCTGAAACTGACCGATGGTATTGTCGCCGCCGGTGGTAATCGTCACGAGGGCAACCTGGTGGCGCTGTGGGAATTCAAGACGCGCAGCGGGATCACGGCCTATGATACCAGCGGTATCGACCCGGCTGTTGACCTGACCCTCATCAGCGACATCAACGGCTCGGTTCGCTGGCTCGACAACTACGGCCTCAATTTTCAGGGCGGGCGCGCGCAGGCGTTTACCTTCGACAGCGAAAAACTGCACGACTTCATCCAGTCGACCGGCGAGTATGCCATCGAGACCTGGGTCGTGCCCGCCAACGTATCGCAGGAGGACGCCAACATCGTCAGCTATTCCGGCAGTGATAACGCGCGTAATTTCACCCTCGGCCAGAACCTGTACAACTACGATTTTTACAACCGTATCGTGGCGACGCCACCGCGGCCGAACGGCGACCCCTTCCTGTCGAGTGGAGACAACGATGAAGAAATCGCCGAGGCTAACCTGCAGCACGTGGTCGTCAACTACGATCCCGACACGGGCCGCAGCATTCATGTCAACGGCGCGCTGGTCGATGTAACCGACCCGGTGGGGTCCAGGACCACCATCAGCAATGTCTGGGACGATGGTTTCACCCTTATTCTCGGCAATGAAACCTCGGGCAAACGGCCCTGGTTCGGCCACATACGCATGCTCGCCATTCACAACCGCAACCTCACCCAGGAACAGATAACGCAGAATTTTGACGTCGGCGTCGGCGAAAAATACTTCCTGCTGTTTTACATCGGAGACCGTATCGGCATTGCGCAAAGCTATATTGTTTTCGAAGTATCGCAATTCGACGAATTCAGCTACCTGTTCAACCGGCCGACCTTCATCAACCTCGACCCGGACTGGACTCCGGTAACGATCGATATCGCGGGTTTGCGCATCGGCATCAATGGTAAGGAGGCGGTCGCCGGTCAGGCCTACGCGAGCCTGGATACCAGCGTGAACGGCAGCTACGATCCCGGGTCAGGACAGCAGCTATCACCACTGGGCACTATCATTGCGCTCGAAAAGGGCGCCTCCAGCGACGAGTTTTTCCTGACTTTCGAACGCATCGGTACCATAAGCCGTACCTACACCGAATCCCGGCCAACGGTGCCGGATGACCCGGCGGATCCCGGCGAGGCGGTGGAATCCGACATCGGCATACGCACCTTCGAGGAAATCAACGCCACCATTGCGACGATAACCGGAATACCGGTCACCAACGCGGCGGTCAATTCGGTCTACACGGATTACATCCAGCAGCTGCCGTCCGTCGAGGCGATCGACGCCTTTCTGCCCTCGCATCAAATGGCGATCGCGCAGTTGGCGCTGACTTCCTGTAGTGAACTGCTCAACAATGGGCTGGTCGACGACAAGCACGTATTTTTCCCTGGATTCGACTTCGACCAGACTTCGCAAACCGCTTTCGGTCCGGCCGCGCCGGTTGTTCCCGACGCCGACCAGCAAGCCAACCGCGGCCTGGTAATCGACCCGTTGATGACAGCCGTCATGAATGTCGACCCTGTCAACGCGGGTAATAACCTCACCAGTCAACCGGACGAAACCGACATCAGTGGCCTGCTCGGCGCGGGCGCCGCACAAAACCTCGATACGGGTGACAACATAGTTGCCTATGACAGCCTGATCACCCAGTTGATCAATACCTGCACACCCGTCGATCCGGCGACCCCCTGCACCCTGGAAGACACACGCGCCAGGACGGTACAAATCGTCAAGGCGGTTTGCGCCGCGACCGTCGGTGGTGCTGTGATGCTGGTACAATAGGAATTGCTGATATGTCCCGATTCAACAAGAAACGCTACCTGCCCCCCGATGCCCCGCTCAAGTTCGAAGATCACGGGCGTCCGCTGACCCGGCGCCAGTTCATACGCCAGGGTTTCATGACGGGCTCGGCAACGGTTTTGTCGGGCGGTATCTTCAGCCTTTTTGCCAATCCCAATGCGGCCTATGCTGCGGTGGCTCCCGACCTGACCCAGCTCGCCGTGGACATCGGTTGTAAACTCGGAGGCCTCGGCGCCGGCGGAAAAATACCCTTTATCTGTTTTGACCTGGCAGGCGGCGCCAACCTGGCAGGCTCCAACGTGCTTGTCGGACAGGGTGGTGGTCAAATGGACCTGCTGTCTACGGCCGGCTACAGCAAACTCGGCCTGCCCGGCGACATGCTGCCGGGGCAGGACAGCAGCGGAGTAGCAGACGACCTGCTCAATACCAGTACCCTCGGCGATTTCACCAACCGCGAGTTGAACCTAATTTTTCACGCCGACAGCCCGATGCTGCGTGGTATTCTCGATTTTGCGCCAACCGCCATCGGCAACATCGATGGCTGCGTGATCCCGGCGCGTTCGGATAACGACACCGCCAACAACCCGCACAATCCGCTATACGCGCTGGCGATGACCGGTGCGCGCGGCAGTGTCGTCGACCTGATCGGCTCGCGCAGCAGCGATTCGGGCGGCAACTCGATGTCCCCGGCGATGTACATCGACGCCGAGTTCCGTCCCACCAAGGTGGACCGCCCCAACGACGTTACCGGGCTGGTCGACGTCGGTGACCTGACCGCGATCCTCGGCGCCAACGATGTCACCGCGGTAATGGAATCGATGGCGCGCGTTAGCCACAAAAAGCTCAGGCTCGGCACCATCGATACCGGTCTCAACAACGATGACATCATCAAGGACCTGGTGCGTTGCGGTTACATCAAGGCGGCAGACCTCGCCGAGCGCTTCGGCGATACCGATGTCGATCCAACCGTCGACCTCGACATTCTCTCGATTTTTTCCGATGACGAACTGAGAGACAGGGAGTTCGGCAAAACCGCGTCGGTGATGAAAATGGTGTTGAACGGTTATGCCGCGGGTGGCTGCATTACCATGGGCGGTTACGACTACCACACCGGAGACCGCGTCACCGGCGAAAACCGCGACCTGCGCGCCGGGCGCTGCATTGGCGCCTGCCTCGAATACGCCGCGCTGCTCGGCAAGCCGCTGATGATTTACGTTTTCAGCGACGGTTCGGTTTTCAGTAATGGTGAGACTGACGACAGCGACGCCCCCGGTGGCGGCGCCGACGCCAACAACAATATTACCGTCGGCGGGCGCGGCAAGGGCCAGTGGACCGGCGACAACTCGTCGACGGCCTGTTCTTTTTTCCTGGTGCACAATCCCGGCGCCGCGCCTGCCCTCGTCGGCAGCCGCCAGATCGGACGCATGAGCGAGAGCGGCTCAGTCGTCACCACGGCGACCCCGGCCGCCAATAATGTCAACCTGCTGGTCAATATGGTGATGCTCAACTACATGGCGCTAAACGGCCCCACGGCTCCTTTCCCCGACGTGATCAGCGAGTTCAAGTCGGTGTTTCCCAATCACGGGCTCGGCAGTGACGCCAGCCTGAATGAATTCATCGCTTTCGACCCGCTCTAGTCATGCTCGATTACCTGGCAGGCAACATCGACGGCCTGCTTAAAAAAAACCTGCCCTGGCTCATCCTGGCATTGCTATTGGTCGGCGCGCAATCGCCGGCGCTGGCGGCCTGGCAAGAGCAGCAACGCGACATCATGGGAACGCGCGTATCGGTCGAACTCTGGCATGGTGACGACGAGGTCGCGGCAAGCTGTAGTGCGCGCGTATTAGCCGAAATGGACCGCATCGATGCCCTAATGAGCACCTATCGCGAAGACAGCGAGGTTGCCTACATCAATCGCAACGCCTCCATCGAAGCCGTCAGCGTCAGCGAGGAACTGCTGTACCTGCTGCAACGTTCTATCCATTTCTCCGAGATTTCGGCAGGTGCTTTCGATATCACCTACGCCAGCATCGGCTATGCCTACGACTACCGCAAGCAGCAACGCCCCAGCGACCAGGTGGTAGAGCAAAAACTGCCGGCGATCGACTATAGGCACATCGAGTTGCGCGACCGTAAAATCCGCTTCAACAACAGCGCGGTGCGTATCGATCTCGGTGGTATTGCCAAGGGTTATGCGGTCGATCGCGCCATCGACATACTGCAGCACTGCGGCATAAGCAGGGCCATGGTTAGCGCCGGCGGCGACAGCCGCATCATCGGCGACCGCGAGGGCCGGCCCTGGGTTATCGGTATTCGGCACCCACGCGATGCGCAGGGAATTGCGCTGCGGCTTCCGCTCAGCGACAGCGCCATTTCAACCTCCGGTGACTACGAGCGCTTTTATATCGAAAACGGTGAACGCGTACACCACATCATCAACCCGCGTACCGGGCGTTCCGCGGGCGGCAGCTGGAGCGCCACCGTCACCGGGCCCGACGCCATGACAACCGACGCCTTATCAACTACTATTTTCATTCTGGGAGCGGTTGAGGGTCTCGCCCTGGTCGAAAGTCTCGATGGAATCGACGCGATCATCATCGACAGCAACGGCAAGGTCCACTATTCATCGGGATTCCAGGAACCTGAGAATTAATAAGCGTCTGGAACGTTCTGCTCTATGAAAATGAAATCTCTTATCGCACTGCTGTTGTTCTGTCTCGCGAGTCCGCTCGCGGCACAGGAAACGGCAGGCGATTCAGCCGCCACAGGCAACGAACAGAACACCGCGCTCGATAGCGATATCGAGGCTTTGAAAAAGGAAGTGCTATCGCTGAACCGGGATTTGTTCATTCTCGAAGAAGACCTGCTGTTTCCGTCTAATACGCAGTTCAGCGTTTTCCTGTCGATGGATACCGGGCTGTTCTTCAATCTCGACTCGGTGCAACTCAAGATCGACGACAAGAATATCGCCAATCACCTCTACACCGAGCGCGAGCTCGCCGCGCTCAGGCGTGGCGGCGTACAGCGCCTCTACATCGGCAACCTGTCCTCCGGAGAACATGAAATCGTAGCCATATTCACCGGCACCGGCCCCAAGGGGCGCGATTATCGCCGCGGTGAATCGATCGTGGTAGAGAAGACGACCGAACCGCAGTTCATCGAGTTCACGATTGCCGATGACACCGCCAAGGAACAACCCCGTTTTGATGTGCGCATCTGGGAATAAGCGCGCGCGGCGTATTGCGGTGAATCGGCAGCATTCGGTCCTGCGATGCGTATACGCCCTGCTGTTGAGTCTTGCCTGGCCCCCGCTCGCGGCGGCGCCAGCGGGTGAACACCGCGTAGAGGATCTGTATTACGGCCAGGCCCTGTACCAGTTTTTCCAGGAGAACGAACTTGCGGCCATTACCCAGCTGATGGTGGCGAACGAAAGACCGCGCCACGCCAGCTCCCAGGTCGACGAGGCTAACCTGCTGCTGGCGGATTTGTATTACGGTTATGGGCTGCACGAAAAATCGCGCGATCTTTTTGCACAGTTGCTGAGCGCCGAAATTCCCTCCTCGGTACAGAATCGAGTCTGGTTCAACCTTGCGCGCCTGCGCTATGAGCAGGGTTACCATGAGCACGCGCGCGACCTGTTATCACGCATCGATGAGCAGTTGGCTCCAGCCTTCGAGGCCGAGCGCAAATACCTGTTGACCAATCTTTACCTCGGTAATCGCCAGTATGACCAGGCCGCCGACCTGAGCAATCGTATCGATTCGAAATCGATCTGGAAAGCCTACGCCCGCTACAACCTTGGCGTCGCCCTGCTCGAGGGTGGCGAGTACGAGAAAGGCAGGCATATCCTCGAGCAGCTGGGACAGACGGATGCCACCACCCCGGAGCAGCTCGCGCTGCGCGATCTCTCCAACCTGTCGCTCGGACTCATGCAGCTACGCATGGAATTGCCCGAACCGGCACTGCAAAACCTGTCACGAATCCGGCTCGAAGGGCCGCTCAGCAACCAGGCTTTGCTGGCTTCGGGCTGGGCCTGGTATCGGTTACAGCAGTACGATCGGGCACAGGTGCCGTGGCGATTATTGCTGCGCAACAACGCGGTCGATGCCGCTACCCAGGAAGCGGTTCTGGCGATTCCCGCCAACTACGCTGAATCGGGGCAGGATAAACTGGCGATACGCCATTACCAGAATGCCGCCCGGCAGTTTGACCTGCAACTCGAATTGCTGGGCAAGGCGATCCGTTCGATCGACGGCAATGAATTGATCAGCGCGTTGCGCGAAAATGCGATTCTCCACGATCGAATCGACCTGCAACGCCTGCCGCCAAGCTCGGATGTCACGCCGCAATTACACATTTTGCTGGCTTCGAGCACATTTCAGCGTGAAATCCAACGCTACCAGGAATTACTCGATATCCAGCATTCGCTGGGGCGCTGGGGCAACAGTTTTCCGGCGCTCGAACTGATGCTGGACGAACGTCGCCTCGCCTTCGAAGAAAAACTGCCGCTGCTACTGGAGTCGAGTAGTTTCGACCAGTTCGAACAATTGAGCGCGCGCCGCGATCAACACGCCGCGCAGCTCGAGGCAATCGAGAGCGGCGAAGACTATCTTGCCCTCGCACAGGAGCCGGAGCTCGAACACCTGCAGCGCCTGCGGCGAGTCGCCGGTTCCATCGACAGGGTATCGCCGCAACGCAATACCGCCTACCAGCAGGATATGCTACGCCTGTTGTCCGGGCTGCTGAATTACCGGCTGGCGACGGAGTACCCGGCGAGAATCTGGAAGGCCAGGAAGCAGTTGATCCAGCTCGATCGCGCGCTTGGTGAAACCGAGTATCGCGTCGAGTCACTGCGCCAGATTACCGAACGGACCGAGCGCAACTTCGCCATTTTCCAGCAACGCATCAGCGGCCAGTCGCAGAAAATAGCGGCGCTGCGCGAGCGAGTTGCACGCACGCTGAAGCAACAGGAACAACACATCAATCAACTCGCCATCGACGCCATTCGCGCACAGCAACAGCACATCGTGCAGTTACGCCTGAATGCCCGTTTTGAAATCGCTCGCATCCACGACAAGCTGGCGGTGACGCAATGAGCGCAAAGTGCTGGCGACCCCTGAAGATCATGCTCCTGCTCGTCGGCGCCAGCGGCTGTGGTTCCAACGGACTGGATGTCGGCCCCACCATCGGCGACCTCGAAGAATTACCACCAATCCTGGAAACGGCGGAACTGGAGCCGCAGGCGAACTTCGAGGTCGATCGACAACAGGTGATCGAGAGTTTACGCGAGCTGGTCGCGATTTCCGCGGCGGGTGGTGGCAACGGCGATGAAATGCGGCGCCTGGCCGACCTGGAACTCGAATCCAGCCTCGACAACCGCATTTCCGAGGATAGCGAGCTACAGCAATTGGGTCAGCAGGAAGCCTGGCATGCCATCGGCATATACGAGGCTTATCTCGAAAAGTATCCGCAGCGTGAAGACAACGACCTGGTCCTGTACCAGTTGTCACGGGCCTATGCACTCGATGCGGAGACCGATAAATCGATGGCGGCAATGGATCGCATCGTCAGCGACTACCCCGCTTCGACCTACCTCGACGAGGTCCAGTTTCGGCGTGGCGAGATCCTCTTCGTCGACCACGATTTCGACGCCGCGGCACAGGCTTACGGAGATATCGTCGATCATTTCCCGCGATCCATATACTTTGAAAAGGCGCTCTACAAGTACGGCTGGACGCAATTCAAACAGGGTTATTTCGACGCGGCGCTGGCGAGTTTCACGCGGATGCTGGACCTCAATCTGAAGCATGGCAACATTCGTGAATTCAAATTCAACCCGTCCTTGTCGAGAGCCGACCAGGAACTGCTCGAAGACGTGATCCGCGTGGTCTCACTGAGTCTTTCTTACGACGAAGATATCCTCTATATCGCACAGTACTTCCACACCAACGGCAGGCGCGTCTATGAACCGATGCTCTACCAGGGGATGGGTGAGCTTTATCTCGAGAAGGAGCGTGTCTTCGACGCCGCGAACCTGTTCCTCGGCTACACCCAGGTGTATCCCGATTCGCGTCACACGCCCTTTTTTCACCAGCGCGCGATCGAGACCTATCAGCAGGCGGGTTACTCGGACCTGGTGTTGCAGGAGAAAATTGCCTTTGTGAACCGCTATGACGTCGGTAGCAAATACTGGTCGCTACAGAACACGCAGACGCGACAGGCGCTGAGCCAAACCCTGACGTTACATCTGGGCGAACTGGCGACGCACTTTCACGCGCTCGCACACGCCAGCCAAAAATCTCCCGACTATGCGCTCGCGGCGCACTGGTACCGGCGTTTCCTGGCATCGTTCCCGCATGATCCGGGCGCGCCGAGGATGAACTTCCTGCTCGCGGAAAGCCTGTTCGATGCCGGTCAGTACCCGCAGGCCATCGACGAGTACCACAATACCGCCTACCGGTACGAAGCGCACCAGGATAGCGCCGAAGCGGGCTACGCCGCGCTGATAGCCTATGATGCCCTGTTCAAGACCAGCAATGTCCGTGATATCCCGGCGCTGCGCGAGCAACGTATACAGTCAGCGGTGCGTTTTACGACCCGCTTCAGTGACGATCCCCGTCTCCCTGCGGTGGAGCTACAGAGCGCGCAACAATTCTTCGAGTGGAAGCAGTACCCCGATGCGATAGATTCCGCTACGCGCCTGATCGAAAGTCCCATCGTCGACAGGCCAACCCGGAAAATTGCGCTGACCATCCTCGCCGACGCCCAGTTTTCGAGCGCCGACTATGCCGCCGCCGAGGAATCCTACCTGAGCCTGCTCGAATTCCAGTCGAAGCAGGATAAGCAAGGTGAAGCGGTACGCGAACAGATCGCGGCAAGCATATACAAACAGGGTGAACTGGCACGCGATACCGGCGAATACAGGCTCGCGGCGCAACATTTCACGCGCCTGGGCGATGCTGTACCGGAATCACCCAAGCGCATCATTGCCGACTACGATGCGGCGACCGCCTACGTACAGCTCGAAGACTGGCCCGCGACGATCGCGCAACTGGAAGCCTTTCGCAAAAGATACCCCGCAGACAAGAGCTTCAACAGTGGCGTCACCGAGAAACTTGCCCTCGCTTACGGTAAAAATGGCAACACCTCGAAGGCGGCAGGCGAAATGCTGGCCCTGTCGGCCCTGCCGGGATCGGCTGAACGCAAGCGTGACCTGATGTGGGGCGCGGCCGAACTGTATCAGCAGGACGGCCAGGCCGAGCGAGCCATCGCCATTTACAAGGATTACGTCAAGGCTTACCCCTACCCGCTGCAACGCTCGATCGAGCTACGCCACAAAATCGCCGAATCCTATCGCGCCAAAAATGATACCGCCAGGCTCCACTTCTGGCTCAACGACATCGTCAGGGCGGATGCGCGCGCCGGTTCCGAACGCAGCGCGCGCAGCAAGTACCTGGCGGCGACCGCCAGCCTCGAGCTGGTGCAGCCGCTGCACCGGTCCTATCGCAAGGCTAAGCTGACGGTACCACTCAAGACCAGCCTGCGTAAAAAGAAAAAGCTGATGCGCCAATCCATCGACGCCTACAGCAAGGCGATGGACTACCAGGTACAGGAAGTTACCACGGAAGCCACTTTCCAGGTCGCGGAGATATATCATGAATTTGCCAAATCCCTGATAGGCTCGGAGCGCCCCGATGGGCTCGACGAGGAACAGCTCGAGGAGTACGAGTTGTTGCTCGAAGAACAGGCCTTCCCCTTTGAAGAAAAAGCGATCGCTATACACCTGGCCAATTTCAGGCGCATCCCCGCCGGCACCTACGACGAACCCACTAAAAAAAGCCTGCAGGTGCTGGGCGAATTGATGCCATTTCGCTACGCGCGCGCGGAGAGCAGTGATACCTATGTCGAAGTTCAATAGTCCTGTCATCCTGTTGCTGGCGCTGCTGCTGGCGGCCTGCCAGAGCGTTCCCGAGCCCGTCATCGAAGCGCAACAACCCGAGGTCGCGACGATAGACGCGATCGAATCGCCGCCGCCGGCACAGCCCGAACCTGAACTCAAAGCCGAAGCCGAACCGATCGACTACAACCAGCAAACTTACGAGGAAGCGATTGCCGCCTTGAAAAGCGGCGACACCGAGGACGCGCTCGAATTACTGACGCGCGTGAGCCGCGAGGCGCCCGACAAGCCGCGCCTGTTCACAAACCTCGGGCTGGCCTACTTCAGCCTGCAGCAGGCCGAGCTTGCCGAGCAGGCATTCCAGCAGGCGGTTACGCGCGATCCCAACGACGCGGTCGCCTATAATCATCTGGGTATCCTGCAGCGTCACAACGGGCGTTTTCAGGAGGCCCTGATTCAGTACCAGCGCGCAATCGAAATTGATGACAGTTATGCGCCCGCATATCTGAATCTGGGCATCCTTTTTGATCTATACTTACAGGACCTGGAAAAAGCGCTACAGCAGTACCAGAAGTACCAGGTTCTGAGCAGCGAAGATAACCCCCAGGTCGGCGGTTGGATCGTCGATATCGAACGGCGCCTGAAGAAGGCCGACGCGCAATCGCAGGGATAATAAATGATAAAACTTTCACCCGCATTGATTCTGCTTGTTGCCATTGCCGGCAGCACCGCCGTGAGCGCACAGCAAAGCCTGCAAATGGAAGGCACCGAAATAATCGGCAACAGGGAACTACCCATGGTGCTCTACATCGTGCCGTGGAAATCGGTGCGGCGCTTCGAGATCGAGACGCCCCCGATTACCAGCATCATGGATCAAAAACTGGCCCCGCTGGAGCGGGCCTCATTCAAACGAACCATTCACTACCACGAAGCCATATATTCAAAGGCTAAGCTGGATTAATCCGGCGATCGATTAGAGACAGCGGAGATTCTCGCGATGAACGAAATGCTAACCACAATAATCCGTTTTTTTCAGGATGGCGGTCCTTTCATGTACCCAATCCTGATCGTACTGGCGATCGGCCTGGCGATCACGCTGGAGCGCTGGCTACACCTCAGTTACGCGCGCTCGAGTAACCGCCGTATGATCGCGCGCCTGATGCCATTGATGGCGAAGGGAGAAGTCGCCAACGCCAGCAAGCTGGCGCGCGAGTCAAACGCCACGGTGAGCCGCATCCTGCTGCAGGGCATGGAACACTACAAATCGGCACGCCGCCGCGACGACTTCGAGGCCGCCATGGACGAAGGCATCATGGAAGCGATACCGCGACTCGAAAAGCGCACCCACTACCTCGCCATGTTTGCCAACATCGCCACGCTGCTCGGACTGCTGGGTACGATTATCGGCCTGATCAAGGCGTTTACCGCGGTCGCCCAGGTCGACCCTTCGATGAAAGCGGAAATTCTCTCGACCAGCATATCGGTGGCGATGAACACGACCGCGTTCGGACTCATCGTCGCGATCCCGTTGCTATTCTTTTACACGGTGTTGCAAACCAAAACGACGGAAATTGTCGACAGCCTGGAAATGACCGTCGTCAAGTTTGTCAATCACCTGGCACGCGTTAAGAACGGCGCCGAGTAATCACGTCCATGTCAAAACGGGCCCACCGTCGCAAGCACCCCGCTGCGGAGTTCAACATCACTGCCTTCATGAACCTGATGGTGGTGCTGGTGCCATTCCTGCTGATGACCGCGGTGTTCAGTCACATCACCATTCTCGACCTGAACCTGCCGCCTCCGGGAGCGAAGGATAGCGAACAGCCGAAAAAACCGCCCTACGAATTGCGTGTCACCATACGACAGGACATGCTGGTCATTTCCGATAATCGCTTGGGGCTGATACAGCGTATTCCCGCAAAGGACAGCAAGCATCAATACGCCCTTCTGAAGGAGACTCTGAAACAGGTCAAGGCGCGCCTGCCCGATCACACCAACATCACCATCCTGGCCGAACAGAAGACCCGCTACGACGACCTGATACGGACCATGGACAGTTCGCGCTCCTTCCGTGCACAGGTCGACGGTGAGTGGGTGTTTGCCGAATTGTTCCCCGACATCTCGATTGGCGATGCCGCACGCCCGGGACCGTAAGCAAATGAAAGCATCTAGACGCGCAAAACGCATGGCACAACACCACAAACGCTCGGCAAATCGCAATGCCGTGCTCAACATGGTGTCGTTGATGGACATCTTCACCATCCTCGTCTTTTTCCTGCTGGTCAACGCCACCAGCACCGAAGTGCTGCCGTCACCGAAGAACATCATCCTGCCCGAGGCCGCCGCCGAGAAACTGCCGTCGCGCACCCTCGTGATTGCCGTCGACGGGCGTGTCATCCGCCTGCAGGGCAAGGCCATCGTCACGGTAAAGGATGCGCTCGGTAGCGAGCAGAAAACCATCAGGCCCCTGTTCGAGGCGCTCAGGGAAGCCGCGGTTTCGGCCAGGGACATTACCGACAGGAACGGCGTCACCATCATGGGCGACCAGGAGATTTCTTACGGTTTACTGAAAAAAATCATGCTCACCTGCGCCGGTGCGCAATACACCAACATTTCCTTTGCCGTCAACCAGAAGGCGCCGGATAGCTGATGGTGAGATATGCAGGCTAGTGGTACGGCAACACTCGAACCCAATCTGCCCTGGGCCGAGCATCGCGAGGATCGCGTATTTCGCATGCTCGCGATTATCATGCTGCTGCTGTTCCTCAGTGTCGGCGTGGCATTGAACCTTGTCACCCTCCCCGAGGTGGTACAGAAAAACCTGGTCGACGTGTCGCCGCGCCTGGCGAAGCTGATTCTCGAAAAGCAAAAGATCAAGCCGCCGCCAGAAAAGGAACTGGTAAAAAAGGAAGTGGAAAAGAAAGAGGTGAAGAAGAAGGAGAAGCCGAAGAAAAAGAAGGAGATCAAAAAGGAAAGCGCTCGTGAAGTCGCCAAGAAAAGCGGTTTGATCGCGCTCAGCGACGAGCTTGAGGACTTGCGTGAAGCCTTCGACCTCGACGATGTGCTCACGCAGACGCAGCAGACCGACGGCAGCCAGGCAGTCCAGATCGCCGCCAGCGGCGACCTGCTCACTTCCGGCGCGCAGCAATCGAGCGGTGGCATCCAGACCGACACGCTCAACCGCAACCTGACAACCAGCGAACTGGCACAGCGCCAGACCACCAGCGTGGAGAGCAAGATCGAACCCTCCAGTGAGAAACTGGCAAAGGCGTCGACCACGCAGCAGCAATCCCAGGGACTCGCGACCGGTAAACGCAGCGCCGATGAAATCGAGCGCGTGTTTCAAAAGAACAAGGGTGGCATTTTCAATATTTACAATCGCGCGCTGCGTAAGAATCCATCGTTATCGGGCCAGGTCGTCGTCGAGTTGACGATCGCGCCCAGCGGCGAGGTTACGCGGGTTAAAATACTGTCCAGCGAACTCGGCGACGAGACGCTGGAGCGCAAGCTGGTGCTGAAGATCAAGCGCTTCAAGTTCAGCAAGGCCAGCGTAGCCGAAATCACGGTCACCTACCCCATCGAATTTCTGCCGTCCTGAAGCAAATGAACTCCCGGAATTGCAGGTTAAAGCACCGACTATTGGGAAAGGTTAATCCACCAGGATAACCGGGCAGCGCAGCATGCCCAGGATGAGCAACATGTCCTCGGCATTTTCCCGCCTGGATATAATCGCGTAATCGAAAGCGGAACCCAGCTCGGCAAGACGCGCTAACAGCTGGCTACGGTGAAGCTCGATCAGCCGGACCTCGTTATCCTGATACCGTAAGCGTTGTGATCTTGCGGGTAAATCCTGGCCCCTACTACCTCCATCGGAGAGCGTTAATTCGATGCTTCCATGACCTGATCGACGCAATAGCATATCCAGGGCCTGCTGTTGACTGGGCGACGCATTGCCCAGCACCAGGATTTTACACACGCCCTGTACCCGCCAGGATTGCAATCTATTCGACACCGGTCGGGCGAATATGGTGTAAGTCGCCTCCGCTTTGGGCATCGAGCCGATGTCACGTACCCGGCCACGAACAGTCTCGCAGCTCCATGCCACCTGTAACGCCTGGGCCTCGCGCTGCAGGGTTTGCTCGAATTGCCGCGCTACCCTTTGCAAGGAACGCTGCATCTGGCCGCTACTCAAGGGTCGTTCAGTTGCCGTGGTCAGTGTGATTTCACGGGAACAGGGAAGCCCGGTAACCCGCAGCAAGTCTTCATCCTCGATAAACAATCCCTGCAGCAGGGTGTTTGCCGAGGCGGCCATCGCCACCGCGAGATTAACGGTGGTGATGGAGTAACTACCGGCATCAGCCGCCAACAATACCTTGTGCTGCCTGCTGTTACTCGACTGCCCTGTAGTCATGACTCTTCATCGCTGGCAGGCTGTGCATACTGTCGCTGCAGTTTCTGTAGTTTTTCGATGCGCTGTTGTATCAGG
>Ga0255049_10001036_pt1 | contig 15905 bp, 20 predicted proteins | sample JV7_2_3_MG_FD_183615 | JGI IMG/M metagenome (GOLD analysis project Ga0255049, IMG submission 183615) | Seawater microbial communities from Jervis Inlet, British Columbia, Canada - JV7_2_3 | ecosystem: Environmental > Aquatic > Marine > Inlet | place: Canada: British Columbia | collected 2016-10-06
TCGACTTGGTATGATTTAGAGGGTATATTCTTAACTACTGGAGATGTACATTATAGCGGTAACGCAGATGGAGAATTAACTCATGATGGAATTTCTCCTAGGGAGTTTGAGTTTACATCTAGCTTAACTATTGAAGGTAATAGGAACGATAATATTAGTGTAAGATTTATGAAGTATGACAACGCTACAAGCTCATTCACTCCTTTAGATTACACAGAAACACCAAGAACTATTAACTCATTACAAGGGTCTAGAGATGTAGCCTTTTTTAATCTCATTTATGGAGGTACATTAGACCAAGGAGATTACTTAAAAATACAAGTCAAAAACAATTCAGGAAACCAAAATGTAACCCTAGAAAATGGGTCTTTTTTTAGAATACAAGAAAGATAATATTATGATGCCAACAGATATAATGATTAAGAAAGAACTAGAAACCTTACAAGGTAAGATAAAAAGTCAAGACGAGAATAATGATAAGATAGAATCTATTAATGAAGTATTAAAAGATAAAGTTACTCTATTAAACTATTCAGAAAAGATTAAACAAATAAGGACTATTCTAATTGGTGAATAGTCCTATATTAGTATACATAGTTTTTAGTTTATTCATTACCGCTTTTGTAGTACAGTTACATCTTTGACCGTGAATCTTTACGGTTTTAAGTTGTACTGTATACATTAGTTTTTTATCGTTTGTGGTGTATGCCTTTAACCACTCTTCAAAGTGTTCTTTTAATATACTATCTCTTAGTTCTGATGTTAGTTTCATAAAACAAATATAACTAAAAAAAGGGATACTATTTCTAGTACCCCTCCCCAAACAAAACAACTACAAAACGTCTTTACACCGCTGGAGTTTCATACCCTTCTAATAATGCCAAACTAGTAGCATAATCAACAGAAAAGAATCTCTTAGGTTTTAATTTATCACCGCCACTTAAAGTAAGTGAATCAGTAGTATCACTAGCATCTTCTGCTCCACTATTTTGAGTTCCTTCTGTAGCTTTCAATCCGTTATTGATACCATAAATTAAGAACTCTTGATTCTGAGTTTCTACAATAACAGCCATTTTAGCTACTAACATCTCTTCGATAATAGCATCATCTGATGGAGTAGTAGAAATCAATTTAATAGCTACAGTATGATTAAAGAACTTATTACCACCTTCTGCTACAACAGCCTCCCATCCAGCACTACAGGAATTATCTGGACTATCAAACGTAAATGAACTTGCACCAACTTCAAAAGTCAAAGCCTCAATATATCCTTCTATTGATTCTGTAGAACCAGATACATCTGATGGAGCATAAATCCAAAATCTATTATTTAATCCTCCTAATCTTCTTAAATCATCACAGGTCAAGTCTACACCCGCCGTAATCTTACAATTTGCCATAATTACAAATTTATATTGTTAAACAAAAGGGAGGTATTACCCTCCCTATTTAATTATACTGATGGACTTTGAGCAATTACAGTAAATCCTGCTGCTCTATATTGGTAACCCATTCTGTATTTAACAGAAGTCTTAACAATATCATCATCTTTAGAGTACCATACATCCGCTTTAGTTTCGTCACCAGCTTTCTCGATACCTACTACGTGATTTGTAGGAGTAGTATAAAGAAGTTTGTGAGTAGACAATAAAGAGAAAGCAGATAAAGCAGCATCCCATTGAGATAATTTAATAACCTCAACACCTCTATATCTTACAACAGGAATACCATCAGCTTGGTAACCTACTTGCAAATCAGAACCAGTAGAAACAGACTCATAAGAAGAAACTAAGTTATCGTATACAGAACGAGTTACATAGAATTTTCTATCCGCTTCTGGAAGTTGGTCTAATACTGCTGGAGCTGATTCGTAAGCTAGTTTCATTTTTGCTAGTGCTTCACCAGCAACTAAAACAGCGTTGAAGTCTGCAACCTCTGATACATCACCAGCAATTACACCAGCTTCTAGTCTAGTCCATAATCCATCTAATTGGTTAATGTTAGTATCTACACTTCCTGTATCTCCAAAAGAAAGGATGTTAAAAGCATCTCTACCAGCAGCCTCTGCTACTAAAGCGTTCATTAAAGTTGCTGCTCCTGTACCTGTTAAATCATTAACATCGTTACCAGCCTTCAACCACTCTTCATAAATAGTGTTTTTGAAAGCATCTCCACACTGCTCTAAGAAAATCTTAAGAGGTGATACTTCTAAAGTTCTGTTAAGAATCTCAACACCTGTACCAGTAGTAGTTCTTCCACAAGTCAAATCATCTGCCTTAGTGATTTGTGCCATTTGGTTAGTGTAACCAAGTTGCATTTTAGATTTGATACCATTTAAAACAGTAAACAAATCAGTAATACCAGGGTGTTGAACTCCTGGAGTAATAAACACGTCAAGAGTTTCTTGACCGTTGAATGTATAATCTAAATTTACACCTATTGCGTTAGCCATAATTTCTATAATTTAATTTTAATATTCTAGTTTAATTTTAAGAATCCAGCCAAACCACTAGCTAGACCGCTTTCTTCTTTTTTTACTTCAGGAGTTTTTACCGCTGCTTTAATTGGCTCTTTACCTCCTACTGTAACCGATGCCATAGCTTTATTCTCTTCTTCTAATGCAGATACCTTTTCAACTATTGAGTCAATAGATGCTTTCATTTCAGCATTTACTTTTTCAGACTCTTCTAGTGCAGATACACTTTCTACAGATGCAGCTTTAAGAGTTTCGATTTCAGCCTTTAGAGCTTCGTTCTCTTTTGCTAGTGCTTCTGCTTCTTCGTTTGGTTCTGCTGCTTCTTTAATTTCAGAAATAGCTCCACCTTCTACCATTAACTCTCTACCATCTTCTAACAAATATGAGCCATCAGCTAAAGCCTCTCCACCCTCTTCCGAGAATATCATCTTTCCAACTAAATCACCATCTTCGCTATCAATGTAAACAGTACTTCCATCTTCCAAAGTGATTACCATCGCTTTAGGAGAGTCTTCGTTTTTCACTACTTTAGTGATTAACGCTTTTATGTCTTTTAAAAGACCCGTTTGTTTATCATTCATATTATCTAATTTAATACTTGCTACTGCTCGATATTCAAAAGAACTAGCATTAACGAAACCTAGTTTTCTAGAAAGGTTTTTATCCATTCTAGTCTCAACTTTCATTAACTCCTTAATCTCATCTATATCAGCGTTTAATTTGTTAGCATAGAATTTAGCTAACTTATCCTCTTCTTCTCTTAGATACTCACCAGCTTTCTCAAAATCCTTTGCCTCCATAGGTCTATTAGGATTCATCCAAGGGTTGTGAATCATTGGTGAAGAGTTTGGTGAATCTGTTCTTTTTTCACCAGCTAAAAATGGAACTGTAGCAATAGAAGCACAAACACCAACTATATTAGTGTTTACTGTAATCCCTTGCTTTTTTAATCCTTCAAAATAATCATGAATAGCGTATCCTTCATCAACATCCCCGCCTCCGCTATTAATATCTACGTTTAGAGTATCAATATCTCCGAGAGCTAACACAGAGTTTCTAACAGATTCCAATGTAATATGCTCACCAAAACCACCATCTAGATATATTTTACCTTCCATATATCACAAATAAAAATAATATTCTGCAAAATACGAAATAAACCAAAGATTATTTTGTCCAAAAACTTTTAAACTTCTTTTTTATTGTGTGAAAAGTACCTTTACCAATATTAAATTTGGTCATGGTGTTTTGCTTTGCTTGATATTCATCACAAAAAGTTAACTGCTCTTTATAAAACTCGTAGTATGTATGATGATTAAAAAATCTATTGGATATAACACCCTCATTATCTAAGAACTCAACGACCTTTATAAAGTCTTTTAATGAAATGTTTTCTTTTTCTTTTAGTTTGTTGTGATAATATATCATAATTGTTTTATATTTGAGTCGTTAACAATTGGTATAAGCTAGGAGGTTTTTGTTCATTTTCCCCTCCTAGCTTTTTTATATACTAGCTCTACTTTGTTTTACACTTACATTCGATTGTGTTCTATTAATATCTGTTACTGCTACTTGTGCTGGTACTTGGTTTTTTATTTGATTAGATATAGAGTTTTCAGAAGCCATAGCACTATCAATCCCAGCCGTTGAACTTGCAGCTAATGGAATACCACCACTAGCAAACTTCTTACCACCACCAGCAGCATTTAAAGAACTTAGTAAAGGTTTAAACATTGCGGTACTACGTTTGTTTATAATTGCTTCACCTCCTTCTGCTTCGTGTATCTTTCCACCTACTGCAAATTTTACTCCACCGTTAGCATGAGAAGCACCTTCAAACATTCCACCGTCAGATAGTCCACCATCAGCAAATTTAGTAATACCACCATCTTCAAAGATACCAGCAATCTTAGCTGATTGGGCAGCTCCAATACCTCCAACTACTGATGCCTGAGCGAACTGTACAGGTAGTGGTAGTGGTGTAGCAAATGCGGCTATAATAGCCTGTGCTGTATTTATTCCAACCTGAGCAATACCAGCAGCTTTAGCGGCTATACTACCCTCTTCTGCAAATTGAGACACCGCACCAGCTACGCCACTAGCTAAACCTATTTTTGCTGAGGCTATTTCTTCGTCTGTTGCTATTTCTTCATCTGCTGATTCTTCATCTGCTTCTTTTTGTATTTCCTTTTGTGTTTGTAAACTTTCCTCTTCTATTAATAGTTTTTCACTTGCGGTTAGTTTCTCATTCTCTAATAATCTTGCAGACTTATCTTGTTCTATTAATATTAATGCATCTGCTTTTGCTTGTGCATCTGTTAGCTCATTAGCTGCTAATTCTCTTTTAAATATATCTAATTCAAATGCAGCTTGTTTTTCTTTGTCTATTGCATCTTGTGTTATTTTTTCAGATGCCTTTGTTGCTGCATCTCTTTTCTTGATATTGGTTTGTATCTCGCTTTCTACTTTTCTTTTAGTATTAGCTCTAGCCTCTTCTAATTTAATTACCTCCGCCTCTAATCTAGCCTCTTCTAATTTATCTTCTTTATTAGATTTACCTTGCTTATTCTCTTGTTGCTTAATTCTCAATCTTATTTGAGCGTTAGCTAATTCGTTTTGAGCAAATTGGTCTTCTAGGTCTTGTGCCTCTCTTAAAAGTTTTATCCTTTCCTCTGCTGTAAATTGGTCTTCTTTTTTTGCATCTAATCTTCTTTTAGCAATCTCAACATCTAACTTAGCATTTTCTACTAAAACTCTTCTTTCATTTTTTGCTAAAAAAATTTGTAGTGCCGATATTTCTCTAGACCTATCAAAGTTATCATTTAATTGCTTTGTTTTCTCTGCTGCAAATTCTTTAGTCGCTACTATAGCCTCTTCTGTTTTTCCTATTACGTCCTCTACTCCTGTAGCTGCTTGAAGTCCAGCGTTAGCTAAATCTTTAAACCCTTCTTTTAAATCACCGCTTATAATCTTAACAATAGCATCACCAACTAAAGCAACAGCCTTAAATCTATTTATTACATTCTCTACTATTAGATTGCCTAATTCTTTTATAGCTTCCTGTGGTTCACTTATAGCATCAAATATAGCCTTACCAACTATTTGAACGACATCAGATAAAACACCAAATACAGCACTTAACTTATTAGTGATTTTTAATAAATCATTTTGCCCTTCCTCTGAACCTTGGAAGTATTCAGTTAATGCACCAACAGCCAAACCTAAAGCAGCAATAACAGCACCGATAGGAGTAGCAATAAAGGCTAAAGCTCCCTTAGTCATAGCTTGAAAGCCACTAACAGCACTTCCCATAGCTGGATTAACTTGACCTAAAGCACTTCCATAGTCACCAACACTTCTAGTAAATGTTCCTTGTGCTTGTTCAGCGTTCTTTAAAGACTTGGTTTGTTTAGATATTTCCTTTTCAAGTCTTTTATATTCCTTTTGACCTTGCTTAGTAGCCGTATTTACATCTCCAATAGCTCTCTTATTAGCAGCTAATGCAGCCTTTTGAGCATTTAAAGAGTTATTAGTTGCTTTTAATTGTTGTGCAGCAGCCTTTTGACCTTGTTTGTACTTAGTTAACTGTACATTATTCTTAGCTATTTCCTCATTATTCTTATTTATAGCTACAGAATTAGCTTTATAATCTTGACTAAGTTCCTTATTAGTAGCTCGTAGCTGTTTATTAGATTGATTTAATCCATCTACAGCTTTAGTATTTTGTGTTAACGCCTTTTGTGCTGCTGAATTATCAACAACTACCTCTATTATTATCTGTTCTTCTGCCATTCTATGAAATTAAAATCAATTCTACTTTAGTTATTCCCCCTGTTAAGGGTCTGTAATCACTTATCTTGTTTATGTAGAAGTAGCTGTTTAGTTTTCCACCTAAATAAATAGGAGTTAAATAATCGAGGTTGTTTATATCTCTCTCATTAAGTAACAAATATACGGTTACTCTACGAGGATTATTAAGTATACTACTAAAATCTTGATAGTATGTATCTACTAAAGTGCTTTTAGTATTAGGTTTTAAGTTATCTCCAAAGCTCAAAGATTGGTCGATAGCATTAACCTTTAACATATTCGTAATTGGTACGTTAAAATATGGATAAGGTAAATCAGTTACTACAGTTGTTCCACTAGCACCAACTATATCCAATGTCGTTATAGCTCCGTTACTAACTTCTGATACAGGAACATCACTAACACATATTGCACATCTTGGTAAAGGGTCTACATCAGGAGCATCATAATCGATTGTTGGATTAGTAAACCTTGGGATATACATTGCAGTAGCGTTACCATTAAAACAGGTTGTATTCTGACTACAAGCAAACTCACTCTCAAATAACTCATTGTTCTTACTAAGGAAATCATTATCAATCTCTATTTTACCATCACCCCCCTTAGGCTTAATATTAGTAGTTGTAACATTTACTTTATAGTCCTCATTTGGGGTATACCTTAAATGGTTTACCTTACCATAATCACTAACAAGCTCTGTGTAGTCTACTTCAATCTCTCTACTATTATCTATCTTATCAGTCCAATCTAAAGCGTTAGATATATTGCTCTTAATAGTTTCAAACGTATTTAAATACACCGTCTTACTAATGCTATCCGTTGTAAATAATATACCAAATTGGTTAAATATGGTACGTATAAAGTCCTCTTGTTTCATATCTGGCAAAGTTGAGGACATATCCATAGTACTACCTTCAATACTAGATGATAATGGTAGTATCAAGAATTGATTTTGTGCTAAGTATGGAATAGTAGTAGTACCTCCTAATCTTAAAGTAATAGTTATTTGGTCGCCTGTAACTATGTCAAGTATAGTAGTAGTAGCATTACCGTACTGTTGATGTACTACAACTCCATTTCTTCTTATCTGTATATCATCTGTAGGGAGTCCTAAAGTCCTTATAAAACTACAATAAATACCAGCCTTGAAAGTTTGTGAAGCTGTATAAACTCCTGTAGCTGCGTTATAGTTACCTCCTGTATTACCTGTTACTTTAAAAGGGTATACTATTGGAGTAGCTGCTGCATATGTTCCGTTAGCTGCTGCATAAGATATGCCTAATAATTGAATATTAGTTGAGGGTTGTTCTAAGTTTCTCTTACTAAATGGTACAATATGCTTTAAAAAAATAGGGTCATTAAATATATTACCTCCTACTTTCCATCCAGCACTAGAAAACAACTCTCTTACTAATGTATGCGAGTACATAGCTGGTGACCAATCTAATATACTCGTTTGATTAGTTGTGATAGTTTCATATTTCCCATAATTGATAAAAGGATAAATATACCCTTCTGTATTTGAGAAACTAGCAGCTACTACACTAGGTAAATATAAATGGTTGTATTTAGTTAGGTCTATATCTTGTAAGTCCTTATCTGATATATCATCAGACCACTCAGTATTACCACTAAAGAAACTAACACTAAAAGAGTTATCTGTTTGGTTGTATTGTTCTATTTGTATAATGCCGTTTTGAACATCTAAACCGTCAATAGTTATCTTTGCGTTCCTTGACTTCGTAGGCTTAAACCCTGTTACAAAGTTAATCTCACTAGGATAACCAAGTATTCTATTATTGTTAGATGTGCTAGGTAACTTAAATTTATTCGAGTAACTACCATCTCTAGTTTCAATACTAGCTAAATCATTTATAGCCATCGTTAAACTTATAACCTCATCAGGATATAAATCTAAAGCCTCATTACTTACTATTAACTCTACCATTTATCTAACGGACACCCCTCGTTAAGTACCCTTAATTTTAATTGTTTAAAACACCCACACTCACCACAAGTAAACCGCTTATTTTTATCACAACTTTTACATAACTTGTTTCTACCTTCAAACATCTCGCTATTCTTATTGGATACCCAATACCAAAAGCCCTTAATTATATTACTGGCTTTGGCTTTGAATATCTGGAAAGCGAATATTAAATCTGATAGTGTATAAAGTTTCTTCATCTCCGTCATTAAATAATAAAATATTATCATTGTCTACTATTACAGTAGTTAATTTATCACCTACTAAAACCTGTACTTTAGGACTGTATTTGATATTACTAATAGCGTTTAACTCATCTTCGTTTAAGTATTGACTAAATACAGATAATTCTTTATGAGCTACTGTATTGATAGCATCTAGTTGGGTATCTCCATTTATAAAAGCATCATCCCAATTAGCAAATACATTACGCTTGATAGTATCTTTTGATTCTATATTAAGGTTATGGTCTTTCTCTGCTGTGAACTTCCAATAATCCCAACCTCCCAAAGTATTAAGCCACGTAATATAAATATCTTGATTAGCACATTCTCTATTAATATTAAATGTTTTCTTTTCAGATAGGATACAAGTTTCACCACTAGATAATTGAATATCTATCTTTGCAGCATCAGAGTTATAAGTAGGTTCTACTCTATACACTCCTGTATCTGTATAATCTATATCTTTTAATTCAGTTCTTAATAAAGCACCATTACTATCGTACTCGTTTTGAACATATCCAAATGATGTAGTATCATATAAATCATATTTAGAGCCTATGTAATTATCTATTTGCCACTTCTTACAAGGGTCTATATCTAATGGTACTATTATCATCTCTGATATTTGACCATCTAAATAGTTAGTACTAAACTTACCTATATTAGTATTCAACATCGGAACACTACCTAAGTCTCCCTCTGCTACTAAAACATTATCAACAAACATACAAGAGTTAGCACCATCTATTACAGCCTTTACTACTGTGTTACTCCCTAATACGTATGGGTCAGGGTCTACTAAAGATGTTGAGCCGTTAAATAAGGCTAGTTTTCCTTCTGTAGATGTAGTAAAGAAAGCCATTCTACTAGCTTCGTCAGAATCCCATATCTGACTTTTAGTGTCTGCTTTAAATACTGTATAAACTACCATAGGTTGAGATAGGTTTATATCCGTAGCAAAGTACTGATTAGTGCCATTAAACTCAACAGAAGGTAAACCATTAATACCAGAGGTTTTGTATATCGGTTCTTGTGTAGCTACCGTAGTAACTGATACGTTACCTGTTCTATCAATCCATGATGATACAGCAGTACTATCAGATTGACCAATATCAGAAGCCACTAACCACATATCTGCAATGTCTGCTATATCTAAATCCTTATTGGTAGAACCATCTAAGATAATAGAAGTATCAAAGTACTCATTATCAAATATCGTAGGAATATTAAAGTTAGTCATAAACTTACTATTAACATCTCTACCTATGTAATCGTACATATTACCGCCTCTACTATTCTGAAACTGTAAAGAACTATTATTACCCCAAAATAGATACTCACATACTGTAGGACTTATAGATACATTGTCAACAGTAGCCTCTATAAATTGTACAGATGCATTAGTAAACTGAACCGCAATATATTGATAGTCGTTTGTAGGTATAAAGCTCTGTGATAGGTTTGGTGTATTAGATACATTAACAGATATAAGAGTATCAAAAGTGGATAGGTCATTACTTCCTAGTATCCTATACGTTAACCCTCCACCGCTTTTAGTAATATTAGATTGTATTAAGTATTCTACATTAGCTACTAACTCAACCGCTTGATATAAATATTGTGACTTGCTATCAGTATCTAAGTTAACCTTTGCTACTCCTGTATCCCATACGAAGGTATCTCCTACCCCTGTTTGTGTCCATCCTGATAAATCAGTCGCAAAGTCACCATTAGTAACTAACTCATTACCACAACCAGCAACCTCATCTATTTCCCATGCAGTATAAACAGTTTCAATTACACCGTTTACATTCTCATCATATCCCTCTCTCCATTGAATATAAAAACCTGTAAAACTACTTAGCTCTATACCTTCTGATAATTGGTTATTGAAAGTAATATCTGCTTTTATAATCCCACTAAAAGAAGCTATAATATCATTATCCACATTAGGTATAACTCTTAAAGTTCCTACCTCTATAATTGGATTAGATGCGTAGTCAACGTGCCATGATGGTAAACCACCAAAAACTTTAACCTCTGAAAAGTAGTTAATATAATGCTTTTGTAATTCTCCTAATGCTAGAGTAGAATTGTAAGCAACATAAAGAACAAAGTTTTGAGTATCTATAACCTCTTTAACTCTCCAAATGTTATTGTATTCATCAATAGATGCATTAGTCATTTGAACATATTCACCTTCTAATACATTAGTCAAAGGTGTAACTAATTCAACTTGTAAGAACCCATCATTATTAGTAAAAGAAGCTGTAAAGCTAATTGGGTCTACACTATTAACAGGATACAAGTCGCTATTTAATTTGTATTGAATAGGTAGGTTAGTACAATTCCAAGTACTTGTATTACCGTCTATTTCTTTTGCTGGTCTACTGGTTACTGTTAATGCCATTCTTACTAAAATCTTTTACTATTTGTGTTTTTAATTGTTTAGCAAAGTTGTTTTTAAATTTGGTTATAGGGTCGCTTATTAAACCTTTAGTACCTTCATATCCTTCTGCGTTTATCTTTCTCCATATTGGATAAAATGCACTTTGGTCTATACCTCTTATTCTCATCCAATTCCTTAAATCAGATTCCCATGAAGCATTACTACCAGCGTTCTTAGTTTTACCTCTACCGTATTGTAATTGCTCCAATACACTAGACCCTAACAACTGACCTTTGATAACATCAGGCTTAACATCCATAACAACTTTTAAAGACTTAGCAGTTTTACCACTAGCTACTCTATTGTTTTTGTATAGGTTTTCTGTTATGTCATTTAATAAACCTTCTAATCCTTTTTGCAATATGTTAGCTGTGTTCTTACTATCCACAGTCTACACAGTAATCTATATTATCAGGGCTTACTATTGTCATACTAACACCAACGCCTACAAGACCACTAGCAGTCTTATTAATGTTAGTTGTATTATCTGCACCGTCAACAGTCAAAGTACCTCTACTAGGTTTTACTTGCTCCATAGCTACAATAAAATTAGCAGCTATACTATCTAAGTCGTAGTGGTTATTATTCTTATCTTTTAAGGTATCATCTATATCAGATTTGACCCATATCATATAAGCAGCACTAATTGTACTAATAGTCATGCTAGAATTAGGAACTTTCACAGTACTCTTAATAGTTTGTGCATCATCTCTAAGCCACCATATTAAAGGTAAGGTAGGTTGTTTATTAATGATATAATTATTCATATCAGATATTGAGCCTGTACCATAAGAGAATTGAGCTTCAAACTTACTGTTGAAACTCTCTGCTATTTGCTTGTTAATATAATCTAGTTCTTTAAGTAGCATTATCCTCTTTTATACCTTGTAATAAATCGTATATTATCTCTAACAAATCATCTTTAGTAGCTTCCCAAGGTGCTAAGTCATAATAATTTGTTATAAATATTCTAACCTCTTCTAAGTTGTCGTTTGTCATTTTCTTTTCTGTTTACTCCTTACAATTTCCTCATAGTTCTTAGTGCATTTATCAATCCAACTATTTAACTGTAATTGATTATACACCGTATAAACCGATAATCCTAATATCTTTTCCTCCTTAATCAAATCCCCTCCGCTTAATTGTGCCGATGTAGTTTTAAACCCGAAAACTTCCGTAAGCCTATCAAACCCAGCCATTTTCTGGTCATTCGTATAACTTGACTTTTTAGTCCTACTTTCGTTCCATTCCTCAATCCTTGTACTTTGTTCAAAAAAAAACTAGCAGCGTTATAAACTTTAACACATGGTTGATTCTCAAATACCTCAACCAATCCACTAGCCTTTTTATAGTCATACTCACCATCTCTCAATACTTGATAATACGAGGCACAAATCAAAGGATAAATATCTAGAATACTATCTTTGTTTTCTTGTGCCTCGTTTTGAATATCTTTATACAATCCTACCGATAACATCCCAACATCTTTAGGAAAAGAAAAGGTTTCATTATCTAAAATAAATACCTCTCCACTACTTTTACTATCATCCCACTCATTAGACCAAGACATATTATGCTCTAAATATACATAGTAATCCGCTAAGTCTGGATACTTATTAAAGAAGTCTACAGGAATACCTGTCAATATAGATAACCTCCCTAATGAATCAGACTCTTTTTGTATATCTCTAAACTGCTTAAAGGTTACATCATCCCATGATTGAGGCTCTTGTACCTTTAACGGTTTTTGATTCGTTATGTTAATCTTTTTAAATAACATTAAAAGTACCCTAGAGTAAATTTATAACCATTTGTAGCTACTCCAAATAAAGCACCTAAAACCCAACAAGCCACTAAAGATGTACCTATAAGTATACCTAAGTAGATTGCATATAATACCGCTTGTTTAATTTTCTTAATCATTGTTTTGTTGTTTAATTAAATCTAATATTTTTTCAGATAAACAAATAAGTTGTAATTGTGAGTACTTTTGTTTGTTTTCTAATCCTACGTGTATTCTAAAGTGGTCTTCTTCATTCCAATATAGCTCAATAGAATCTCCATTAGGTCGCTCTACTGTTATATCATTTGGAGTAAATGTTATCTTACCTTTATCTACCATCTTGTTGTCGTTTTACTTATTTCAAAATACATTCTCATCATCAAACTGTCCGAGATGTCTGGACTACGTCCTATAGTTCTCTTAACTTCATCCTTACTGATAACATCTAACTTATTAACATCGTTTATATTAGGCATTCTTACTTGCTCTAATTCCTCTGTTAACATTCTGATTACCTTATCATCAGTACAAGATACAAAAATTTTTGAACTATTAATATATTCAGCCAACTTATAATAACATTGTGCTTTTAAATGTCTATAATTTTGAGCTTTACCCTTTTCTTTTTGAGCTTTAGCATTTGATACAAAACCTTTACACTTTAGTATATCAGTAAGACCACCACCTACACCACTATCATCTACTATAATCTGTGAACGTGGTATATTTTGCACTTTAGCAAGTTCCTGTATCTCTTTTGCTAAGGAAGTAATCGTATTTTGTTGGATTATTCTAATACTCTCTAACCTTAACCCATTCCATAAACACACACAACTAGCATCCTTACCGAATCTAGCAACGTCAATACTTAAATATTTCTTACCTTTTACTGCAAAATCATTAGTAAATAAATCTCTTATTGAATCAGAGCTTATTAATTGGTCTGTACCGTCACATGGCTCTGCTAAATATAGCTCCTTAAATATCTTTTCAGGTAAATCTATTTGAGCTTGTTCTACTTCTTTCTTAGATAGTATCCCTTCCTTTACGGCATCCCAGCAGTTAACTCTAAAGTAAGAGTAATTACTATCTTCTAAGGCTTTCTCTTTAAGTTTATGTACCCAATTACCTACACCGCCAAAGTTACCTATAAGTTTGCAAGGTGCTTCTGTAGCTGTTAATGTGGAACGTAAGGCGTACCATGACTCTGGTCTAGCTCTAGGAGCTTCATCGAACACACAAGCGTAAACATCTTCACCGAATAAGTTATCAGGTTTCTCTGCTGATTTAAACACTATCATAGCACCATTAGGACAATGGATAGTTAAAGACGTTTCATTAAATCTGAATACTCCATACTTAATTAGATTACGCTTTAATCTACTAAATGCTATCTTAGCTTGATTGTATACAGGAGCTACCCACCAATAATTATATCCATGAGCTTCTGATAACTCCATAGACTTACCGAATAGCCAAATGATATGGCTATGGGTTTTACCTACCTTTGTACTAGCTTCTGTTATTGTGAATCTAGAATGACAAAAGAGTATATCTTTTTGATAAGAGGTTAGATGTGGTTTAGTTACTTCCAATCGTTCATGTCTATTGTAGGGAACTCATGTTTAACTACATCAGAGTTCTCTGTTTTCTTAGGTACAAAGTATTGAGCAAACTTAGCAATCAAGTCCAGATACTTTTCTGGGTTCTCTTGCTTAACGTGTTCAAATGCTTCTGCTATGTATTCTGTCTGACCTTCAATAGTCTTTATAAACAACTCTCTAGCTTCTGTAGTTGTCTTGTTGGTAGTACCTTTCTTTCTACCTCCTGTCTTTTCGCTTCCTTTAGCTTTACCCATTCTAATAAAATCTACTTTACATTTAAATATACTAAAAATATTCTACATCTACATTACCCTTATACTCAACATAGATTATGTCTGTACCTATCAACTCTAAATAACCATCATTACAATCATTAACTAAAGTAAGATAACTACTAACGCTATTACCCATATTACAAACATAGTACTTAGCATCGTTTATTATTGTTATCCTTGATAGTGCGCTATTGATACCATGAATAACTCTTATTGAGTCCATTACTTCTATACTGTTAAAAGTAATCTTAACATGGTTAGTTTCTATTTGTTCAACTACTCTTATGTATAGTATAGTTTGTACTAACTTACCATCCTCGTAATTTAACAAGGTCATCTTATCGTCACCATCAAACTCGTAAAAGCTACCCCCTACCGATGGGCTAGGACTATCACTAATTTTGTTTGGTGCATGGTAATAGATATCCGCTTGTAAACTTACATCAGCTAAGGATATCCACGAATCTTTTGTTAATCTCATGGTTAGATTATTGTCTACTACAATATCTCCTGTTTCAGGTGACCAAATGTTTACCGCTTCCCATTCACCATAGATACGCTCATCGGGTTCATATGGTGTTGGTGTTGGTGTAACTACTATTGGAGCTACAGTATTTGTATCTGGCTCTACTTCTTCTTTTTTGCAGCTTATCATACCTAGTACGATTAAAGCTAATAATATATTTCTTTTCATAATTTTTTTAATTTTTAACATAATATAAAACAGCATTGTTCGTTACCTCACAACGACCGCTCAAGCTCTGTTTATATGGGTGTTGTACATCATAACCCTACTTTATTGTATTTTGGCTGTATGTGTTTTATAAGCATATCCTCTATTCTTACGCTTTCAGTATTATTTTCTGTATATAAAACACCTACAAATTGTATTTCGTTCTCCCATATAAAATCCCTATCCCTTACATATTGTAATATTCTATTTCTTAATTTCACAGCTTTGCCAACTCTTATTGGATAGTCATCCCATCCAAAAAAAACATAACATCCATTACTATTTTGTATTGAGTCTTTTGGTATTTTCCTTAAAGTTCCTTTTCTACATAACATATCAAAAAAACATTCATTTGCATCTGTTACAAATATTCTTTCAGGTAATTCTATTTTCATTTTTTTTATTTATTACGATGTACAACACGATGTAAAACGAAACTCGTTCCTCGCATACGTTTACATTAACCGTTATCATTAATTGAGAAACTTCTCCTTTATCAATAATTCCCTAGCTTCTTCATGCGTGTTAAAATCATTGGTCTTTAGCAAGTGTATTACAGCATCG
>Ga0255049_10001037_pt1 | contig 15885 bp, 20 predicted proteins | sample JV7_2_3_MG_FD_183615 | JGI IMG/M metagenome (GOLD analysis project Ga0255049, IMG submission 183615) | Seawater microbial communities from Jervis Inlet, British Columbia, Canada - JV7_2_3 | ecosystem: Environmental > Aquatic > Marine > Inlet | place: Canada: British Columbia | collected 2016-10-06
TGGGCCATACCGACCTCAGATAGGGCGACCGAAGGCGTTGGTTGGAACCCTCCGGTGTCCGAGACTGATTCATCCTCCGAGTCGGGTGCGTCAGCTTCCGTTGCGCCGCCGGTCTCGGTGTCTCCCGCACTCGGTTCCTCCGACTCGGTTGGAGGTGATTCGTCTGATGCCGAGCCTGATCCGGAGACGTCTTCTGTTTGGACAGCGGTGCTCGACGACTCGGGCAGATCGACATCATCGACGAAGATGAACCAGGCGCCCACGGATAGAACAAGTACACCGGCGGTCGCTGCGCCGAGCCGACTCCATTTGCCCCATCGGTTTATCACATTGAGGCGTCCGGGCCAATGGCCGCCAGAAAAATCTTGATCTGGATGAGGAACGCTCTCGTCGGGTGATGCGGGTTCGCGGCCCGGGATCGGATCTACCACATGAGCGGGAGGGGGTGGGATCGACGGAGGCGGTGGGGCCGGCTCCGGATCGGGAATCGGGTCGACGACATGCGCGGGAGGGGGTGGGATCAGTATGGGCGGCTCGGGTATCGCCGCGGAAGTGGAAGTCACCGCAGCGGTTGCCGTCTGCTTTGTGACGCGCAGCTGCCCGCCGACAATGGAGGCGCCGGACAGTTCCATGCCGTTCGCCTTGAGATCTTGATTGAGATCGGTCACCCACTCGTTCACGCCGTCTGCCAGCGCTGGGATGTCGGAAGTGTCGGCGACCAGGGCACCGTCCACTATGCGAAGCGGAATGCTGAGATCGAGCCAACCACCCGCACCGAGCACTTTGGCGATTATCGATCCGTTCGGACCCTCATCGAAACTCAACGTGATCGGGGGCATGTTCGGCAGCCAATCGACCTCTCCAGAATCGATATCCAGTGAATTGGTGCGGCATCGAACGAAGTCTCTGTACTCGGCTGGGATGCCATCCGGGAGGAACGTGCGCGGTTGCGGTCGGTCGTCGGTCACGTGAACCCGCCTTCCCAGGAGAACACCAGCCCCTGGGGGCTGCTTCGGTTGGTTCACCCTACAACGAAGTTCCTTGAGCCGCGTTGCGGGCTTTGTTTGGGTCGAGGCTGTCGGTATATCATCGGAGCCATCCAAGGGATGCATCGTGTCCGACGACGATCGGGATTGGGCGGGACGCCCGGAAGGACTCGAGCCGCCAGCCTTCTGATCCGTAGTGACGCAGAACCCGTTCCAACCAGTACCACGCTCTACCGTTGAGTAACGTCCCGTGAGAACCTCCGGCGGTCGTCATCCCTTCGGGTACCAGTGAGTACCGTCCAGTCCCATGGTGTTGGGTTGCAGTCGCGTTGCAGATCAGCACGTCCAGGTGTTGCATTGACCCCCTGACATCGCAGCCGTTATGGGCGGACTTCGCCTTCACGGTGGGTGTAGGGTTCCGCCATGGCTGATCGTCTCCGCAACGCTGGTCAACGCTCAATAGAGGTTCTCTCGGTTCGGCCTGATCTGGCTGCGATCACCACAACGGCTCAAGCTCGGATCAACGACGGGACAGTTTGCACGGTCTCCGTTGGCGACCACGCTCTAACTCTGGACCTACCACACGGCGCCGGTGGACTTGATACGGGACCATCACCGAGCGAGACGCTTGCTGCTGCGCTGGCGGCCTGCCTGGCGCAGGGCTACATGGCTAAGGCTGCCTTGGTTGGAGCGGATCTGACCGCCATTGAAGTGAAGGTGGAGGGCGATTTCGATGCCCGTGGGATGTATGGCATTGATCCCGAGATACCATCTGGATTCCTGCGGTTCAGATATGAAGTGGTCGTTGAATCTCCCGAGTCCGACGAGCTGATAGCGGAGATCCACGAGACCATGGTCGGCTTGAGTCCTCTACTCGACGACCTAACCCGTTCGCTGAAGATCGACGGCACCTGGCGTCGCTCGTCAGATTCCGAGCCAATCACTCGCCCATAGCTGGCAATAGGTTCGGCCTCACAGGGGCGCATAGGTGGTTGCAACGACCCCCTGAACTCGCAGGCAATGTGTTTGGTCTACAGAGGGCGCATATGTGCCTGTCATGGGCGCTCTTCGGGCCCCGGGGCTCAGCGGCGATGTAGGATCGCTGGAACACCGCGGAAGGAAACCGTTGAAAGCAGCGCTACTCAGCTCTGTGCCTGGCGAGCTACAGATCGAGGATGTCGAGGTTGGCGAACCTGGCCCACGGGAGGTGCTCGTCAGGACTGCGGCTGCTGGGATCTGTCATACGGATTCTCACTTCATGGAGGGCAAGTATCCGTATCCCCTTCCAGCCGTTCTGGGCCACGAATCGGCAGGCGTGGTTGAGGCAGTTGGGTCGATGGTTGGATACGTCAAGAGCGGTGACCATGTAATTACCTGCCTTTCGGCGTTCTGCGGGCATTGCGAGCAATGCACTAGCGGACACCCCTCTCTTTGCGAGAACAGTGGAACCGAGTTGGTACGTAGCGCGGGCGAACCTCCGCGGCTGAGCACGAATGGGCAACACGTGAACCAGTTTCTCCACCTGTCTTCGTTCGCCGAACGCATGCTCGTTCATGAGCAGACGTTGGTGAGGATTACGCCTGACATGCCCCTGGATCGAGCGGCGCTGATTGGGTGCGCAGTCACTACCGGACTAGGTGCAGTGTTTCGCACTGCCCGGGTGTCGCCGGGAGAGACTGTGGTCGTGATCGGGTGCGGTGGTGTGGGACTCTCAGCCATTCAGGGGGCGCGCATAGCCGGTGCGAACCGGATAGTTGCAGTTGACAGAATCGGATGGAAATTGGAACTCGCCAAAGAGTTCGGAGCGACTCACACGATCAACGGAGAAGAGGAAGATTCCGTGCTGGCGCTGCTTCATCTCATTCCAGACGGAGTGCACCATGCATTTGAAGCAGTCGGCATGAAGCAAACTGCCGAACAGGCATTCGCAATGCTGCGACGCGGCGGTCAGGCAACCGTCATGGGGATGATTCCAGTGGGAACGAAGATCGAACTCCCCGGAAGTGACTTCATTTGGGAAAAGACAATCACCGGATCGAACATGGGCTCGAATCAGTTCCGTACCGACATTCCCCGGTTTATTGACATGTACATGGATGGCCGGCTCAATCTCGACGCGATGGTGTCCAAAACCATTCCAATTGAGGACATCAACAGCGGATTCGCAGAGATGAAGAGCGGCAACGTCGCCCGGACAGTCATCAGTTTTGACTGAAAGCGGAAGCCTCCCACACCACCCATATCCGGTGCGAGTTCAGGGGGTCATTGCAACACTTCGGCGAGTTTGTCTGATGGTGTCATGTCGCCGAGGGTTTGTCGAGGCCGAGTGTTGAGGGAGTATGCCGCCTGATCAAGGTCGTCCTGGGTGTGGACTGATAGGTCGGTGCCTTTCGGGAAGTACTGGCGCAGGAGTCCGTTGGTGTTCTCGTTCGATCCTCGCTGCCACGGCGACTTCGGGTCACAGAAGTAGACCTGGATACCGGTATCGGCAGTGAACGTGGAGTGTTGGGCCATCTCTTTGCCCTGGTCCCACGTCAAGGATCGCCACAGATGTTCAGGGAGTCCCTTGATCGTGTCGGTCAACGCGACCCTGACGCTCTCAGCAGTGTTGTCTGATACCTGGAACAGCATCACATACCGGGTGCGGCGTTCCACAAGGGTTCCGATTGCTGACTTGTGGGTGCCGATGATGAGGTCGCCTTCCCAATGACCTGGCACAGCCCGGTCCTCAACCTCAGCGGGCCTTTCAGAGATCATGACCATGCCCGAATCTGACCTTTGGTCGATTTCGCTCGTCCCTGAGGTCTTCTCTTGGCTCGTCCGGTGCGTAGAGAACGCCTCAGTTCCTTACGTAGCGTGCCTCTGCCCTGAATGAACAAGGATTTGTAGATCGTTTCGTGTGACACTCGCATCTCCTCATCATCAGGATATGCCCGAACCAACCATCGTGTGTCAACGACGCTACGACCAACCGCGACCCAATGCCAGCGGCTCAGCCCAGCGCGACCAAAAAACATCCACTTGACACAAAGAGGCTTCGTTATGGGCGGGCGGTGGATCGTTGTGGGATACTCGGATCTTGGTTCTGGTGCGATCCGCATCGCACCAGTCGACGGAGAATCGGTGGTGATTGCCTTGCAATTTGGACTCGTGCTTCCGAACTGGGAAGCGGGTGCTGATGTGGCAAGACTCGTTGATGCAGCGGTCGCTGCGGAGGAGTCCGGGTGGAATGGGGTCTTCCTCGCTGATCATTTGATCTTTCCTCCCCCGAGCGAGCTTGGCGCTGCCTCTTCGGCGACTGAGCATTGGGACATGCCCGACCCGTGGATTGCACTCTCGGCAATTGCCGTAAAGACGAATACGATTCGACTGGGGAGTTGGGTGACTCCTGTGGGACGGCGTCAGCCGTGGCAGGTTGCCCGTGATCTTGCGACATTGGATCGGCTGTCCGACGGACGGGTGATGCTCGGCGCTGGCCTGGGGCGGCGACCCGATTATGAGCAGTTCGGCTACCCGTGGTCGCTGAAGTGGTCAGGGGAACGCACTGACGAAGCTCTATCGATTGTCAACCGACTGTGGACCGGGAATCCAGTGACGTTTTCGGGAGAGCACTTCCAGCTCACCGATGTTGCTCTCCTTCCTACTCCGGTACAGCAACCCCGGATCCCGATCGTGATTGGCGGGCTGTGGCCTCGGCAGCCAGCCGTTCGCCGGGGAGCAGTCTGGGACGGCATCATGACCCACTTCCCGGGGGACGGTGTCCTGCCAAGTGACGGCGCACCGCCAGAGAAACACGCCTCCGAAATGGTCACGTTCTACCGGACCCTCACCGATACACCCGGGGAAGTCTTCCTGCCAATGACACCGGACAACGCCTCCTCCGAGTGGCAAACGGTCTGCAACGAACTCGAAGCCACCTGGCTATACACCGCCAAGCTCAACGGCCAATGGTCGATCGACGAATCCCTCATCGGCGATGGACCCGAGAACCAACTCAACTACCGCCCATAACCGGCAGTACATGCGCCCAGACCCGAGCTGAGAGACCGCTCACATGTTGTGGTTATGGGCGGTTCTATTGTGTGATTGGTTGGTTCCAATGGAGGCATCGATGTATGAGATTCGTGTCGCATCTGAGTCGGACGAGGAGTTCCTCTTCGACATGCTCTACGAAGCCCTTTTCGTGCCTCCGGGGTACGACCCTTTCCCTCGTTCAGTTCTGGAGAAGCCCGACATTCGGCACTACGTCGAACGTTTCGGCACTCGACCGGGAGATATCGGGTTTGTCGCTGTTGTTGGGGGCGAACCCATCGGTGCCGTGTGGGTACGAGTCATTGAAGGCTACGGCTATGTCGATGACGAGACCCCGGAACTCACGATTGCGGTCAAACCGGACTGGCAGGGTCGGGGAGTCGGCTCCGCACTGATGGATCGGATCATCGCTGGGGTGCCAAGAATCAGCCTCAGCTCGGATACCCGCAACCCGGCAACCGGGCTGTATGAGCGATTCGGCTTTGCGCCTGTAGTGGAGGATGGAACATCTGTCACCATGCTCCGCCAAGCCTGAGAGACAGACAGCCCACATCCTGCAATATGTACGGCCCCGATAGGATCTCAGGGTCTGGGGGGTTGACTGGGGTGATACCCGATAGAGGATGACGCTGCCATGCGTCACCATGCTTAGCATGAACACGCAGATCTACAACATGGCTGTCACGGCCGCTACCGCCATCTGGGCGAACCCACTCATACTTGTCGGGTTGGTAGCTCTCCTGTTGGCGATCGTCACCGGTCTTGCCGGTCGTCTTGCGATCTTGTGCGAGGATCTCCGCTCCACACGATTCCTTGGCCGGAACCGCTAGCGCATATCCGGCTGGGCGGCATGATGTGCATGGTGTTGCACACCCCGAAGGGCGGTCGGATTCCAGTCGAGCTGTTGATGCCAGCTCTTTCTGGCTCCTGTTGCGCCAGCGGTGGCGTGAGCCACCCCTTGTCCTTTGGCGAGCAGAAAGGGATGATCAAGTCCACATGAGATCCGGGTGGGAGCCTGGCCCAATAACCGGCTGACGCATCCTTAGATGCTGTCCTGATAATGACTTGTCGACTCCCACCCACCAACAGCCCCAGTTCGGTGTGACCTAATACGAGCTTGCCCACCACACGGTGTGGCCCTACCCAGTCCTGTCCACCAATCCACACGCTCCTTGACATACGAGATTCAATATGGTCGGTCTACAGGGGGCGCGTATGTGCCGATATGGGCGGGTGCGTCGGCACGGTTGCGGCGGAAAGAAGGCGGTGCGAGAATTGCATATGACGCTTGTGCTCCTCTTCGGGGCTATTGCCGTGTTCAGCTGTGGCTGGCTTGCTTATGAATGGTGGGCGACGCATGGCGATTCGGTCCACGTTCAGGTGGTCGACAAGCGGCGAGTGGGCGAGGATGACTCCGTATGCCAGCTAGGCCTCAGAATCGGAGATCTGTTCGGCGGCGATCAGGACACGGTACGAGCCACACGGGTGGATCGAAGCGTCTGGGAGCAGACTGAACTCAACGATTTCGTGACGGCGCGGTATCGATCGTTTTCCTTTGCGGGACGGACTGTCAACAAACTCTCGGTGGGCGGCGGGCCAAGACGTGAGATCTTGTTCAACGCCATCTTCTGGTCGGTTGCGGCTGCGGCGGCCTGGTATTTTGACTGGGGATGAGCCGACAATGGCACATCCGCCCATATCCGGTGGCCCTCAGACGCTAAGGCACCAAGGTGACCGACAGCACGAGGAAGAGCACACTGGCCGCTACACCGAACGAAAGCAAGAAAGTGTACGTCCCACTGTCGAGCAGGTCGGCCCTCAGCGACCTCGTCGGTTGCTCAGGGTCATACACCAACTTCACTGCAAGGTCTCGATCCCTGGCGGTCAGTTTCCGTGTGACGACACGACCAGCAGCAGGAAACTCGACCCAGAAGGTGTCGAGTCCTTGATCAGTCGCCTTGTGTTTAACGATTGTCCCGGTGACCTGCACGCCCCTATCTCGAAGCGTTCGACGCACGAAGAACCAATACACCGACACCCCCAAGAATGCGAACGCAATCGCTACATAGACGATACGCACGGCTGATGTCATCAACTCACACTAGCCAACGGCTCACCCACCGCTCCGCCGAGCTACATGGATATCCACTTGCGTCGCCCTCAAGCCCCGGTACGCACGACGCCACACATATCCGTCAATACGTTCGGCTTACTGGGAGCGTATAGGTTCCATTGTGTGGCTCCGGGGACCACTGTCTACTTCGGAAGTGTCACCTCTTCGATCAGAAGGGCGCCTTCAAAGAACATGACTCCGGTCACATGCACCGGCGGTGACCATTTCAGATTCGAGGAGTAGTCGTTGAAGTGGAGATCGATGTCGTGGGGGTTGTGGAGCTTGACCACGATCGATCCGCATTGAGGTGGGTACGACGTGAGAATCAAGTCACAGAGTCGAAGACCGTTGGAGTCGAGAAAGATGATGCCGCTCTCGGTGACCGTCTCGCCAGCAGCGTTGCATGCGGAGAGGAACAGTAGGCAAGAGGCAAGGACGGTCGCAATATGCCGTCGGCTCATATTCGCTCGCTTGGATTGTCTGTACGTGTGACGGCCAGACGTAACCGTCTGGTTCCCGCCGCTCACGCATGACACCACGCATATCCGGCATTATGCACGCCTGCGAAGTGGGCATATGTGCTGTCATGAGCGGGCGATTCTTCGTTGTGGGAGTGTCGGAATAGGCGGACAATGAGGATGTAGAGAGACGAGGGATCATGTTCTGGCTGGTGCTGCTCGTGGCAGTTGTGGCTGGTGTGCTGGTCGTCCGTCGGAGGATTACTGAGGTAGAGAGTGGCGATCACGGTTCCGTGCAGCGAGTCGGATTCTCTGCTCGGAGGAACGGAACGACCGGGGCCAGCAAGGCTGCGTTCACTGTTATGGCTTTGGGCATGATCGTCTGGATTGGGCTGATTCTGTTCATTCCTCTGGCTATTGCCATCGGAGCGGTTGCCTGGATGGTGTGGGGTCGCCCGTATCTTGCTCGGCCTCTCGGGCAGGTGGTGTTCTGGTCGGGCATCGGACTGGTGATTGCCTTCATCCCGCTTGGTGGTGATCAGGGAGTTGGCGCTGCCGTCACAAATCTGATGTTGGTGCCTGCTCCGGTGATTGCAGTTGGAGTCCTCTTGATGCGCTCTGGGACAAACAAGGATTCGGAACCGGGCTGATCGTTGGCAGGCCACTCACAGCGGTGAAGGCTGATGCGTTCGCGGAGAACCGGATGGTCGAGTCGCACCCACAAATACCTAGCGCCATCCCTGAGAAGCAGACCGCCCATAACCGGCATTATGCGCACATAGAAACGCCGATCTGGCGGTCCCGAGACTTCCAGGGTGTCACGACACGACGTCGAAGATCGCATCGAGAGTTGACGCTGCTGCACGGTCAGACTCGGCAGACGCGTGGAGATATGTCCTTGTCGTGATGCCGACATCGGCATGGCCAAGCCGCTCCGAGACGGTCGCCACGTCAACGCCATTCTGCAGAGCGAGGGAGGCCATCGTGTGTCGTAGACCGTGGAGACGAATCCACGGAACCTCTGCTTCGTCGACGAGGCGTTTGAACGTCACGTACACGTGATCCGGGCGCATGAGCGAGCCGTCGACTCGTGTGAATACGAAGTCGTCATCGACCCACTCCTGTGAGGCAAGGCGTTCGGCGTTCTGTCTAAGCCGGTGTGCTCTGAGGCAGTCGACAGTCTCGCTGCCGATCGCAATCGTGCGTCGCGAGCTCAGGGTCTTGGGAGCGGACATCGTAGGTACTCCTCCGACTTGTATCAGTGCCTTCGAGATGCTGACGGTCCCTGCGTCCAAGTCGAGGTCACCCCACTGGAGCGCGAGGCTTTCGCCACGCCTCAATCCGGATGTGAGCAGGAGCAGCCAGAGAGCCTCAAGTCGGTCTCCGCGTACTGAGTGTAGAAACTTGAGTGCATCCTCTTCGTTCCAGGCTTTCGGTTTCGGATTCTGTCGTTTGAGGATCTTTGGTGCGTTTCGCCCCACCATGAACCCTGAGGGGTCCACAGCGATCACGTCACGCTCGACGGCGAGGGCCAGGATCGATCTCGTTGTCGCTCGGATCCAACGGAGCATGTGTGCCGAGTCGTTTTCGTCGACTCGTCTCGCAAGCATGCCCCTCAGCTCGTCCTTCGAAATATCGCGCATGCGGTAGCGGCCGAGCTCCCGGATGACGTGTTTCGATCCGCCTCTATACCAGAGGGCTGTGCCCTCGCGAAGAGAGCCCATTCGGACTTCTTCATCAAGCCACTTCGTCCATGGACCGAGTGTGAACTCTTCCAGACGGGTCTTCGATGCGTTGGTGGGGATTCGCTGTCCGCTGGCTCGTTTGCCGAGCATCTGATCACGCCACAGGCGGGCGTCTTGAAGCCGGGTGAACGTCTTGCTCGCTGCCTTGCCTGACACCCACACCTGTGCGTCGAATACTGGCCTTCCCGTGCCGTCCTGGCGTACTCGGCGCGAAATGCCCTTCTCGATGCGGCTCCGGACGTACTCCGTGCGCCTCGGCTTCGAACTCTCGCCGTTGTGTAGGTCGAGGAAGATTGGTCTCGCGTCGGGACTCTGGTCCTGCTCGTTGGTATTATCAGTCATGGATCTCCTCTTGATCAGTTAGCTCTGCTCGTGGGGTTGTTCATTGGCCCGTCGGTGTTTGCGCACCGGCGGGCCTTCATCGTTGCGGTTAGCTGCTGAGCCGCTGGGTTCTGCGGTCCTTTCGTGTTGCTTGGCTCTCATCAATGAATGGCACTGTGATCAGCCATAGCTGCAGAGCCTCCGTCACCGCTTCTTGAAGCCGCATGTCGCGCTTCTTGGCGGCGGTACGGACCGACAGGATGAGTGAGTCTGACGCTGGAACGGAGAGGAGCCTCTCATCTCCACGCAATACAGGCATCGAAGACATCTCCTTAGTTTGTAGCTGGTTCATGGTCCCCACATGTTGGCACAGAAGTTGTACTTTTACAAGTGGCTCTTCTCGAACAACTATGTCGCTGTACACATTGCAACTGTTGACGAACTCGACATTACAACTCTGCAACAGTTGAAGAGTTAAGTTAGGTTTTCGACTTGCTATTTGTGGAGCGATGGGGCACCATTGATTACAGAAACCAACCGGCGCAGATGAGGTGTAATCAATGAGAACGCGTCCTTCAACCAAGCTCCTTCAGCATGCGGGGCTCAACCAACGCGACCTGGCAACAGCGCTCGAGCGCTCTCAGACGTGGGTATCACTCCAGCTCTCAGGCAGGCGGCCTATGAGCGATCGCCTCGACGCCGCGTTGAGAGGAGTCCTTCTCGGGACGGGTCGACAGCCATCAGACATTGCAGCCGAGATCGCGACACTTCGTTCGCTTGTTGAGTCTGTCACTCCCGGTGATCGGAACACACCGATAGGTTCACACATTCGCCTACTAGCGGATAGCGCGGATTCACCGACTCAGCCAGCACCAAATGAGGCAGACGTTGGTGGCGCAGCATGAGAACCGGTCGCGTCACCCCCGTGCCATCGACGGCCTCAGAGCCCTTCAACCTCACGGGCGCCTCGCCACCACGTGCGAGCATCAGTATGAACTGGAGACAGGCCGCAGACGCGTACGGCATCACCACTGAGGAGCTCAAAGAAGAGCTCCCACTCGAGTGGCTGATTGGCAAGGCGGCAGGAGTCCTCCTTGCAGACGACGGGCCGGGACGAGCCGTGGGGTTCTGTCCGTTTCACGATGACTACACACCGTCACTTGATCTGTACAGACATGGGACACGGTGGGGATGCTTCCCGTGTGGCAAGGGTGGAGATCTCTTCGACTTCGTCGGCGACTTCTGGCAGATCAACACCTTCAGCGCACGACTCGAAAAGGCAATACAGCTCTACGCCGAATTTCGGGACGGAGACAGCGAATGGACGGGGAACATCAAAGCTGCCGATCTAGCCGAGGTGGTCACCGACGAAGTGGTCTATCAGGAATACCTTTCGGCATTCAACAACTTCGAAACAGTCGCATATCCCATTGCACAACTCTTGCAAAGGAAAGGTGGGCTACTGGCTGAGATCCCACCCTTCTGGCTGCACGCAAGCTTCCACCTCGGGGTGACCGACGATCTCGAGGTCATGGCACCTCACTTCAGGATGGACGGCGCCGTGTCGTCCTACAAGACCCGATGGCCAGGCAGAGGTGGGTGGTATGCGCGATCTGGCCGGAAGCTCAGCGAGCTCTATGGCGTGCAGAACCTCCAAGGCAAGGACAACAGTGATCTCCCCGTGTGGATCTGTGAGGGCGAGACCGACACATGGCTCGCTTCATACCTGCTGCGTGGGCGCGGAGTGGCACTGGGACTGCCTCGGGGAGCCATGTCGCACATCGAAGCGCACTGGGTCGAGCAGCTCACGGACAGACGTGTCACGCTGGTCTTCGACGACGATAACGCCGGCCGGGCCGCAGCACACAGGTGGCATGATGCTCTGGTGGGGAGGGCATCTGAGATCCTGATCGCATTCCCAGATGGCGACCTTTGCGAGACAGCTCGCCCTGAACTCACACTGGACTCAGGTCTCACCGTCAATCCAGCGTCAGGGTTCATCACCGACGATGCCAACCGTACGGCATACCACCAGGTCCAACCAAGCGGCTCCAGAGGCGACAAGATCAGCAACTGGATTCTCGACCCCACGCGCTCCATCATCTACTTGGCGCTCGACGGATCTGTCGAGGAGTACGGCTTCGAAGGCCACTTCACCAACGACATCGACTCGAAGAGACTGATAAGAAGCCGCGATCTCCAAAACGTCCGATCCGCGATCGGCTGGTCCAACGGCGAACGTCGTGTCTGGCTTGGAACGAGCAGCAAACAGACACAGTCAGTTCTCGAAGAGCTGAATGCAAGGGCACCATTCCTCCCGCGTATTCGTGCTGTCGCGATGGTCGGCCTGCACGGCGTCGATGAAGGGATGCCAGTGTTCGTCCTCCCCGAAGAGAGCGGAGGCGTCATCGGATCCCCGGTCGCACGTGACCGGTGGCTCTCATACGAAGACGGCACCCCATCTGACTACTCGGACCATTTCACAATGATGCCTGTCAACATGAGTGCTCAAGAACGCGCTGTGTGGGGCACCCGAGTCGCCCAGGCCTTGATGACGCTCAACACACCCGACGTCGTCACACCGATACTCGCATGGCTATGCGCAGCGCCGCTGAGGAGCAGCGTCGACGAGTTTCCGCCTCTCGCCGTGATGGGCGGGTCAGGGTCGGGGAAAACCACCATGCTCAAATGGATGCTGACGGCGTTCTACGGCACGAAGGAAGAACACAACCTCAGTGCCCAAAGCACACCGTACGGGCTGACCGCGTGGGCAACAGGTACCAACGCCCTGCCAATCTGGTACGACGAGTACAGAACAGAGGCGAAGAGAGAGAACCTCGATGCCATCAACCAGATGATCAGAGATGCATGGACTGCATCGTCGTCCTCGCGTGGTGGGATCGGGGAGGACAAGTCGAAGGTGCACAACGTACGGATCACGGCGCCACTGATCATCTCTGGAGAGTCTGCATTCACCGAACGGTCTCACATCGACCGAATGGTGATCATCCAGCTACCGGACCAGAACGCTGAAGCGGGCCGCAATCCAGACGCTCTCGCAGCTCTCATCGACTGCATGGATGTTGTGGGAAGCCTCGGCCGCCTGTACCTCGAATGGGTTGTCAATAGGCTCGGCCGCGACCAGCTTCCTGGAGTTCAAATCGAACTCGACCGGCAGGAGCAAGGAGAGAACGTACTCGAGTGGGGATGGTCTATGTGGTGCGAGTTTTGTGAGGATGTGTTTGGGATGTCGATTGACTCCAAGGGACTGGATCTCACGAACATCCGAGAAGAGCGGTCACAATCAGACGAACACCCGATCCTCACCGCCCTCGAAGCATGCATCCAGCGGGAAGTAAGAGACGATAGAGGATGGCCCTTGGCCTGGGTGACCGACCCGGGAAACGGAGTAGCGCTATCACGTGTAGCTGTGCGTACAACCGAATTCCACCGTTGGGCCGAACGGGAGGGCTACATGCTTCCCGGAATCGCCAAGAGCACCAGGTTATGGCTCAAGAAGCGCTTCAACGTCAAGAACCCGAGTCAGCAACTCGAATATTGGGATTTCTTGGGTAGGCATCAGCCAAGAGGGATGTATCTCATAGGCGCAATGGAAGCGATCAGTGAAGAGCACGGGGATGAACCAACGACGACGGCTGGCTGATCTTCACTCTCACACCACCAGTGCCATGGGTGTCGGCGACGTGTCAGGAGCGGGAAGCCTTGAACACCTGGACATGGCTATGAAAGTTGATGGAATGTGTCATGTTTGACACTTGTGTCAACAATCTGACAGTCTCGTGTGATCCAATCGACATTCAACGCACGGCCACCAACGTTCGCAGGGGACTCTCGAAAGGTGGCACATCTGGCGGTAATCCGGAGCAAATCCCTTCGACCGTGGGGAAGCCGGGCAGTCCCTCGCTGACACAGGTGAGCGACACGTGTCAAAGCCGTACGCACGACACCAAAGTGCAGGGGGGCTACTTGTACTGGCACACGGGAGGAATTCGAGTTGGAATGCATGCAGGTGACAGCGGCAGCACCGCACCTGAGGTTTCCGTGTTACGCGGTACTAGGTGTAACACGCGCGGATCGTATGGGACGGACTCCGGTCGGACCGCCTTCTGACCCCGCATCAGAAGGCAACGCCCTGACCGGCGTGTACGCGTTGAATTCTGGGTGCATCTTGGTCGGGAACCCGCTGAGAAGGTTGGCGCCAGCATCCGCGTTGACCTTGAGTCTTTGAGAACGCAATGCCACATAGCGAGCGAGGGTGACTCGGTTCGCGCTCGCAAAATCGTGACACGGCCCGTTGCATTACATCAATAATCCGACAGACTCGAGCCACACGATCGAGTCAAGCGAACAAATCGTCCGAAGAGTCCACAGCGTGCTGTAGAAAGATCGAATAGCACTCAACGACCAACCTACGTCGACAGGAGAGATTTGACCTGAGCACCAGGCCATACGCCACAGGTACTCGTGTCATCGGTGCTCGCGTCGCGTCAACGTCGGTCTGCAGCACCTCCACCGACGCCATACCACGGTTGCAGCAGGTGTGCCGTGGAGACATGATCTGTGGTGGATCCGAGCGAGTCTCGTCTCGCCGCTCACTGCCGCGAATCGAGCGACCACCCGCGACTCCGAGATCAGGTTGCAAGAAAGGTGGCTGGTACTGCCGACGACCTAAGTCGACTTCGGCCATGGAGCCTTCGGTACACCGAGTTGGTTGATCTCAGCTGGGGCACGTCCCTGCCGGACGAGGCGGGACATGAACTGCATGGCGGGATCAACGTGGTGGAAGAACGCCTTGTAGCTCGGACACAGATAGTTAAGGCCCTCCTCACCATCGGGTGTAAGGGTGAACCGATTGCGCGGACAACCACCATGGCACGCAAAGCGCACGTCGCAGTCCCGACAGAATTGTGGCAAGGAGTCACGCTTGGCTTCGCCAAACTCCCTCTGCTTGTCGGATGCGATCAGTTCGATCATGGGCGTCTCGATGATGTTGCCAAGCAGATGCTCTGGCTCCACGAAGTGATCGCATGAATACAGGTCGCCGTTGTGTTCAAGCGTGAGGGCAAGCCCACACGTCTCCGAGAACACGCACAGGCCAGGAGGCTCACCGTGCCAATTCGCGAGAGCGACATCGAACATCTGCACGAACACCTCGCCCACATCATCTTTCACCCATTCATCGAAGACATCGATGAGGAACTGCCCGTAGGCATTGGGTCCGACGCTGCGGTCGGTGACATGTGTTCCGGCTTGGACATATAGCGGACGCTTGTCGGAGCGGTTTGTCGACCAGCCCAAGTTCGCCAGCGGAAGGAGTGTCTCGGTGGACCGCTCGACGATGGGGATGAACTGGATGAACCGAACATCCATGTCGTCACGGAAGAACCTATAGACCTCCAGCCCGTGGCTCTGGTTTTCGGCATGGACGGTGCACAGGACGTTTACCTCCACGTCGGCCGCACGGAGGTAGTCATACCCTCTCATCACCCGATCGAACGAACCCTCACCGCGAGGATCCACTCGGTAGGCGTCGTGCAACTCACGCGGACCGTCGACCGAGAGACCCACCAGAAAGTCGTGCTCCTTGAAGAAGTCTGCCCAGCGTTCATCGATGAGCACACCGTTCGTCTGAATGGTGTAGTTCATCCGCTGCCACGGCTCACGGTGGATCTCGAAGAGCTCAACCGAACGGCGGAAGAAGTCGAGCCCCATCATGGTGGGCTCCCCACCCTGCCACGCCACCGTCACATCCGGCGTGCGGTGCGACCCTACGAGCTGCTTGACATATTCCTCGAGAAGTTCGTCAGCCATCCGGAACTTGTCCCCCGGGTACAACATCTCCTTCGAGAGAAAGAAGCAATACTCGCAATCCAGATTGCAGATCGGCCCGGTGGGCTTGGCCAGGAGGTGAAACGCAGGTGGAGCACCTGGCATAGTCAACATCGTGACGCCACCGTAACCATCTCACGGTCTTGCAGAACCCATCGGCGCGGAACGCGAGCTCTGACATGATCTCTCTCCGGAACTCGCCACCATCGCGCTGCTGCTGCGCTGTCACGCACTGGCACGAGCTCCGGCCGAACCCCCATCATTGTTCGGACCCATCAGGCAGAGGATTCTGCATCTCGCAGGCCTCCACCGCCGATTCGATTCTGCGGTAGTCACGGGACGCAACCTCCACGCCTCCAGACGCGAGCGCCGATGCGACG
>Ga0255049_10001039_pt1 | contig 15863 bp, 16 predicted proteins | sample JV7_2_3_MG_FD_183615 | JGI IMG/M metagenome (GOLD analysis project Ga0255049, IMG submission 183615) | Seawater microbial communities from Jervis Inlet, British Columbia, Canada - JV7_2_3 | ecosystem: Environmental > Aquatic > Marine > Inlet | place: Canada: British Columbia | collected 2016-10-06
GATTGGCTCGGCCTGGCCCATGAGGGCGATCAGCTCCTCGTAGCAGGCCTGGGTGAAGTGGTCCCCCGGCGAGACCTGCCGCCGCTGGTCGTTTCGACCCGCCCGCAGCTTGACCTCCTGGCCCTGGCAGCGTTCCTTCACCTGCTCCAAAAAGCCGCGTACGAGCGCGAGATCGACGTCGGCCTCGAGCAGCGACATCCGCACGGCGCGCAGTGCCTCAGCGATGTTCTCGTCCGTGAGCCGGGTCCGGCCGCGTAGGGTGTTGCGTGCGTCGCGGAACCCTCGTGTCAGCGTCTCCAGCATGCCGGTGGCGAAGCTAGCACAGCCCGCTGCGGCTGGAATTGCACGACAGTCGTCGCGTGTGCCAGAGTCTCCGGCGGGCGCGATGGCCCCGAACAGACCGGAAGGAGTTCTTTGGTGACGCAGGTAGAAGCTCATATCACCGGCACGGTATTCAAGCTCGAGACGGCGGTCGGTGCCGAGGTGCAACCAGGGGACGTGCTCGTAGTGATCGAGTCGATGAAGATGGAGATGCCCGTCGAGGCGCCCTGCGCGGGTCGCGTGAGCGAGATTCGTGTAGAGGAGGGCCAGAGTGTCGAGGAGGGGGAGACTCTCCTTGTTCTTGAGTGAGTGTATAATCCGCGACCCCGAGTGAAGGCGGGGGCGGAAGGAGGCGTGTGATGGGACTGCTGGACGGCAAGGTGGCGATTGTGACTGGCGCGGGCGGGGGGCTTGGCCGCGAGCACGCGCTGCTGCTCGCGAAAGAAGGCGCCGCCGTCGTGATCAACGATCTTGGCGGAGCGCGCGACGGCAGCGGAGGTGGCTCGGCCATGGCCGACAAGGTCGTGGACGAGATCAAAGCGGCTGGCGGCGAGGCGGTGGCCAACTACGACTCGGTGACGTCGACGGACGGTGGCGAGCGAATCCTGAAGAGCGCGTTGGACGCCTTCGAGAAGGTCGACATCCTCATCAACAACGCCGGCATCTTGCGCGACAAGACGCTGGCCAAGATGGAGGAGCTCGACTGGGACTCTGTGATCGCGGTACACCTCAAGGGCACCTATTGCGTGACGCGCCCGGTGTTCAGCCACATGAAGGCGCGCGGAGAAGGGGGCGTGATCGTGAACACGACCTCCACCTCGGGTCTGGTCGGAAACTTCGGCCAGACCAACTACGGAGCGGCCAAGGCGGGCATCGCGGGCTTCACGCGTTGTCTGGCGTTGGAGGGCAAGAAATACGAGATCCGCGTCTGGGGCCTCGCTCCGGTCGCGGTGACGCGCATGACCGAGGACCTGCCCGGAATGGGCAGCGAAGATACCCGCGCCACGATAGCCCCGGACCGGGTGTCCCCCGCCGTGCTCTACATGGTGAGCGATCTCTCCAAGGGCAAGACGGGGAAGTTTCTTTTCGCGGGCGGGGGGCGCGTCGCGGAGGTCAAGATCGTCATGTCCGATGGGCTGCGCAAGAAGAACGGGGGCATTAGTGCGCAGGAGATTGCGCAGAACGAGGACACGGTCTTCCTGCCCGACGAGCCCATCAGCCTCATGTAGGGCGACGCCAACGTCTTGCCGATGCTACGCTTCCCGGCTCAACCGGGGAGGGTGAGCATGATCGAGCCCGCGGCGCCTATGCAGGAAGCCCCGCTGGAAGCCCCGGAGACGGCCCAGCCCGCCACGGATCCGTATACGGCCATGACCCCGCGCTTCGGGAACCTGGCGCGCGTCTTCGGCCGGCGTTTCTTCGGGGGCTTCAAGTTCGGGGCTGGGGCCGTGGAGGGCCTGCACAAGCTCGAGGCGCGGGGCGCGGTGGTCTACGTCATGCGTTACAGCTCGAGGCTGGACTACTTCCTCTTCAACTGGCTGTTCGTGTCCGAGGGGATCCGTCTCTCCTGCGCCGCAAACGGAATCCGCTTCTACTACTACCGGCCGCTGGGAGAAGCCCTGCGCCTGCTCTTCGCGGGCCTGCTCGAGCGACTCCAGCGCGGCTTCCACGCCAAGAGGGAGCGGCAAATCCTGCGTTCGCGGCAGATCCTGCGCGAGGGCGGATCGCTGTTCCTGTTCCTGCGCACCGACAAGATCGGCCAACGTCTGCGCACTCGCCGCGGCGCGGTGGCCTCGGGTCACTCTGAGCTGGACTACCTGCGGGAGGTAGTGGACACCTGCTTCGCCGAGCCGCTGCCCGTTGCACTCGTGCCTCTGGCCCTGTTCTGGCACAAGGGCTCACGCCGCGAGCGGCGCTTTCTGAACCTCTTCTATGGCGCACCCACGCGCCCGACCGACACGGGGAAAGTCGTCTCCTTCCTCTGGAACTATCGCAATCTGGCCGTGCGGGTGGGGACGCCGGTCGACCTGCGTGCGTTTGTCGATGAGCGGCGGGCGGAGGGGCGCGAGCGACTGGTCAAACAAGTGCGCCGCGTGTTGATGATCTTCCTCAGGCGCGAGGAGAAGCCCCTGCTGGGTGCGGCACTGCGCGAGGTCGACAAGATCGAGGCAGCGGTCATGGCCGAGCCGGACCTCCAGCGCACCATCGATGAGCTGGCCGGAAACAAGCGCTCGCGCGCCCGCTTGGAGGCGCGGGCACGACGCTGCCTGCGCGAGATCGCCGCCCGTCCCAGCCCCACCGTCCTGGCCATCCTCGACATGATCGTCGGCTGGATGTTCGAGCGCCTATTCGGGCGAGTCGAGGTGCACGGGCTCGATCGCATCGTCGAGGCGGCCAAGCTGCATCCCTTGGTCCTGGTGCCGAGCCATCGCAGTCACTTCGATTACCTGATTCTGTCCTGGCTCTTCTACGAGAGGCACCTGGTGCCGCCGCACGTAGCGGCGGGCGATAACCTCGCCTTCTGGCCGCTCGGACCCATCTTCCGCCGCGCTGGCGGGTTTTTCCTGCGCCGCAGCTTCGAGGGCGAGCGCCTGTATACGGCCGTGTTTCGCAGCTATATCCGGCAGCTCATCAAGGACGGCGCGACGCAGGAGTTCTTCATCGAAGGGACGCGCTCGCGCACGGGCAAGACCCTCGTCCCCAGGCTCGGCATGTTGGGCATGATCGTGGACGCGTTCTCGAGCCGCGTCCGCCGCGACCTCTATCTCGTACCCGTCGGATTCACCTACGAGCGCCTGGTGGAGGAGGGCTCGATGTCGGAAGAGCGGCGGGGCGCGGCGAAGACTGGGGAAAGCTTCATGCAGCTGGTGCGCGCGCGCCGGATCCTGCGGCACCGGTTCGGCAGCGTGATCGTACGTTTTGGTGAGCCCCTCTCCCTGGCCGAACGGATTCGGGGCGAGCTGCCGCCCGCGACGCAGGAGGATGGCGTGCGCCGCGCCGAGCTGCGGCGCGTGACGGAAGAACTCGGACACGATCTTTGCGGGCGCATCAACGGGCTCATCACGGCGGGACGCAGTGCTGTGGCGGCGGCAGCTCTGCTAGGCAGCTCTGCCCAGGGTCTGCGCGATGAGGAGTTCCGGGCCCGCGTCGAGGAGCTCGGCGCGCTGCTGCGACTGATGGAGGTGCCGCTCTCTGAAGCCGCCGAACGCGCCCTGAAGCAGGGACAGCCCGATACCACGCTCGAGCTCCTGCTCCATGGCCAGCTCGTGGAACGCAAGACCAGTCCTGCCGGTGAGCTGCTGCAGTTCACGTCCGACGTGCGGGATCGGCTCGACTATTACCGCGCAACCATCGCACCGGCTCTGGTCTGGCCGGCGGTGGTCGCCCTGGGTCTGCGCCACGCGGACACGCGGGACGGCGTGCTGCGCGAGGCCAGCGCCTGGCTCGATCTACTGCGCCTCGAGTACTTCCCGCCCTCGGATGAGACCCGACGTCGGCCCACGCTCGAGCGGGTCCTCACGCACATCCTGGAGCGGGGCTGGGTGGAGGCCGGCGCCTCGGGCGAGATCGTGCTGCCTGCGGAGCACGCGGGCTGGCTCGAATTCCTGGTAGCGCAGATCCGGCCCGTGCTCGAGGCTTATCGCGCACTCTGGCAGGCGGTGGAGTCACTCCAGGGTGCCGGCGAACGCAAGCAGATCCTGGACGCGGCCGGCGCGCTGCTCAAGGATCAGCTTCTGGTGGGCGAGGCACTCTTTCCCGAAGCCGTCTCCGCGGTCACGTTCGGGAACGCGCTGGCGCTCCTGCTGCGGGAGGACGTGCTGCGCTGCGAGGGGAACCCGCTCCGGTCGACCGCCCGCTTCGAGCCCGGGCCGCACTGGGCCGATCTGCAGCGCCTGCGCGGACGTGTGGCGGGTGCACTCTCGAGCCGATAAGCTCCGCGGCCCAACGGCCTGCCGACGAGGAAACCGATGGCTCTCGCCGCTCCGCGCAGCAAGGACAAGAGGCAGATCCTCCGCCTGGGCTTTCCCAAGGGGTCCCTTCAAGAGGCCATGGCCACGCTCTTCCAGCGTGCCGGCTATCGGCTGAGCTTTCCGGAGCGCTCCTACTACCCCAGCATCGATGATCCGGAGATCGAGTGCGTCCTGATCCGCGCGCAGGAGATGGCGCGCTACGTGGAGCAGGGTGTGCTCGACGCGGGCATCACGGGCAAGGACTGGATCGTTGAGAGTGGCGCCAAGGTGGTCGAGCTTGCCGACCTCAAGTACTCGAAACAGTCCTCGCGCCCCGTGCGCTGGGTGCTGGCGGTTCCGGAGCGCTCGAAGCTACGACACGTCAAGGACCTCGAAGGCAAGCGGATCGCCACTGAGGCGGTGGGCCTGACTAAGGCCTGGCTCAAGAAACGTGGCATTAAGGCGCAGGTCGAGTTCTCCTGGGGAGCGACGGAGGTGAAGCCTCCGCTCCTGGCCGACGCAATTGTGGAGGTAACCGAGACGGGCTCCTCCTTGCGAGCCAACAACCTGCGCATCGTCGAAACCCTGATGGAGAGCACGCCGCGATTGGTTGTCAATCGAGACGCGGCCAAGGATGCCTGGAAGAAGCGCAAGCTCGACCGAATGACGCTGCTTCTGAACGGCGCCATCGCCGCGGAGGGCAAGGTGAACCTGATGATGAACGTGCCCAAGAGCGGGCTTCAGAAGGTCCTTGGGCTATTGCCCGCGCTGGCGGCTCCGACGGTCTCGCCTCTGGCCGACAGGGAGATGGTCGCCGTGAACACGATCATCGATGAGACGTTCGTGCGGGAGCTCATACCGGACTTGAAAGCGGCGGGAGCGGGCGGGATCGTCGAGTTCCCGCTCAGCAAGCTGATTTACTAGCTACTGGCTGGTTTCGCGGAGGCCGCTGGCCTCCCACTCCTTCGAGAGCTGCTTCAGCTTCTGGCTGAACTCGTCGAAGTCCTCGTCGAAGGAGAGGATGATCTCGGTGGTGCGGGGGATGTCGTCCCCAGACAGCAGACCCCGGTAACGGTTGAGGTTGGCCAGAATGGCTTCCGCGACCTTGAGTGCGCGCTTCTCGGTTTTGATGAGCGGACTCTGAAGCGTGTAGACGTTGTTCCGACCCCACAGGCTCTCATCGCGCACGATCGCGATCTCTCGATAGATGGCGTGGACGGGATCGAAATTGTACTCGACTCGAACCTCCTTGAAGATGTCCGAGTTCCCCGTATAGAACCCTCGCTCTTTCTCGACCTTACCCAGCTGGCGGCAACGCGGACAGTAGAAGGTGTCGCCATGGTTGAGCAGGAATACGCCCTTCGCGTAGTCCTCGCATTCTGTGTTCTCGCAGTAGCCGACACCCCGCTTCATACGTGCCATCTATTGTGACCTCCTACGCTCGCCCCGGCCAGCCGTGGACGGTTTCGGACTCACTGGGATCCAACATCTGTGCCAGCCCGGCCGCCTGGAAGCCGATCCGCCCCCCTGGCCAGCCTTTGGCTGTGCGAGCTGCCATTCCCCTGCGAGCCCCCTGCGCCCTTCTCCCACCCGGGGGTGGGTCGGGCATGTGCTTGAAAGGGAAGCGGTCTGCCCTCCCATCACGCCCCTCTGACGGGCCCCGAATCCGGAGGTACAGTAGCTGTAGGCGGAGGGGCATCCGTAGCTTTCGAGGATTTCTAGGGAGGGTCGACGCACCCCAGGAGTCGATGTAATGCGATCCGCCCCCTCCTGTCAACCACAAAGTTCGGGCGGCGTGGCGCGAGGTTCGGGTGAGGGATGCCCACCCCGCGCCAGCTCGTCCCGCAGCCGCTGGCGCCGTTGCTGCAGCCCAAGGGCGTAGCCGGCCAACGTGACGAGCACCACGGTGTAGGCGGCGATCACGTAGCTCACGCGCTGAATTCCCGCGCGCCCGCCTCCAGCGCTTGGGCTTCGAGCCGGGCCACCTCCAGGCGCCGGACCACCAGGTACAGAAAGACGAGCAAGAACGCCCCGGTGCCGACGATCCACGTCGTTGCCATCGATGCGGGCAGACCCTCACGCGCGGGATTTGAGGGATGAAGGGTGCTTCCCCGCGCCAGATCGACCGCGAAGTACACGAAGGGGATGGCGGCCGTGCCGGCGATCCCGTAGACCGAGGCGAACGTGCGGGCGGTGTCGCTTCCGATAACAAAGGACCTGAGAAAAAGATACGCCACATAGATGAACCACAGCACGAGGGTCGAGGTGAGCCGAAGATCCCACACCCACCAGTGTCCCCAGGCGGGCTTGGCCCAGATCGGGCCGGTCAGCAGGATGAGGGTGCAGAACACCATCCCCACCTCCGCGCCCGAGAGCGCCAGGCGATCCCACTGCTCCCCGCGGGTGCGGAGAAACCCGAGGCCGCCGATTGCGGCGAGAATGAAGCCCAGATAGGCCGGAAGCACGCACGGCACGTGCACGTAGAGGATCTTCTGGATGACGCCCTGGACCCGCTCCATGGGTGCCACGAAGATCACCATCCCGAGCCACACCACGAGCCCCAGCGCGGCCAGGACCCCGAGGGGCCGGGCCCAGCGAATCACGCGCTCCTCCACGGCTCAGTCCTCCAGCACGTAGTCGAAGACAAAGTACGCAATCAGGAGGAATACCCAGTCGTATAGACCGAGCCACCCCCACCAGGCGCCTGGGATCTCGGCTCCCGCGAGCGCCTCGGCCGTCATACGAGAGCCGAGGATGAGGACCGGCAGGACCAGGGGAAAGAGCAGAACGGGGAGCAGGAACTCTCGAAAGCGCGCTGAGGTGGCCATGGCCGAAAGCAGCGTTCCCACGGCGGCAAGCCCGATCGCACCGAGCAACCCGACCCCGAGGACCTCGGGCAGGGCGACCCCCCAGCGAACGTCGAGCAGCACCGCGCACAGGACGGCGGTCCAGAGCTCGACGCCCAGCAGCGCCAGGCCGTTCGCCCCGGCCTTGCCGAGAAACACCCAACCCCGGTCGCACGGTGCCTGGACCAGGGTCGTCACGGCTCCCCCCTCGCTCTCTGCCTGAAAGGAGCGACCCAGGCCCAGCAGCGATGTGAGCAGAAACACCACCCAGATCAGGGGTGGAATCCAGGCCCGCGCGGCGGGGTGCCCGCTGGGAAGCGCGATGCTCAGCACGACCACGATCAGCGCCGCAAACACCGCCATGTGGCCGACCCGATCCTTGCTGCGCAGGTCGAGCTGGAGATCCTTGCGAAGCACGGCCGCGGCTACCCGGGGTCCCGCCCTCATCGCCCCCCCCCCAGCAGCCGTCCGTGCTCCAGTCGGAGCTCGCGATCGAAGAGCCCCGACGCGGCGCTCGGGGTGTGGGCGGCGATTAACGCGCTGCGGCCTGGCCCGCGGTGGCTATGGAGCCAGTCCGTGAGGGCCTGGGATGCCTCCGTATCCAGCCCGTTCCAGGGCTCGTCCAGCAACATGAGCGGGGGGTCGGTGAGCCGGGCGCGCGCCAGCCCCGCCCGGCGCAGGTAGCCGAGCGAAAGCGTCCGAACCCGTCGACCGGAGACGGGCTCGAGCCCCAGCTCATGGATCAAATTCTCCACGCGTTCGCTGCCCAGGTCGTGAAGTCTCGCGCAAAACTCGAGGTTTTCGCGAAGCGTCAGCTCGCCGTACAGCCCCGTTTCCTGACCCAGGTACCCCAGCCGTCCGCGCTGTGCGGCGCCGTTGTGGCCGAAGGGATCCACGCCGAGCACCCGCAGCGTGCCCCGGGTCGGACGCGTCAGACCCGCCAGCACTCGCAGCAGGGTGGACTTGCCCGCTCCGTTCGGACCTGAGAGCAGGATGATCGATCCTGCTGGAAGCGTGGCCGAGATCCCGTCGAGCGCGCGCACCGGGCCGAAGCGTTTCTCAACCCCGGAGAGCTCGATCGCGTTCATAGTCGACTCCCACAGGCGGCGCAGAAACGGTCGCTGGGCCGGGGCATGCGGCCACAGGGGCAGGGGCGGGCGAGGGGGGCGGCTATTGGGGTCGCTTGCGCCCGCCGTTGGGAGCGGCTGCGCAGGGCTTCGCCTCGCAGATCCCGTCGCAGACGGTCCCGATCCTCGCTCGAGAGCTTCCCGGTCTCGAAGTCGTGTTCGAGGTCGCGCAAGGCCGCGACCAGGGCCTCGGTCTCCCGATCCTCGTCTCTCTCGGGGGCCGGGAGTGGAGGGGCGGCTGCTCGTGTGACGGGTTGGCCCAGGAACAGGAGCAGGCCTGCGGCGGAGAGCGCCGCCAGCAAGGCCGGCGCCCAGGACGGCGTCGGCGAGCGCGGGGGGAGGGCTCGTACGCGGAAGGGAATCCGCGTCCCCGCGGCCAGGTCGAAGCCCACGTAGCGCTGGTAGACCATGTCGGCCTCCCGCGCCGGACGCGCCGGGTGGAGGGCCCCCGGATCGACTCGGATGCCGAAGTCCCGCACGTACACCTCCAGATTGGGCGTGGGGTCCGGAAGATAGATCTCCGTGGTGAGATCGACCCCGGCTTCAGCGAGCTCGTACACAAGCTGGACCTCGCGCTCTCCCGGGTAGATGGGGCCGTGCAGCTCGAGTACGTCGGCAAGAACCTTGGCCCCCGCGGGCAACCCGCCGATGGGCGTCTCCAGCTCGCCGTGGCCCGCTGCGAGTCCAACCCGCAGTACGGCGGGCTGGGAGTCATCGCGAACGATCACCTGGAGCCCCGGGTTGGAGATGACGAAGCTCTGGAGCACGCGGTACACGCCTGCCTCGCGCTCCAGCACCCAGCGCACCTGGCGCAGCCCTACGCGCGCGGCGTTCGAGGTGGCGTCGTAGATGTGGAAGGTCACCTGACGCGTCTCGTCCGGGGCCTCCTCCCGAAAGATGACACTGCCACCGGGAAAGGTGATGTCCTCGTACGTGGCCGCCAGCAGATATGCGGCCGGTGTGGGCAGCTCGGTCAGGCGAAACCGGCCGTGCGCATCGGTGCGCGTCTTGCGCTCGATCGGCTCTCCCTCGCTCCGCACGCCCAGCAGTCTGACCACAAGGCCGTCGGCCGCATCCGGCCGCTGGGGGTGGATGATGCGGCCCTCGAGCGTTGCTGCGTGCGTGTGTGCCGCGGGCGCGAGCAGCAGGCAGGCGAGAAGAACGGTGGCCTTCGAGGCGTACGCTGGCGTCACCCTCAACGACTGGCTCGGCGCTCCGGGATCGGCCACAGGATCAGCGTGTTGCCCACGATGAAGATCAACCCCCCGATCCAGATCCAGTTCACGAGGGGGTTGATATAGACCTTGAGCGCGACGGATTGGTCCCGCTCAAGCCCCACGAGGATCATGTAGAAGTCCTCCCGCAGGCTGCTTACGATGGCGGGCAGCGTGGTGGGCTGCTCCTGCTGAAAGTACATGCGCTTCTCGGGCATGAGGATCCCCACCGGCTTGCCGTGGTGGTGCAGGGCGACCCGCGCCAACGCGCCCACGTAGTGCGGGTCGGTGACCGGCTGGGCATGGCGGTACGAGATGCTGTAACCGTTGAGCTGCCAGCTCTCCCCCGGCTTGAGCAGTCGGGTCTCCTCGAGATAGAAGGCCGCTCCAGCGAAGCCCACGAAGATGAGAACCACCGAGAGATGGACCACATAGCCTCCGTAGCGCCGCTGGTTGCGGCGCAGGAGCTCGAGCACGGCGCGCGGCGGACTCTCCCCGCGGCGCATGCGTGCGCGGATGCCACGCCAGTACTCTCCAGCGACCGTGGCCGTGACGAACGCGCAGAGCGACAGGAACGCTACCGGGTAGAAGCGCTGGATGCCGAACGCTACGAGACCGATCGCGACCCCCACGGCGATGCTGGCGGGCCAGAGGAAGCTCTTGCGCAGATTGGTCCACGTGGCGCGACGCCAGGCGATCAGCGGCCCGATGCCGGTCAACACCAGCAGAAAGATCGCCAGCGGACCCGCCAGGCGCTGGAAGAAGGGGGGTCCGATCTGGATCTTGGTTCCGGAGATGGCCTCGGAGAACACGGGGTAGAGCGTTCCGAAGAACACGACCGAGAGCAGGGCGAGGAAGGCCCAGTTGTTCAGAAGAAAGCTCGCCTCCCGCGACACGATGGAGTCGAGCCGGTTCTTGCTGCGCAGGAGGGGTACCCGCCAGATCAGGAAGCCCGCAAACACACCGGCTACGGTGATCACGTAGGCCAGGAATACGAATCCGAACCAGCCTGATGCCGTGAAGCTGTGGACCGAGCTCACTATGCCGCTGCGCGTGAGGAAGGTCCCGAACAGGCACAGCGAGTAAGCCAGGCCGATCAGCGCGAGGTTCCAGATCTTCAGCATGCCGCGCTTCTCCTGGATCATCACGGAGTGCACGAACGCGGTGCCCGCCAGCCACGGCATGAAGGCGGCGTTCTCGACCGGATCCCAGGCCCAGTAGCCACCCCAGCCCAGCACTTCGTAGGCCCAAGCCCCGCCGAGCATCAGCCCGAGTCCGAGGAAGGCCCAGGCGACGAGCGTCCAGCGGCGCGTCGAGCGGAACCAGGCCGGGCCGAGATCGCCCGTGATGAGTGCGGCGAGAGCGAAGGCGAAGGGCACGGCGAAGCCCACGAAGCCCACGTACAGGATCGGCGGGTGGATCAGCATCGCCGGGTGCTGGAGCAGCGGGTTCATGCCGCTACCGTTTGAGAAGATCTGATCCGCAGCCAGGGGCTCGAAGGGGTTCGTCACGAAGCACAGCAGGGTGGCAAAGAAGATCAGGTTGCCCATGAGGCTGGCGATCACCCAGGGAAGCAGCGTGCGGTTGCGTGCCCGGTTCTGAAAGATAACCAGCGCGCTCAGCAGCGAGAGCATCCAGGCCCAGAGTAGGAGCGAGCCGGCCTGGCCGCCCCAAAGCGCCGGAAGCTTGTAGATCGCGGCCTGCTCGCGGCTCGAGTTCTGCGCCACAAAGGCGAGGTCGAAGCGGTCGCCGAGCAGGGCCGCCTCCACGCCCAGCAGGGCCAGCGTCAGCAGTGCGAGGACCGCATACACGCCGCGCTCGGCGCTCCGGATCCACTCCGGCCGTCCGCGCAGAGCGCCGAAAGCAGCCGCTCCCGCGCTATACACAGCAGAAAGTAGAGTGAGGTGGAGCGCGATGTGCCCGAAGCTGATGAAGAGATCGTTCAACGCTCTTGGTTTCCTACCCGGATCCGGAGCCTACGCCTCGGTCCCGGGCGCGATCTCGTACTTGGAGGGGCACTTCGCCATGACACGGTCCGCCACGAAGAGTCCGTTCCGGAAGCGACCCTCGACGACCACCTCCGCGCCGTCCTTGAACAGGTCGGGTGTGTCGAGTGCGAGCAACCGAACCGGCAGAGTCGCCTGCAGGAGCTCGGGGTCCTGGATGGCGAAATCGACGTGGCCGTTCGGAAGGTCTCTGGCGATCGAACCCTCGACGACGAATCCGTGCACACGGGAGCTGCGAGGCGCTTGCGGCGGGACCTTCGGCGTCGCTTCCAGGAAGGCCGACACGTTCTCGTAGTAGCGGAACGTGCCTTCCCCCGAGCCGCCGTCGCTCAGGAGCCAGACCAGACCCACGAACGCGCTCAACATCGCGATTGCAATCTGCGCGCCTTTGCTCATCTCCACATGCCCGTGTGCTCGAGTCTATGCTCAAGCTACCCTGCGGCTTGGAGAGCGTCAAACGGAGGAGAGGATGGAGGCTGAGCTCACACACGACGCGGCAGAGTTGGCTCAATTCCCAACCGACGACCTGCCCGAGGTCGCCGTGCTCGGTCGCTCGAACGTCGGAAAGTCGAGCTTCATCAACCGACTCGTCGGGCGCCACAAGCTCGCGCGCACCAGCTCTACCCCTGGCAAGACTCGTCGCATCCACTTCTATCGACTCGACGGGTCCGCCTACCTGGTCGATCTTCCGGGGTTTGGATATGCCCGAGTTGCGCGCGCCGAGCAGCAAGCCTGGCGCCCGCTGGTGGAATCGTACTTGCGTGGCAGCCGCGCCCCGTTGCGGGGCTGCGTGCTGCTGGTCGACATCCGACGAGGGCTGCAGACAGAGGAGCGTGAGCTTCTGGGTTGGCTCGCGGCCGAGGGCATCCCACTGAAGCTCGCGCTCACTAAGGCGGACAAGCTTCGGGGGGCGCAGCCAGAGCGGCAGCGGCTGGCGCTCGCGAGCGAGCTCGAGCTCGATGCGGACGGGGTGGCGGTGGTCTCGAGCCGCACCGGCGCCGGCCTGGCGGCCGTGGCCGGCTGGATCAAGGCCTGGACGGGTCTCGCCCTGCGGCAGCCCGATGGCACCCCCCACAGGGGCTAGCGCTCACCGGGATGCCGTAGCGGGCCGCAGTTTAGTTCCGGAACAGGTCGCGTGCCGGGTCGCGCAGGAGGTCCTTGAGCGAGCCTTGGCCCGTGGGCGGAAGCCCCTCGATCCAGACGGCGGGGCAGCCCGACGGATCCTCCATTAGCATGCCCGCCGCGGCGGCGAGCTGATCGGCGCGTGCCATGACGGTGACCTCGAGCACGCGGCCCCGACGATCTTTGGAGCCGCGCAGGTCGGCGAGTGGCGCGAGACCGGCCACGCCGATCGCCACGTCTACCAGGCCCTCGCGCCAGGGACGCCCGAAGGTATCGGAGACGATGGCCGCACGGCCGGGTCCGAGGCCGGCGCGGATGCGCTCCGCCGACGCGTCGGGGTCCAGCGGCAGCAGTACGGCGGACTCCCCCTCGGGCGCATTCGAGAAATCGACCCCGGCATTGGCGCAGATGAGTCCGTGCCGGGTCTCGCAGATCAGCACGCCGGGGACCGCGCGCACGATTCGCATGCTTTCGCGCAGCACGATCTCCACCTGGCGAGGATCCTTCTCGACCTTGCGTGCGATCTCTTGTGCACGCGTGGACGGCTCCACGTCCGCGAGTCGCAACACCCGACCCTCGGCCTTGGAGACGATTTTCTGGGCCACGACCAGCACGCCCTGGCCCGACGGTACGCGCGCGGCCAGCAGTCCCGGCAGGTCGTCGCCGGCGCGAATCTCGGGCAGGCCCTCGATCGCTTGCAGGCTGAGCGCTCGGGTCATGGGTTGAAGCTTCGCAGCAACTCGCGCGTGCGACAGGGAAGGTCGCTCTCGAGCAGCCGCAGAGCGTCCTCGGGGGTGTCGAGGTCCAGGGCCATACCCGGGTGTAGCCCGGTCAGGGAGAGGGGTACGAAGCCCTGCGCGCGTGCGGCCGCCTCGTGCGCCCGGTTGCTGTCCGGGCCGAAGCAGGCCGGGATGCAGTCCGGCGGACGCCGGAACAGCAGTGTCGTACCTCCGTCAGCGGAGGGCACTAGCACCACCGGGTGCTCGCGTCCGGCGGCGATCAGCGCGTCGACCGCCTCGGCCTGGAGCAGCGGCACGTCGCCCAGCACGACCAGGGCGGCGTCGAAGCCGGTCTCGACGAGCTCGCGTGTGGCTCCCTCGATGGCGGAGTTCAAACCCGGGTCGGGGCTACGCAGGCGTACTTCGGCCTGGGCCTGCCGGGCCACGTCAGCCACCTCCCCGTCGTCCGTCAGCACGGTCACGCGCTCGAGGTGTTTGGTGCGGCCGAGCGCATCCAGTACATCCGCCAGCATGGCATGCCCGATCTGCTCGACCTCCCGATCGCTGTAGCGCGTGCGCAGCCGGCCCTTGGCGCGGGTGAAGCATTTGAAAGGAACGAGAGCCGCGACCCTCACGCAGTACCCTTGGCGAGTTCACAAGTAATTTCAGCTAGTTCGCGGCTGATTCTCGCGTTTTTCATGAGTGTATTGGTGATCTGCACCCGCAGCCCCAGGGCCTCGATGGCGGGAGCGAGGTCGGCGTCGACCCGATCGATCACAAAGGCCTTTGCGATGGGCTGGTAGAGCTTGGCTACGCCGAGGGCTGATACCTCCGACCCGACCGCGCGCAGCAGCCGATCGGCCGGGCCCTTCACCGGCCGTCCCCCGATGATCGGGCTTACCGCCACTGCGTCTCGCCGAGCTCGCAGCCTGTGCTCGAGCGCTGGCATCGCCCGGATGGTTCCGATCGAGACCACGGGGTTGCTGGGGCAGATGAGCAGGGTCTGGGCGGCGTCGAGTGCCTCGAGCACGCCGGGGGCGGGGGCTGCGGAGGCGGCGGCCGAGAGGTCGACCTCTTCCAGGTCGTCCGGTGCGCCGTCGCGTACCAGGTACTCCTCGAAGTCGCTGGGCTCGCGGTCCCGGCGCATGAGTCGGGTGGGTGCGGGAGCTTCGGTCATTGGAAGGAGCTCGACCGCCACGCCGAAGGCCGTCACGATCTCCCGCGTGACCTCGACCAGCGTAGCGCCCTGGCGTAAGCGGGCGCTGCGTTGGATGTGTGTCGCCAGGTCCTGGTCGCCGAGCTGAAACCACGCATCGCTGCCCAGGCAGCGCAGCGCTTCCAGGCAGTGGAAGGTATCGCCAGCCAGACCCCAGCCCGTCTCGCGGCGGACACGTCCAGCTAGTGTGTAGGTGAGGATGTCGAGGTCCGGGCAGACGCGCAGCCCGAAGAATTCCCGGTCGTCCCCGGTATTCACGATCACCGTGATCTGCTCCGGCGCGACGACCTGGACCAGCCCGCTCAGGAAGCGCGCGGCGCCGACTCCGCCAGCGAGCACGACGACCGGACGCGGGGCCATGGTTTGCGGTCCTAGTGCCGTGCCGCCCCGCGCAGCGCTCTGAGTTGCGCCTGCAGGCGGGGGAGGCGCTCGGCGATCTCGCGCAGCCGGGGATTGGCGGCCAGATCCTCTCCGGTCGGACGGCCCAGGCTGATCAGGTCCTTGAGGGTCTCCTTATCGCGCGCGATCAGGCTCTCCAGCTGCGCGACGGGGTCCGCCGGTTGCTTCGCCGCGGGCGCCGGCGCAGCGGGGCCCGCGTTCACCGCGACGGGTGGCGTGGGCTCGGGTGCTGCCTTGCTCGTAGCCGGCGGCTTGGGCTTGTGCCGCGTCTCCGTCGCGGGAGGCGCGGGCCGCGCCTTCGACGCTGCGGTCGGGTCACGTTGCGAGCGCGCTCCCAGCTCGCCTCTCAGCACGGTGTAGTGCGCGTTTCCCTCTTCGTCGACCCAGCGGTAGACCTGGGCCTGAAGCGCGTCGGGCGTCATGCAGACCACGCTCGCCATGATCGGCAGGCACAACACGAGCCAGATGTGAGGGACTCTGAGGATGGGTGGCCCTCCCCGGCGCGCGTTCCGTCAGCGCGTGTGGATCGAGTCTACGTGGGGGCTAGGGCGTGTCAAGCGAAGAAAGCCCTTTGGAGTGGAAGGGGCGGAGGTTTCCCTTGCGGCCCGTCTCGCGTGCCAGCTGCGCAACCACTCCGTAGGGTCGACGCGCGCCGGACGGGCTGCCTCTGATGGCCGGCGGTTGCGGTTCGAGGCTCGGGCGGCGCGCGGACGCGCCGGGAAGATCGCTCGTCCGAGCGCATCGCCCGCCGCCAACGCCGCGGGTTCGCGCCCCGTGGGCGGTGTGGTTTTCGGAGCAGGGTCAGCCCCGGCGGCCGCGGCGAGAAGCACGAGCATCACGAGTCCGCACGCCATCCTTGCGAGCCGTCCGAACCCGCCCGACGGGACTGACTTGCGCTGAGGTCTCGAGGTGGGGATGAACAGTACTCCCGGTTCGTCGTCGG
>Ga0255049_10001040_pt1 | contig 15855 bp, 33 predicted proteins | sample JV7_2_3_MG_FD_183615 | JGI IMG/M metagenome (GOLD analysis project Ga0255049, IMG submission 183615) | Seawater microbial communities from Jervis Inlet, British Columbia, Canada - JV7_2_3 | ecosystem: Environmental > Aquatic > Marine > Inlet | place: Canada: British Columbia | collected 2016-10-06
TTCTGATACGCGAATATTTGAAAGTAATAGAAAGTAATCTACCGTCTCGCTAAACAGGTGCGTATAAAATGTAATCTTATCATCTAGTATTGTAACCTTGTTGAGCTTCAATACACCATTCCCGAAAATGTCTAAGCCTTGCTTCTTAAGTGTCGCGTCTGTCTTTTGTGTTGCATCGAAGTTTACCGCACCATCCGTTACCGTGAAGTTATAGAACGACCTAAAGAAAGCACAATTGTTTGCTGTACCTTCTAACTCTATTTCCTTGGAGAACTTTCTAGCACGGTTCTTTATGTCCTTAACATCTGCTATTGAGAAGTTTAAAGGAACAGCGATACGACTTGATAAGTCTAATTGAAAACCGTTGCATATTAGTTGATCGTTCATCTATATTAGAAATGAAATTTAGTCGGCATTGGGGGTGGGGGCGGTGGAGCTAATCTACGACCTTGTTTGTCATCCCTCTTTACGTTAGACTTTGTTAAACCTTCTTTTAAGGGTTCTGATTTCTCTACGATTCTATCAAACGCTTCATCTAATTTATATTTACACATATCTACAATTTTATACTTTTACGGTTGTTTGTCTTGGCGTAGTTCATTTCCTCTTTAATCAAGTCCTCAAACCTTCCTTGTTTATTCTTGTAACTCCTGTTTGTAATATTACATCTGAACAATAACCCTGTCGGGTCGTATAAGTAGTGCTGTACGCTATCGTATGCGCTTACAAACCAATTTTGCATTGTGTCAGTCATGTAATTTGTAACCAACATTCCCTTATCGTCTATAATCTTTTCAAAGTCTAAGTTTCCACTGCTTGTATGATCGTACTCAAAGTCTGTACCCGACCATTGACCGTATCTTTTCTTATATGATCTCGATTCAATCTCACTTTTCTGTGATACATTGTGCTCTATTGGGTACTGGTCAAACGTTCCATATTTGTTTAGCCATACCAAAGCGTGAATACCGTTGCAGTAATCATCCACATAAGTAATAGTCAACTGTTCAGACATACCAATTGTAATTATAAAATATGCTACATCATCGTAACTACCGCCACCGTACAATAACATCATATTTGAGCTGGATAAGTTAAGCTGTAAAAGCGTATACATGGCAGGTGGACTATTAAACGTGTCTAATACAAGACCTGACGAGTCGTACCATGTTATCGTTGTGCTGACTATTCCAGCTAATAATATACTGCACATAACATCTTGACCCCGAATTACTCTGAAGTTATTGTCAGGAACATCCGTTAACCACTTTAAATTTACATAGTCAGTAGCGAAATCTTTTGTTTCCCATTCTGATATCTCTAACTCAGCCTTGAAAGTGTAAGTCTGTGAACTTGTTAGTGTTGCTTGATCTACCGCAGGGCTTCCATATACCTCTGTAACCTTCAATGAAATCTGGTCTATTGATTCTGCTTCGATCCCAATATCGGAAGTTAATGTTGGCTTAGGTATAAGGTTGTCTATGATCGGTGATACGTCAAACTGTGAGTACTCATCTGCTTGAGGGTAAACAACGTCCTCACTAACTACCGAACCGTCCAAAAGGGTTTCCAGTTTATAAAAGAAGTTTGACTGTCCTGTTTGATCAGAACTAAATACGTAGCTTAACGGGTTTCCGCTAGGGCTGTAATTGTTTGGTATGGATTCAAATGTTATTGCCACGGCTCTACTATTCTAATTGTTATCGCTCTTTTCATTAACTCTGTTATCGGTTCTTCTAATTCTGTAATCAACGCTTGGTTAACTACATCCGAGTAGAATGGTCTTGCTATCTGTCCCCTCTGTTGCATACTCATCCCTTGAACATGACTCTTTGAAGTCCAACTGCTTTTACCGTTCACTGTTGTTATACCTCGGTCACGCGACCAGTTATTCATAGCCTGTGACATAGACAAACCGCTTGTTGGTTGTTTACCCCAACTAGGCGCACCTCTATTTACAAGACTACCATTAACACCATAATTTACAAACTTCCAGTAAAAAGGTGCTTCGATTGATATACTTACTTCATCTCCTGTAACATCTACCTTGGTTGGCTTTATGTCTTGTGCTAGGTTGTTACTTGCGTTAGCATCGTATTTGACTAGGTTCTTTCGTAGATCGTCTATAATGTCTTGAGCCTGTAAAGCTAACAACTGTGCAAGGGGTGAGTTTGGTTCACCTTCTAACGCAGCCTTTGAACTTCCAAGGTTAAGACTCTTAAGTATTTGTGCTTCTGTTGGCATTGGTCACAAGATACAAATTTATTTACGTTTACGCATTGCCTTAACTGTCGCTGCGTGTTCTTCCTTCAATTTATGTGTCAGAAACTTTGCACGGTGGTCGAATACATAGATATTCCAATCCGTTACTTTCTTCCAGTCTCCGTTTGTGTACTCCTTTGCTAGTGCATGGATGGTTTTCTCCCAAACAAACTTCTTACTCGATCTCTCAATTTCGCCCCCTTCCTTGCTGCCCTCTCGCTTATTGCCTGTAGTTGCATTGATCTGTGTAATTTGGTCAAAAAAAAAGCGTCTGCCTCTAGGAATGCTTGAAGCGGTAAGTGTTCCCTCAATATATCTTTACGGTCTGCGATAGGGTTAATTAAGTTTCCATTGTCGTCTGTTTCTCCGTATCGTTCACCCTTTGGGAAGTAATACAAACACGCTTTACGTACTGGATCGTTAACTAAATCTGTATTATCAAAGTCAATGTGCCAGCCTGCTGCGACCTTGTTAGGATTAATCAACTCGAATTCTTTACCGTCTAACGTGATTTCTTTCGGTGGTGAGTCATTTAGTTTAAACCCTGCAAAAGATAACAGAGAAGCCCTGTAAAGAATATCCACATCCTTCTTAGGGAGCTTCTTAATCTCATGCAATGATGCTCCTGTTAAATCTGACAAGAATACTACTTGCTCACTAACTGTCGGACGCTTACTAAATACACTCTCCTTAATTGCTTTGTAGTGCTTAATCCGTAAATCCTTCTTAGACTTTGGTATTCTTATCTCTGTGCTCATGAATCGAATGGGAATTTATTATCCTTCTTATTTGTTTTCAATGTAGACTCTATGGATTTAACATATCCAATGCTAGGCAACGAACAGTAGTTGAAATACGCTAACTTGTTGTTAACCTCTACTGTGAATCGTTTACCTAAACTCGCGTTGAACTCTTCATTTATTATTTTATATTCTATCATCTTCTCTACTTTTAATAATACTCGCCCGTGTACTTACCCTCTGAGCCTACACCGTAACATAGCGCATCCATTAAGTGATCTTTATTTGACTTCTTAGGCTTGTTTGTCTTAGGATCGTACACCCATTCTCTAATCTCTTCTATCAAATTTAGTGATTTCTTATGGATAAATATACCACCTGTTTCTAGTTTCTGTATTGCGAAGTCCTTTATATCGTTCTTGCTCTCACATTTAGTCGCTCGTATTCCGTTGTCCTTTAACTCTTGTATACTCTTTGGCTCTGCGTAATCACAATATACTACCGTCTCAGGTGTGTAACCGTTTTGTATCATTGCTTGTGCTGCTGGCTTGTTTGTCAGTCCTGAACTATAAACTAATTCTTTGAGATAATACGCCCCGTTCATTTTGTAAATGTCAACTGCTGCGAACTTAGAAGAACTGAAACCGAAATCTACTCCTGTACACACTTTCTTTGCATCACTTGGTATATCATCCACTTGTTGCCAGTTCTCGAATACTACACCGTCCAATTGACCAATAAGACCTAACCCGTACACCTTCCATTTGTTAGCCCAATACTTGCTTTTAATGTTACCCTCATTGAATAGTTCATCTAGTGGTAATTCAGGATTGTAAAACCCTTTTTGTTTGTAGTCTAGGATAGATTTAACCTCGCTTTCACTTAGGTACTCGTTATCTTCAAACGTTAATCGTAGGTAGTTATTCTCGTTTATGTAGTCGTCTCCCCAAAATGTACGGTCGGGGTTGTAGTCAATGATGGTTAACCCTGCTCTTGATATGAATTGAACTGCTGTATCAACCTCCATTCTATCCGCTTCATTGATATACAAAAGTTCGCGTCTAAACCCTTTACCTAAGTCGGTGGTATCTGCACCAAGAAAATCAATGTAACTGCCGTTATCGTATTCGTGTTTGCTTTCTGAACGGTTAAAGTCTTGTTCTGATTGCATGATACCCCAATCTAACGCTATTTTTTTGTAATCCCTTACAACCGTTTTTTTCATCTTGGATAGTTCGGAACTTAAAACCGTGGCCTCCTTTGCTGATGAGCTTAATGATTGTTGTAGTAGTTGGATTATTGAAACCGTCTTACTTGCTCCCTGACCTCCACAAATAACAAAAACGTCCTCATCGGGATTGTTCATTATTAGATCGAGTATCTTGTGATAGGCTCGTGTGTATAGGAATTTATTTACCAAGTATCTTATAGATTAAACTCATACCAAACCAACCCGATACACACCCAAATATTATATATATCAACGCTATCATTTTCTTTCTCCAATGTCGGGAACGTTTGGAATGTTTAACCCTCCTTTAACGTCTACTTCTTTCTTGTCGGTAAGGTTGTTTAATCGTTGGGTTATGCTTGGATTATAGAATCCTAGTAGCCCTCCTGCGATTTGATCTGCCCTTATTTCGTCTCTTATACGCGAACAGATAGGAAGGAAATCGGTATAATCATCATCTTGATTCTTAAAGTATTGCCCTACATTCCCGTGATTATCATAACAATAAACCTTGAACCCCGCCAATGTTAGTGGCATTTTTGGGTAGTCTGTAACCTTTTCACCATCACGACCAACATACTGAACTTTCTTCCACTTCTTACCTTCTTCTATTAGTGAGGTCTTGTAGTCCGTCCATGCTTTTAGTAAGTCTTCTGGAGTCTTGAATATTCTTGTCGGGTGTGGTTTCTTTGCCATGTCTAAACGTATTTGTATGTTGGTTTAAATCTTTGCTTGCTAGTTTTGCTAATAAGATTATTGTATTCTTCTATTGCTTCCCTTTCTGTTTTGAACCAAGAATACTTTCTTATGCTTGGCGGTGTCATAACTAGTGATTGGTGATCCCTATGTTTTAGTGGATTGACCCAAAAGAAAAATAAAACTCTATTTTCAATTGTGTATTTTGAACCATCAAACTTAATCCTATACTTTGATGTGTACCCTTCTATCCTTGTTTTGTCAACTTTAGGCAATGTTTTTTTAGCATCTTTTATTTTCTCCTTCATTCTATCTTTTGCGCTAATCATATTACTGTTCTTTTAATAGTTCAATGAATCTGTCTATGCTTCTTGCTTTAATGTTGGGGAATTTGGCACGTAGGTCTTTAAGGCTTAGTCCTGTCAAATCTTCATCTGTCTTTGGGTGTGTTTCCTCTGCGAGTTCTTGAATCTCTGTGATATTTAAAGCACCATTCTCATGATAAGTATTACCTGTACCCCACTCTTCAATTACTTTTGGTTTGTGATCTTCTTTGACTTGTTCAATATGTTTAGACTTGTTTTTGCCTGCGTCCTTTGACTCTTCAAACTTAATATAATTGTGTACACAGTTCATTGCCGTAATCACACAGTACCCGCATGACTGGTCTAATGGCTTGACAAACTTTTTACCGTAGCTCTGTTGTAGTTCAATGTTAACTAGGTTTAAGTGTCTCAACTCTTCTGCCGTGAAGTCTGTTTGGCGTGTCTCGCACTTTTGTCGTACTACGTTTAGACTCTCTTCGTGTTCTATGATTCTTTTCATGCTTGCTTTACTTTTTGGTCTTGTTGTTGGTTGAATAGTTCGTCTATGTCGCTTTGTAAATAACCCTCTATTAACATTACTTGCGTTATTGCGTGTCTGATTTGATACATATACTCTACCTTATCTAGGTCTACAGTATATATAACTGGATCACCTTTTCCTTGTGCTGTGATTATCATTTTATCTTAGTTGTTTGTGCCATGAAATATACTAGCATAGCTGTTAATGGGTTTAGTGTTGCGAGTAGTGCGATCCAGAATGCTTGACACGGGAAACAATCTATTAACTTATATCCTTTTGTCTGGCTAAGTCTCAATACTCTGCGGATCCAGTAACCACCGTTAAATTTATAGTGAGCGATAAACACCCCGAACCAAACTAACGCGATCCATAACGGTTGAAATTCTAAACTAATCCAATTCAAACTCATATCTTTCTCTTATTTGATCCTTAACAAATGTACACATTTTACGTATAACCCTGTAATCTACTGCCGAACGCCTTGAAAACTCTAGCTCTGATATGTTTAGAAAGTAACATTGTTTGAATACCTTTACTTCGTATGTGTGTCCTTCAATCTCTAGCTCCAATAGTATTCTATGTATTGGAATTGTGTCATATCCTTTTGTCGGAGTGTCGTCTATTTGGTCAGTGCTAACATCAGGTTTAACGTACTTCTTATAAAACTTGCTCGACTTGTCTCGGTATTCACGCTCTAAACTTACATGTACGTATCTGTCTAATGCTTTCTGGTGAACGTTCTTTGTCTTTTCGAGTAAACCTTTATCTGATATTAGAAAGTGCACTAGGTCTTGTCCTAGGTCGCCAGCTATTTTATGTGCGTAACCGTAATACTTATCTATTCTCTCTACAACTAGACTCATCCAGTCAAAGATAATCATATTTTATTAACCCATGTTTACAGCTACAATCATTGCAGCCATTAATAAAATATATGCTATTGCTTTAAGTGTTGGTTTCATGACTCTTTGTATTTAAACTTACCTACCTTTTCTTCTAGTTGTTCGTGTGTTAAGGTTGGTATTGTTATTTTTGACCATTCTCCTGTTGTTCCATCGAATACTTTATTTCTAGAAGCACCACATTCATTATGAGTATATAAATCACCATATTGCGATACGTATCTATCATAATGTTTATGTGTGTGATTTGGTAACACCAAACACTCATAGTTTCCATCTTCATACCCCATTGACTCAGCCTTTGCAAGTAGTAGCTCATTGAACTTGTCACGGTCGGATTGGGTGGCTGGTTTCCAAAAATCAAGGCTTAAAGCTGTTGAAAATTTATTAACCGTCCAATGATTATCTTCAAATCCAAATGTCACTGTTTCTTCTGTGAACACTTTCAAATACTCAGAATTACCATGATGCACATACAACTTCCCGTAAGGCTTCTCTACCTTCTCAGATTCAATTAACCCTGATTCTATTGCGAGGCGTTTAATCTCTTCTTTGTCCAACTTGATACAGTAGTCGTTTACGTAATGTTCTTTTACTTTGTGTTTCATCCTTAAAAATATTTTGTGATTAGTTCTAATAGTGCGTTTAGTGCTTTCATATCTCTTTGTTTATTTCAAATTTAACTCTATTCCTTTGGTTAATTGTCGGTATTAGTACGAACGGTTTAAATCAATGATAAACGGTATTCAGATTCCATACTTCTCTTCGTCTTCTAAATTCTTGTAATCTCCAAAATCGTCTGCACCTGAGTCGTGTAAACAGTCATTACCTAAATAAGGGACATGACTAAAGCCCGTACCTAAACTTTCTATAAAGCCAACCTCATTCTCTATGTAATTATTTGCTTGCCTAGTATAGGCAACTAGACTATACTGCTTACCGTAGAATACAAGACCTTTACTTTTTGCTCTATTTATAGCTTTCACCACTTGTTTAAATGCTTCTTCTTGTGCTTTATTTGCTTTGTGTTTTTTCATCTTTACTGTTTTAAAAAAGGGTGCAATTGCTCACACCCTTAACCTAACCTAACCACTATTCACTATGATGAGCACTTGATCGGCTGCTCTGACCGTTTCAATGTGTTGACGGGGTGGCCAGATGTTTATCAGAGTTTTCTACTTAGTGCCTCCTACATGACTTTGACGCTTTCAACCCTGTCAATATTTCAATCTCTTCTCTATCTCGTTTGATAGAGGGTTAAACTACTTATTTAAAAAAACCCTTCTCAACTGCATGTTTTATACTATCAAATTCTTCGCAGTCAGGGTAAGTTTTAATAGCGAATTCTGCTGTGTTAAACGATCCGTTAGCTAGACAATTAGACGTATTAAGACTTATCCACGCGAACCTGTTTTCTATGGCGTGAAGTTTGTATACGTGAGTTGACCCTTTGAATAAGTAAACTTTCCCTTCCTTGTAATTTATTTTTGGCTTTGTGATTTCGTTAAATCTTTTTTCTCCTATCTCTTTTTTCAGAGATTTTATTTGCTCTTCTTCTAATTTCATAATTTCTACTTGTTTGTTTACCCTACAAATATAGCTTACTTGTTTCGGATAAAGTTTGTAATTGTGTTGAACGGTTTAAATCACGGATGAGTGGTATTTACTTAATTTCGTAATCTTTATACATTGTCTCAATATCCTCAACACAACACATTAACATATCGTTATCTTCGTTATCTTCGTAATCTTCTGATAAGAACCCTGTTTTTAAATACATCAAAGTGTCCGCATATTCACTTAAATCGTTTTCTCGACCAAATGCGTTATACCTCGGTAATCTGTCGCGCTCCTGCTCTAAAGCAATTGCAAGTTTCAATCTTTTATTATCATTCATAGTTCGCCCGTTTGATATTCCGTTAATACTTTAATAGCCCTGTCAAGCTGCTTGATCTTGTCGGTTTCAACATAGATTGCTGCTCTGCTCGTTGCTGACATTTTAGATAGCTTTTCACTCTTCTCTCGTAGCTTTGTTAGTTGTTCTATTGGGTAGTTCATGGCTGTTTGTTTACACCTCAAAGATACGGTTACTGTATTGGTTAAAGTTCATTATTGGGATGAACGGTTTGAATCGATGATAAGTGGTTGAAGTAGTGTAAAGCTGCTGTTAATGGACACCAGCCAATGGCTCTACCAATTTCGTCCCATACATATTTCGAATACATTACATTTATACCATCATCTGGAAAACTCTCATTCATGCTATTCTGACGGTCTTTTATGACGGCTTCTATTGTTTCAATGTGCCCTTGTGCTTCAAGTCCGAATTTAACTTTCAATCCTTTCTCGTCTATCTTCTTAAATAATTCCTCCATCTTACTCTTCATAATGTACCATTTTGTATTTCTGTTAACTTCTTAATGCACCAGTTCAATTGGTGTATCTTGTCAATCTCTGTTCTTTGGTTTGTTCCATCGTCTCTAAGACCGTCCTTTATCTTGTCTCGTATTGCTGTTAGTTCTTGTATGGCTAGTTTGTGCATGTTAGTGTGGGTTTTCTTCTTGATACTTCTTGTAAGCCTGTTCAATCTCAACGCTAACTACTGCCTTTTGTCTGATCGTTTCAATACTCACCTTTTTTTTGTGGTACTTTGCGAAGTGTGACGCTAAAAATACGGGCGGTGCATTGCGGGTTTTGTCGCCATCATCATCCTCAGCCATTAAACAAAGCAAACTCTGTAACGTGTACCGTCTAAAGTATGTTATTGCTGATCCTTGCGCTTGTGGTTGAAGTGCTGAATTTAAGTCTAAATGACTTTCAACGTGTTCACCGCTTTCGATGTCGTAGATTATAGTGTATTGTTTACCGTCTTGGATAGGTTGTAATAGTAGTAACCCCTTCGCTGATAGTATTGGCTCAACGGCTTGAATAAGTGCGTTAATATCTGCATAGGTGTTTTTAAAGTGTGGGTTCTTTGCATTCTTTGATACGGTCTCAATTTCTTGCTTTGCAGCGTGTAGCTTCTTAATTATGTTTTTTGTTTCCATTTTCTTATTGTTTACATTAATTCATATTCAAAATCGTGTTGACTATCATCATAACCCCACCCACGACTTAACAAGAATTCTAATACATCCTGTCGGGTCGGTTCGTTATCAAATGGCTTCTGTATTGCAAAGTCTGCTAAACCTGCTCTTTGTCGCTTAACCTTTATTCGATACACAGGAACAAACTTAGGTGCTTTAGTCGGTTCTGGTTCACTCCATTCGTTGTGGATTCCTATAACCTTTCCGTTTGAATCGTCACTTATCAACTCATCGTGCAACTCGTTAAACTCTTTCTGTGTTCCTTTGAACCTTATGACACGTCCACGTCTCCAAATCTTAACATTACTGAATCGCTGTGTGAAATTGTCCCAAGTGTTTATTGTCCAATTGTTGCGAGTCATTACTATTTCACGTCTGATTATCTCAGGGTACGCGTTAATGTACGCGTACTCTTTCGCTTGTTGATCAATATCAAACTTGTTTCCTTCTATCTCTACTTCTGTGTGCATTGGTTGTTTATTTGTATGGGTCTGCAACTATTGTTAGTATTGCGGAAAATCCCGTTAAAAACATTATCACGACAGGGAAAGGATTGTACCCTTTAAATATTAACGAGTAGGCACAAACACCTAACACTAATCCATTTAATCCTAATTGTATTTGTTTCATAACTCTCTATTTTATCCTTCTTATTTTTCTTACTATCCTAATTGTCAATACCGAAGCAGACACTAAAAACACCATGTACAACGATCCAAATAACTCTAAACTTATAACATTGTTTAAGTGCATAAAGAATAATACTGTTAATACTGCGAATCCTGAGATACAGTAAACAGCTTGTACTTTACCTAGTCTTTCGGGTTTGTTTAGTTCGTCTCTTTCCATGATTCAAATGTAAGTGTTTAGTCTTTGTTTAATTTAGTAATTGTGAGGAGTGGTTAATTGTCAGGATAGACGGCAAATTCAAACATCAACATTACATTTACCTCTTCTTCTCTAGCAGCTTCGAACCACTCAGGATACTTAACCCATCCTTTTTGCTCTTCATATTTTGCCGTCCCTGTGTTAACTCCAATTAATAAACAACCTAAATCATCTAACATTCCTTGCTCTATCCATACCGCATAATACCCTTCTGTTGGTTCTGGGTTGTTCCAAAATTCTTCCAATGTTTCTTTCATAACTCTATATTCTTTATATAAATCTATTCCTTATTGCGCATTCGCGCGGTTACTCACTGTTTAATTTCGTTATCTCAAAGTCTATATATTCAAAACCTTTTTTAACTATTTCCTTAGTTTGTACTAACTCGTAAATCTGTCGATCATCAAACCCATACTTTTTAACCAAGCAATCTAAAACCAATTTACACGGGTTATCTATGTCTGATAACTTGGAACTAAACCCGTATTGAATTGTAACTTTCAATTGCCCCGTAAAGTCTTGCTTAAGGTTTGGGAGTGTTAGAAGCATTTCTTTTTCAAAGGCTTTATACTTTGGTGTCTTAAAACGCTTGCCTTGGAAAGCGGAATTTACTGAAAGTGGTTTAATTCTTATTTTATACATTCTCCGTGTGTGATTAGTGCTGATTTTTTAGCTTCAATTGCTTCTTTTTCACTTTCAAAACGACCTAGAAACATATTCTTGTTATTTCTGTACAGATAACTACTCCATTTGTTTCTTCTCTCTTCAAAGAAAACACCACTTACTTTATTTTTATTCACCTTTAATTTTTTAGATATTGCATGTAGACTATTTTCAGAATATGTACACCACTCCAAGTTGTTAGATTTGTCATTATACTTGTTTCCATCCTTGTGATTTACTATATTTTTACCGTCTATTTTAGGTACAAAATGAATAGCAACAACCCTAGATATTTTAAACATCTTAACCTTGCCGCCCCTTGATAGTGCAATCATTCTGTATTCAGATAAAGAAGGTTTTCTAATCTTTGAAGAATACTTAGCAGTTCTTCCGTTTTTATATTTTACAGTTCTGTTTAATGATCTTATATTTCCTAAGTTTGACACTTGATAATAACCCTCATATCCTTTTATGTTTTCCCATTTTTCCATACACAAATATACGAATTAATATTGAATACCCTGCCATGCTTGATTAACCGATAATGGTTTTACGTTTACTCTCATCCGTAGTCTTTGGCTTTCCCGTTTCCTTTGCACTTCTTAGTTTTAATCACTTGCCCGTATATGTAAATCTAACTCCGCGCCACAAATACCATCACCCGTTGATGATATAACTAACTCTTGGTTTTCGCTTAGTACTGCGGTTGTGTAGTCTTCTCCTGTCCATATTGTAATTTCTCGGCTTCTACCACTACCTCCAAACTCTACTTTTTTGAGAAGGTTTATTAATTCTGTTGTTGTCATATCTCTTTACTTTATTGTTTAACTTTCTGATTGTCAATCCTCTTAATAATTATACCGTTACCCATTTTCACGGGGTCGTTATTTTTCTTATTACTAAACTTAGTATACACATCTATTCCTGTTAATAATTTTAAGTGCCAATCAGATTGAAAAATCGCCATTATATCACCGTCTAAATCATACAGTTCATAAATATTACCATTACCTTTTGAATCGTGATGTGATTTCTGAACGCCTACAAATGGGCTTCTAACGTACTCTTTATAAATCATGACACCTACTCTGCCTATCCTTTTTAAACTAGCAACACGACCATCATCAAACGAATAAAATACACTTTTACACTCTACCCTGTTGTGTGTTACATTTTTGTCTAAGTTGTATAACCTTGCAAACTCTGCAATGCTTTCGTGATATCTTAAGTATTTACCGTCTTCATCGTACTCGTAAACCTTCATACTTTCTTTTCCCATATCTTACCAATTAAATTTAATTTGTTCGTCCTCTTTTAATTTACAACCCATAGCGTCAGAGGTTAAATACACTAGAGTTATTAATACGTATATTGTGTAAGGATCGTATTGCTTGAATCCTGCTATTCTCTTTACTTGCTCTTCGAGCGTCTTCTTACTTAGTCCTTCAATGTTTAGTTGTTTGTGGAGGTGGTGTAAGACAGTTTTGTATTTCTTAAGTTGGCTCAACTCAATTTGTTAAAATGCTCTTGATCCTGTGGAGTTCCTGCGAAATTTATATACTTAAACCATTGTATTTTATCTTCATCCGTGAATGATTGTGATATTGGCTCATGCGCTATGTAGTACGCGAAGTGGTAACCTTTAATTACTCTTTGGTAATCAATTGGTAAATCATTAAATAAATATTCTTTACCATGAATCAATAACGTGTATTTGTTATTGTAAAAATCAATCATTGCTGAAAGTCTTTGTTTCCCATCAATTACTTGATATATTCCTTCCGTGTCTTCATTGCTAGAGAAAACATTCATAATTGCCATTCTTGGAATATTTCTATTCATGAGTACCGACCAAATTAATTCACGCTTTTGATCAATATCCCAAACGAAATCACGTTGTAAATTTATTCCTTTAGTCGGTAGGAATACGTCAAAGTCTACTTGTACCTTATCGGCAAAATATCCAATTTGACTATTAATCTCATGAGTATTAAAACTCAACGACTTTCTTAATTCTGTTATCGTCTTCATTGTGTTTTGTATTAATCACTTATTGTGAGGGTGTTTATACCTGTTATTTGTTCGAATTTGTCCGCATCGAAATTTGGTAGATTTGTGAAAATTTCTTTTTTGTCATCTGTTAGGTTAACCCATAAATCTGACCAAGCATCTTTCATTGTTAGAGATTTTAAGAATCCTCCTGTTGTTTCGTGTTCAGGATAAGCTTCTTTTTGAGCGTCAGTCATATCTGAACTGTAAATCCAAATGTTTGGGTTCAAATTATACATGATTTTGTAAGCGTCACTATCTTCCCAATCACGGACTTTTATGGCAGTTGGTTGGTCAAACAACCATACAACAGGGTTTGAGTCTGTACAAAACGCACCAGAGTTTCTGTAACCAGAGTTACTGTCACCAGTGTTCCAGTTACCAGTGTTCCAGTTACCAGTGTTCCAGTCACCAGTGTTCCTGTCACCAGTGTTCCAGTCACCAGAGTTACTGTAACCAGTGTTCCTGTTACCAGTGTTACTGTCACCAGAGTTACTGTCACCAGAGTTTCTGTAACCAGTGTTCCAGTCACCAGAGTTTCTGTAACCAGAGTTTCTGTAACCAGTGTTCCTGTTACCAGTGTTCCTGTAACCAGTGTTCCTGTCACCAGTGTTCCAGTTACCAGTGTTAGAATGACCTGTATTACCTTCTCCCATATTAACTAAAAACAATACTTCTGACCATTCGACCTCTCTCACAAACTCTATTGTATTAGTGACTGATTGATCATCTTCTGTTATTATGTTTCCATACTTGATTTCAAATACTTTATTTTTTGGATCGAAATCATAATAGTTAAAACAATGTTGGATTTGTAGACAGAAATGAAAGCCCTCATTGCAAAGAGAAATATTCCCCTCGTGTTTATATACTTTTCCTAATTCGTATTGATAACCTCGACATGTCATGTCTGGTTTAGTTACTTTGTATCCCATTTTATTCTTATTCATATCTTCTATTTTTATTCAAATCTAACTAATTACTATCTACTCTTTGTGGGTTTTGTGACGAGTGGTAAAATAGGTTTATGAGTGGTTAATGCAATAACCATTCTTTGAATTTGTGTATATCATCTTCGTTTAATCCTGTCTCTTGATACATCATGTTTAGTTGCTTGTGGAGGTGATAAAGGGATGTCTTGTATTTCTTAAGTTGGCTCAATCGTGTATGTTTCCAATTAACTCCATGTCGTCAGAAAAATCATTCCACCATTTATCGCTGGCGGTTTGATATAAACCATCACCTAAAGTTTCTAAATACTGTATATCGTCTTCATTGATTAAACAGAATGCCATTTTTGAGTCAATATACTTGATGATTTTTACAGATGACCTTACACGGAATTTATCACCATCAAATAGCCTTTCACCCTTAATAAATCGTCCTGTGAATTGGCAAAGTGTACCATTTTTAATCGGTGCGTTTTTTCTCGCTGACTCTTCGCTCCAAGAAATTCTGTACGAGCATTCATCCCAATAAGCAGTTGATCCTTTTATATCTAAACTAGGTAATCCATATACCCATCTACCTGTTACCATTTGCCCTTTAAATAATATCTCTCTTTCCATTTCCATTGTGTTTTGTATTAATCACTTATTGTGAGGGTGTTTAATTGCCGTACTCTGACGAAACTGCACTGTATAAATCGCTCAGTGTTTCTTTTATTTCATGTCTTGGCATACCGTAGTTAAATAGCGTATCCCCAACATCTATAAACGTTTCGTAACCGCTTGACCACCATTCGCCATTTTCAGGCAATGCGGTCATTATCCAGTGTTTTAGTTCTTTGTCCATAATCTCTTTTTCTTCAAATCTAAGTATTTACTATCTACTCTTTGTGGGTTTTGTGACGAGTGGTAAAATAGGTTTATGAGTGGTTAATGCAATAACCATTCTTTGAATTTGTGTATATCATCTTCGTTTAATCCTGTCTCTTGATACATCATGTTTACATAATCATTGTAATCATCAAGTATTAAATCTGTTACTAAATCTAATAACTCTTTTGCGAATACATTTGGGGCAACATCATCTACCGTAGCATCAATATATAAATCCTGTATTCTTTCTTCTCTTGTCTTACCTGTTATCATAATTGTTATTTAATTGCGCTTTGCGCGGGTTTATGCTCCAAATATATTCGTTTGATTGTCGGGCGCATCGTCGAACGTGTACGAATTCCCAAACTTATTATTTAGCCGTTTGATTGTCGCGTCGAAATAGTCCTTGTCTAGTTCACACGCTGTTAATTCTGCGTTAGTAATATCGTGACCCGCTAAATCCCAAACGTTTAACATTTCATCGAATGCAATTGCAATAGAACCGCTTCCAACGTGAGTATCTAAATATTTAAAGTCAGGCTTTCCGTACTTCTCAAAAATCCATTTATAAAGCGCAACGGGTTTTTGTGTTGGGTGGATTTTGTTTTTGCCTGTTTCATGTTTGCAAGCACTACCGCACCAATTAACACGCTTTATTCTCATAGGCTTATT
>Ga0255049_10001041_pt1 | contig 15837 bp, 11 predicted proteins | sample JV7_2_3_MG_FD_183615 | JGI IMG/M metagenome (GOLD analysis project Ga0255049, IMG submission 183615) | Seawater microbial communities from Jervis Inlet, British Columbia, Canada - JV7_2_3 | ecosystem: Environmental > Aquatic > Marine > Inlet | place: Canada: British Columbia | collected 2016-10-06
CCGGACGGATGGTATCGAGCCAATCGTAATTGACAAGACCGGCCTGCGGCTCGATCCGTATTTTTCTGCGACCAAGATCGCCTGGATTCTGGACAATGTTGATGGCGCGCGGAAAAGAGCACAGGCGGGCAAGCTAGCGTTCGGCACGATTGATAGCTTCGTGCTGTGGCGACTGACGGGTGGCCGCGTGCACGCGACGGATGCGACGAACGCATCGCGGACGATGCTGTTCAATATCCACACACAGGAGTGGGATGAAGAATTGCTGGAGCTCTTCGATATTCCGGCAGAGATACTTCCCGCAGTTCACGACTGTGCTCACGAGTTCGGTACAACCGACGACAAAACACTGGGCGGTCCGACACCGGTGCTCGCTATGGCCGGCGACCAGCAGGCAGCCTTGATCGGCCAGGCAGGTTTTGAGCACGGAATAACCAAGAGCACATACGGTACCGGCTGCTTTGTGCTTGCCAATACGGCGGGAGATGCACTGATATCGAACAACCAGTTGCTCACCACGGTCGCATCCAGGCTGGACGGAAAAGTAGCCTACGGTCTGGAGGGCAGCGTGTTCGTTGCCGGTTCGGCGATACAATGGCTGCGCGATGAACTGGGCCTGATCGAATCAGCGAGCCAGTCGGAAGAGATCGCGCGCAAGACCGGCGTGATCAACGACGTCTATGTTGTTCCGGCATTCACCGGACTCGGTGCCCCGTATTGGGATCCGTACGCGCGTGGCGCAATACTCGGTCTGACCCGAGGCACGACTCGCGACGATATTGTCACGGCGACGCTGCAGGGCATCGCATTTCAGACGCGCGACCTGATTGATGCGATGGCAGACGACGGCATCTCGCCATCGGTCATTCGTGTCGATGGAGGCATGGTGCAAAATGACTGGTTTCTGCAGTTTCTCGCCGATATTCTCGAGGTGCCGGTCCAGCGGCCTGTAAATGCCGAATCCACCGTGCTTGGTGCTGCATATCTGGCAGGATTGGGCGCTGGCGTATTCGAATCGCCTGAGGAAATCTCGGCGCTGTGGAAAAGCGACGCATTGTTCGAGCCCGGAATGAGCAATGATCAGCGCGAGAAAATTCTGGGTGGCTGGGCGACCGCTGTCGGACAGGTTCAATCAAACAATGAATAAGTGGAAATACATTGCTTAGGGCGCGACAGAAAATTGGCAAATACAGAATTATCGGTCGTATAGCGTCCGGTCCGCTTGCCGACGTGTACCGAGCCTATGACACGATTCAGAAAACGCGAGTAGCACTAAAAATTCCGAAGGCGGGCGACAACGTCGGAGGGGAGGAATTTCTGCACGAGGTGCAGGTGGCAACAAAGCTCAACCATCCGAATATTTTATCAGTGTTGAATGCGAGCTACATCGATGATCACTTCGTGATTGCGATGGAACTTGGCGACGAATCCCTCGCCGACCGCATCGTGCGCAGAACGTCGACCGCACGAGCCCTGGACCTGGCCGGCCAGGCCATCGCAGCGCTGGCACACGCGCACGAGCACAAGATTATTCACTGTGATATCAAACCGGAAAACTTTATTTTGTTCCCGGGCAACCAACTTAAGCTGGCCGACTTCGGATTTGCCAAAATCAGCCTGCGCACCTTGAAGGCTTCCGGGTCCGGAACGATCGATTACATTGCGCCCGAGCAGGCGATGGGCCGACCGAAATTTCAGTCCGACGTCTTCTCATTGGGGCTGGTTTTGTATCGCCTTTTCTCAGGCAAGTTGCCCGAATGGCCGTTCACGTGGCCATTGATCGGCCACGATCGTTTGAAGGCACGCGTGCGGCCGGAATTTGCCGACATGCTGAAAAAGGCGATTCAACTGGATCCGGCCAAACGTCATCGCAATGCCGTGCAAATGCAGGCTGAATTCGAGCGCCTGCAGAGTCATGCCCGTAAGCAAAAGCGGCCACGAGCCAAAAATGGCAATCGGCGCGGAACGTCATGGCGTCAGATGCAATGGCGTGAATCTCAGCGAACTCTGCGCAAACTGCTCCATACAACACACCATTGCCGGCAATGTGAAGGACCGGTTGCGGCGAGTATGCAGGCTTGCCCGTGGTGTGGATTCGACAATCCCGCCCGCGGATCGGAATCGACGATGCCTTCGAGTTGCCCGCGTTGCGAACGTGGCGTCAAAAACGACTGGGATTACTGCGCGTGGTGTTATGGACCTGGATTCGTCGAAGAGACAACACGCGTCTATCCGGATAAACGCTACACGGCGCGTTGCAGTAACAAACGCTGTCGCGGCTCGCTAATACCATTCATGCGTTATTGCCCCTGGTGCCGTACAAAAGTGCGCAAACCCTGGAAGATTCCGGGTATCCGCCATTCGTGCAAGGCTTGCCGGTGGGGTATTGCGAAAGAGTTCTGGAATTACTGCGCCTGGTGCCGGGAGCCCGTGCGGCGTGCATAAGCCGGACACAGGCGAGACGTTGGTGCTAAATGGCGACCGGCAGCCAGACCGTCGTGAAGCCCGGATTGCCGGCGGTCAATTGATTGCTTTTACGAGTCCGTCGCCGGATAAAGAAACCGAAAACGAGGACACCGTAGCCATTATTTCGTATGGGCCGCAAGCCGTGGTACTTGTGGTCGCAGATGGTGCCGGTGGCTTGCCCGCCGGAAAGCTAGCATCACAGACTGCCGTAACGACGTTAATCGACCGGCTCAAAGCATCGATGGCCGAAACCATCTTGTTACGGACTGCAATCCTCGATGGGATCGAGGCCGCGAATATCGCCGTACAAAACGTGGCCAATGGTGCAGCGACCACGGTCACTATAATTACTATCGAGGGGCTTATTGCGCGGTCCTACCAGATTGGAGATTCGGAGGCGATCATTGTCGGGCAACGTGGCCTCATTCGACTGCAAACACCGGTGCATTCGCCAACCGGATTGGCGGTCGAAGCTGGTTTTCTGGGTGAACGCGAAGCATTGCATCACGCTGAGCGCCACCTTGTTTCGAATTTTCTGGGTACACCGGACATGCGAATCGATGTCGGGACTGAGGTTCGTCTCCAGCCGCGCGATACCATTCTTGTTGCGAGCGACGGGCTCATGGACAATGTGCACATCGCCGAAATCGTCCTGAGGATCCGAAAAGGCCCGCTCAGCGATGCATGTGATGCGGTAATCGGGCTCGCCCGACGACGAATGAGTGGGGTCGCTTCGGAGCAACCCTGCAAACCCGATGATCTGTCGCTGATTCTTTATCGGAAACCGTATCGGAAGGCGGATTATGTCGTCAAAAAAGCTCATTAAAAATCAACATATTACGATTATGTCAACGGAGCAGGTGAGTGCCACGTTATAGAATGTTACGGGGTGTTGATCGCGTGCGTGCCGCGTATTATCGTCAGTATGATTTCGCCATTCCGAGGCGAGACTATGGCAGGGGTGATTCCGATGGAACTCAGACCTGCTTTTGGTGCTCAAATCAACAAGTAAGGCCACACCTCGCATAGAGAGGGCAGGAAAATGAAGCACAGCCAGACATGCTCCGCATTCACTCGTTGGATCAAACCGCTGCTATTAACGGCGGTTGCTGCCCTCGTGATCAGCGGCTGTAAATCCGAGACGGAATCCTCGGGTGGAATGCCTTCGCCGCCGTCGAGTGGAGCTCCACCACCATCAGGTGGCGGCACGCCTCCACCGCCACCGAGTGGCGGGTCTTCTGGTAGCGAATCCAGTAGCGAATCCAGCAGCGAGTCTGGCGGCGAATCCGGTAGTGGTATGCCACCCTCGGGCGGCGGTATGCCAGGTGGACCGGAGAGTCCATCCGGCAGTTCAGGCGACCCCGGTGGCTCGGGTGAGGTCGGCAGTTTTCCGTCCGAAGACCCGGAAGGCGTTCCACCACCGCCAAGCGACAGCGGCGGCGGCGGTGCGGATGGTCCTGAGGGCGCTGATGGCGAGTCCGGCGGCGACAGCGAAGGCGACAGTGCCAGCAACGAGGAAAGCGGATCGAGCGGCGACTGTGGCGACACGGGTGCATTGCCCGGCGGCGTCGGTGGCATGGGCCAGGACGGGGAATGCATCGGCGGTGGGGCGGCAGCAGCTGAGGCCGAATCATCCAGTGAAGCCGCTGGCGGCGGCGAGGGTGGTGAAGGTGCCGAGGGCGCCGTAGCGGGTACCGGCGGGGCAGGAAATGTCGGTCAGTTTCCCGTGGAAGGTGATGCTGAGCGGGCTGAACGGCTCGGTAAAGAATTGGAAGAATCCATCGGCGGCTTCGACGAGGTTCTGATGGAAGAGCAGCGCGAGATTTCGTCTGTCGGACGAAACACCGAGGGATTCGGCGACGGGTCTGCTGGCGGTGGCGTAAGCATCAGTCTTGGTGAGCAGGCCGCGGGTGCAAGTGGTTCGATTGTGGTCGCGAACAGCGCAATTAACCGCGAGTCGCCGATTGATGGCATGTCTGTTGAAGAAATCCGCGAAAAAACGCCGGACGACATTGCAGTCACGGTTGACGATGACATAATTGCCAGGCAGCTGCGCGAAGCGGCACTGGCAGAACAAGATCCTGAGTTGCGCGAGCGGCTATGGGAGGAATACCGCAAGTACACGCAGCTGTAGGGAGATACTTTGCACGCCACTACAAGGATATCGCTGCTATTGGTCGCAGCATGTTTCGTATTGCCGGCTTGTTCGGTCAACGAAGTCATAAAAGCAGATGAGACCAAACTGATCGTCGCGAAATCGGCGCCGGAAGAAAGTCTGTTGCTCGACATCGGCATTATTCAGTTCGATGAGGGCGTCCCGGAAAACAACAATGCGATGGATTCCGGCGTGTACGAGGATATACGTTCCGCTGAGTCGCGCTATCTTCCGTATCACCTGAAGACGACGTTACAGGGTACTGGTCATTGGGGCGCTGTTCGGGTAATCCCATCGCGCAGCGCATTTACGGATGTGATCATCAGCGGAAGGATTTCGGAATCCGATGGCGAATTCATCACCTTGAATATCACGGTCGGCGATGCGCGTGGCGAAGTCTGGTATCAGAAACCCTACAGTACACAAACCGGCGTCTCTTCCTATTCCATTAATCGTGACCGCCGTGAAGACCCATACCAAAAGGTCTTCAATGACATCGCAAATGATTTACGCACCCATGTCGCGGGCATGTCGCCGAAATATATTGCCACCATCCAACAGGTCTCCGAGCTGCAATTTTTCGCCGATATGTCGCCACTGGAATACAGTGAGCATCTCGCAGAGGATGAAGACGGTATCGTGTCTGTTGTTCGGTTGCCGGCAGAAAATGATCCTTCAGTCGACCGCTTGCGACAGATTCGTGAACGCGATCGGTTGGTGGTGGATACACTCAACGAGCATTACGCTAACTTCTATTACGGTATCGCCATTCCCTATCGCTCGTGGCGCAAAACGGCGCGCGAGGAGTCCGTGAACTACCGGCAGGTACGCCGCTCTGCTGCTTTGCAGACGCTGATGGGTGCCGTCGTGCTGGCGGGTTCTCTGGCAGTGGATACAGACAGCGGTGGTAAATCGACGCGGAATATCAATCGCAGTCTGCAAAATATTGGAATAGAACAAGGCATTTCGACAATGTTTAAAGGATTCTCCCGCCGCTCTGAAGCGTCGATGCATCTTGAGTCAATCAAAGAGTTGTCCGAGTCTTTTGGTGCTGAGGCGGCACCGATGGTGGTATCGGTTGAGGGTCAGTCGCGAAGGCTGACCGGTACGGCCGAGGCACAATATGAATCCTGGCGTCGCCTGCTCAAGCAAATCTACGAATCCGAGACCGGGTTCGTCGAGCCCGTCGAAGACAGCGCCCCGGAGCGTGTCCCAGAACCAACGGGATAAGCAATCGGCATGGCAGCAGACCTGCAAAAAGGGACGGTGCTAGCCGACCGTTACACGTTGGTACGTCAACTTGGTACAGGTGCCGATACTGAAACGTGGTTAGCGACCGACCGCATGACGCGAGCATCGGTTGCATTAAAGATCCTGAATAGTGAGCGTATATCGGCGGCGATGCTGCGCCAGGAATGGCAGACGAGTCTGCGGCTAATGCATGCGCACATCGTGCGCGTATTTGAATATCACGACTCTGCCGATGGCACGTTCTTCAGTCTGCAATACATCGATGGCCCGGAAATTGGTGAATTATCCGGCGCACCGCTTGCGCACAGTTTGCCGCCATTGGCGCTGGTAGCCGACGCGCTACGCTACGCTCATGGAAAAGGAATTGTGCACAGGGACATCAAGCCCGGCAACATCTTGCTCGATCAAAACGGCGCTCCCTATCTCACTGACTTTGGAGTCGCGTCGCGGCCCGGAACGGAAGCGTCCGGTGGCTCGTTGATTGCTGCAAGCCCACAAAGTCTTGCGGGCGATTCACCGCAGCCCGCCGATGATATTTTTGCGTTCGGCGGGCTATTGTACGAACTCGTTTCTGGTCGTTCGCCGTATTCATCGGCGACGACAGACGACGATATTTTGAAAACCGTGCCGCCATTGCTGAATGCAGCGTCGGGCGACCGCGTGCCGACGCCTGTGCAACAACTGGTCGCGAATATGCTCGACAAGGAAGCATCGGTTCGCCCGGATGCCCAGACCGTCTCGGATACGCTCAATGCGGCCGGTTTCGCACCCGGACCTGCACCCGCCAAATACAGTGCAGGACGACAAGCGGCGGGCGCGGAAATCATCGAAGCCAGTGATGCGATTCGCTCGACCAGGGCAGGCGGCAAAGTTGCCGCGCCGGTTCCAGATAAGGACGGGTCGGGAATCAGCCCACGTACAATGGGTATTAGCCTCGCCGTCCTTGTCGCTATCCTGATTGGTGTCGTGTTTCTTCTGCCCAATACAGTGACTACAGAGCTCGAACAGGCCCCGGCTTCAGGGCAGGCGACAGAAGATGCCTCGGCCGGAGCTGAGGCCCAGGATGACGATGATCGTCCTGGCCGAGACGCGCGAGTCGTTGCGCGGTCAGAAACAGAAGAAGTGCTTGGCCAGCTGCTGTCCAGAATGGATACGCTTGAACGGCGGGCCGTACAACGATGGGGCGGTTTACGTTACAAGCGTGCGCAGGAGATTTACGAACAGGGCGACGCGGCTTATCTCGCGCGCGACTATGCCACGGCCAGCGACAAGTACCGCGAGGCGATCGACATCGTCGATCCGTTGCTTGGCGAGGTCGACGAAATATTTGCAACGACGTTCGCGAATGCGCAGGCGGCGCTGGCAGCACCCGACACAGTCGAGGCACTTCGACTCTTCGAGCTGGCGGTCGCGATCAGCCCGAGCCACACGGCGGCAAATGCCGGTTACCTGCGCGCCAGGAATCTCGACACCGTGATAGCGTTGACCGATAGCGGCATAGCATTCGAAAAAAATCTTGAGATGGAGGCCGCGCGGCAGAGCTTTGAGCGAGCGGTGGAAATCGATCCTGAGTGGTTGCCTGCACAAACGGGCCTGGAACGAGTGCTGGAAACGATCCGGCAAATGGAATTCGATCTGCGTATGACGGAGGGACTGTATGCATTGAGCGATGGTCATTTCGAAGCAGCGCGAGCGGCATTTCGAATGGCAAAAAAGCTGAAACCCGGCTCACCTGAGCCGGCCGACGGTTTGTTACAGGTTGATCAGGGGATTCGTCTCAGCCGTATAGTCTCCCTTGAACAGATGGCGACGGAACAGCAAGAGAGTGAACAGTGGGAGATCGTCGAAACAACCTACCGGAACATTCTTGAGATAGACGACAACGTCGAATTCGCAAAACAGGGGCTGGCCGACGCCCGGAAAATGACTGCACTGCACGAACAACTTGATGAGTTCATCGCAGAACCTGACGAGCTCAGTTCGCCGTCAAAAATGCAAAAAGCAACCATGCTGGTCGTCAATATCACCCGCATGCCCGAGATTGGTCCGCGGCTAGGCGACAAGCGAGATGAACTATCGCGACTACTCAAGCGCGCTGCAACGCCACTGCCGGTCCAGTTGATTTCCGATAACGTAACCAACGTGTCGATCTACAAAGTTGGTAAACTCGGCAGCTTCGCAACACATGAATTGAGTCTTCGTCCTGGCACTTATGTCGCAGTAGGCAGCCGTCCAGGATACCGTGACGTACGACTTGAGTTTCTGGTCGGACCGGAACTCGAACCAAAGCCTATTGTTATTCGCTGTGAGGAAGCGATTTGAGTTTCGATCATCTGATTATCAGGGACGTTGAAGGCGAACGGCGAATTGATTCCAGCCGCCTGCCATTGAGCGTGGGCACTGGCAGCAATTGTGGTCTTCGCCTGCCTGGACCCGGCGGTGGTCCGGTTGTCTTGCTCGATCTTCTCGACGGCGCACCATTCGTGCAGCCGGTCGGTCGCGACACATCGATGCAGATCAATGGCAAACCTTTGATCGCGAGCCGCCGCCTTGAAGATGCGGATCAGCTGGAGTTTTTTGGTAGTCGTATCCGAGTGTCCGTGACCGATAACAGACTGTTATTTGAAGTCCATCTCGAAGACAGTGCGTACGTCACGAAGCCACCCGAATCGGACGATGCCGTAGCCAGTGCCGACGAGACCATTGCGCCCACGGCGTTTCAACGGGCATCGAAAACTCAGGCGGCGGTAGACGAGTCGCACGGCAGCACGCTGAAAACTGTAATCGGTGTCGGTCTCGCCATATTGTTGCTCGCGTCTTACCTGCTTTTCAGCGCAAAATCGGTTCAGTTTGAGGTCGATCCCGTCGATCCCGACGGCGTCGCAATTTCCGGTGGCTGGTTCCGGTTGCCGATCGGCGATCGTATTCTGCTCAGGAGTGGTGAATATACCGTCAATGTTCGCAATCACGGCTACTACGATATTAGCCAGGCATTTACCGTTGGCGACGAGGCCAGCATGACAATCAAACTTGTTATGCGTCGCTTGCCAGGCCGGCTGTCGATTGCGACTCAACCGCCTGTCGATGCCATTGTCTCTGTCGACAACAGCATGATCGGCAAAGCACCGTATGGCCCTGTTGAATTACAGCCCGGCCAACACAGTGTCAGCGTTCAGGCGGACCGGTATTTACCCTTTGCCGACGTTATTGACATGGTCGGACTTGGACGGGAGGAATTACTGTCAGTGCAGCTCGTACGGCGGTGGTCGAACGTGGACATCAATTCCGAACCTGCAGGCGCAGCGATTTACTCTGGAGATGAGTTGGTCGGTGAGACTCCGGCGATCATCGAACTCCTTGAAGGCACCCATCAAGTCAGTGTAGTCCGCGATGGCTTCAAAGCCTGGGATGGCTCCGTGGTCGCGAAACCGAACGTCGATCAGACGCTGCCGCTAATTCGGCTGGAGCCGGCCAACGCCAAACTGATGGTCAAATCAATCCCGCGTGGTGCGAATATCACAGTTGACGGGCGCTACCGCGGCCAGTCGCCGATAAGCCTGGCATTGTCGCCCGACATCGACTATGTCATCGGCTTGTCGAAAGCAGGTTACGGGTCGTCTAGTCGCCGGGTGCGACTCGCCGCGGCGGCGAGCGAGTCGATCACGGTTGATCTTTCGGCTCGAACGGGTCGATTGACGGTAAAAGTTTTGCCTGGTAACGCCACCGTGTATGTTGACGGGCGCGCGCGCGGCACTGGGTCGACAACCTTGAACCTCAGTTCTGCTCCGCATCGTATCGAGGTTAAGGCTTCGGGCTATGAGAGCTGGGTGCGTGCCGTGACGCCACGGCCCGGTTATCCGCAAACCGTTATCGCGACGCTGCGATCGTTGGCAGACATCGAGCGTTCTAAAATTGCACTAACGCAGAAAACTGCTGCCGGGCAGCTAATGCGCCGAATTGAGCCCGGCACGTTCATGATGGGTGCATCCCGCGCTGAGCAAGGACGTCGCGCCAATGAAGTTATTGTGCCTGTCACGATATCCCGGCCATACCTGATCGGAGTTCGCGAAGTCAGCAACAGGGAGTTTGCTCAATTTCGTGAGAATCACGATTCGGGAAGCGATATCCACCCTTCAATGGCAGCTGATACCAACCCGGTCGCCAGGGTTTCATGGGCCGATGCGGCCGAGTATTGCAACTGGCTCAGTGCGCTCGAGGGCCTGTCGCCGGCTTATGAAGAAAAGTTTGGCGAGTGGATCGTGATTCGTCCACTAAGCAATGGCTATCGTTTGCCGACGGAAGCCGAGTGGGTTTGGGCGATTCGATATTCCGGATCCCAGGGCGCGACAAAATTTGCCTGGGGCAACGATATGCCGCCGAAACGTGATTCCGGTAACTTCGCCGACCGTTCGGCGATTGACCTGGTACCCACCATCGTGCCCAGGTATGACGACGGCTTCGCATCGACTGCGCCGACCGGCAAGTTTCCACCCAGTGCAATCGGCATTTACGACGGTAGTGGCAATGTCGCCGAGTGGGTTAATGATTTTTACACGGTGCCGACACCTGGCATGAAAACGCCAGTTGTCGATCCGCTGGGTCCGGAGCAGGGCAGGTCTTATGTTATCCGTGGCTCATCCTGGCGCCACGCGGGTGCTACCGAATTGAGGATCAGTTTCCGCGACTATGGTACTGATGCTCGATACGACGTTGGTTTTCGGATAGCCCGAACTCTCGATTGATATTTCGTGCGACAATCCCGCCTGCTCGCGGTCTATTAAGTAGTGGGCCATTTTGATGGAGGACACGCCGTGCATCGATTTTTACTGATGATTCTGCTGGTTGGGCTATTTGCCATGCCCGCGTGGTCGCAGGAAGACGCAGGCAGTGAGGCGGACGACACCGTTCAGCCGGAGACCGAAGAGGAGACCGGCACCGAAGTTGAGGAGCAGGAAGAGGCAGTGGTCGATGACGAGTATTACCAGGACGTCGATGACAAGGACTTCCGGCCCAGCGAGGACATTCCAGCAGACCAGTCGATTTCCTTCCCAACCGATATATAAGCAGAGCTGACAAAATGAACAAAAAAAATATTCCAATTGAGTTCGTTTACCAGCTGTTCGCATTAATCATAGCGATCATCATTGTGCACGCGTTCTACGTCTCGGTCGTGCGGCCAAATGCGGCCCAGATTATTGAACAACAAAACGCCGAGGCAGCGGTGAATCCCGACTACGTTCGCGTGCGCCGTGTATGGGTACTGATCAAGGATATGGAGCAGGAGGCCTGTTTCATTCTCGGTATCTGGGCTCTCGCGATCATGGTTTTTAAGGCCAAAAACACGGTTCGAGAGCGCCAATTATTTGATGTCGATCTGGTGCCAGTCGCTGAAGGCATGCGAATATTGCCAGAGGATACGCGCGAATTCGCGCGCCAAATTCAGCAATTGCCGGAGGACCGGCAAGACCTGCTATTGCCACGCGCATTATTGAATGCATTACGGCGATTCAGTTCGACTCGAAGCATTCAGGATGTCTCAAGTAGCACCCATACCATTTTCGAGAATGAAGCCGAACGATTGGAATCGGAATTGTCGATGATTCGATACATTTCCTGGGCAATTCCGTCCATTGGATTCATCGGTACAGTTCGCGGTATCGGTGAAGCATTGGCGCAAGCGGATAAGGCCGTACAAGGCGACATTGCGGGCGTAACCCAAAGTCTTGGCGTGGCATTTAACTCTACGTTCATCGCCTTGCTCATCAGTATTTTTCTGATGTTCCTTGTCCACCAGCTGCAGTTGTTGCAGGAACGCCTTGTGTTTGACGGCGAAAACTATGTCAACGATAAACTGATTCGTCACATGAAGTCGGATTAACGGAATCGTGTAGTGAGCTTGCTTGCAGTACATTTGAATGACGCGGGGATAACGGTTCTCGATAGCGAACGAATCATTTACCGGGAACCCGGTTTCGCATTGCTGGAAGACGAACAGCTGATAACCGGCAGTGCCGCGTACTCTCACGCCCGGTTGAATCCGCGCCGAATTCAACACCGGTTCTGGTCAGACTTGCGAACTGAGCCGCTGATTGACCGACGATTTCAGCACCTGAGCGCCGCAGATCTGGTCAGCAGACAACTGGAGCAGATATGGGCGATTATCGCCGATCGTGGCGACCGCCTGGTATTGGCAGTTCCGGCGTACATGAGCAACGATCATCTCGGTCTTTTCCTGGGCATCGCCGCAGAAATCAAAGTGCCCGTTATTGGAATGGTCGATGCGGCCGTGGCGGCGACGCGCCGCGAATATCGAGACGCCGTGCCCGTGCATATCGACCTGAGTTTGCATTCCACGCTGCTGACGCGAATCACGCAATCCGGTCAGGCGCAGTCAGACCGGTCAGCAGTAATTGATGACAGCGGCATTGTAGCCCTGTACGACGCGTGGATTAGCGTCGTTGCGGAGGCATTTGTACAGCAATCAAGATTCGATCCCCTACACACTGCGGAAACCGAACAGGTCTTGCAGAACCGTTTGATCGGAATGATGTTATCTGCGTCTTCGGACGACGAGATCGCTGTTGAGGTCGAATATCGAGGCGTCACGCACAAGGCTGAAATCGAAGCGCTTCAACTCGTTGCCGCAGCTGCGCCAATTTATCAGCGAATCGTCAGCAACTTACGTGCTTTGTTTCGAGCTGATGAAACGCCCGCGATTCAACTTTCGGACCGCGCAGCGCGTATGCCCGGGCTTGCCGACATGCTAGCCGCGCGAGTCGGTGGTGAAGTATTTATTCTCGAACCCGGCGCAACGGCGCGTGGACTGATGGCACGATGCCGGGATATGCAGGAAAGCGAAAGCGGCATCACCCTCATTCGCCAGCTTCCGTGGGACCAGTCACCGGTCGAAATCACGTCATCGGAACAGACGAGCCGGGGTGGGCACCCCACGCATCTGTTATTCGACAACACGGCCTACTCAATCGATGTACGGCCTTTGACACTTGGCTCGCAACCGGATGATGGTGAGCGTGGTATCGATTTGCTCGACAACATGCCGGGTGTATCGCGACGCCATTGCTCATTGCAACAGGAAAATGGTCAGTGTGTTGTTCGCGACTACAGTCGCTACGGCACATTTCTAAACGGCCATGCCATCGACGGTTCCGCAGTACTGCAAGTCGGCGATCTGATTCGTTTGGGATCACCAGGATTTGAACTGCGCCTGATCACGACGGAGCCAGCCGATGGCTCGTAAGCGTCGTCCTTTTGAAGTATTCAGCATGTCATTTCTTGACTGCATGAGCTGCGGTTTCGGCGCTGTAATTCTGTTTTTCATGATCATAAACGCGCAGGTAAAGGAAACCACAGAAGACGACCCAACCGAATTGATGGCCGAGACTCGAAAACTGGAGGTCGAGATTCTCGAAGGCCGCAAGGATCTTGTCCTGGCAAAGAACACGATGGAGCAGCTTGATACGGAAAAAGTGACGGCTGAAGGCCAGATCGCCATGATCATTGCTCTAATCGAGCAGTTGCGAGCAGAGCTCGACCAGTACGATTCCGAAACGCTTGCCGAAATCGAGCGTATCGAGCAATTGCAGACCGACATCGAGACACTCGAGGAAGAGATAAAACGATTGCTCGCGATGGCCGAGGAGCAACAAGATGATGGCAATAAGCTACGCGAATTCCAGGGCGAGGGCGATCGTCAGTACTTGACGGGTCTCAATCTGAGCGGGCGACGTACGTTGATCCTCGTTGACCGGTCCGCGAGTATGCTCGATGACACGATCATCAACATCATCCGGCGCCGCAACATGTCGACGAAGGACAAACTGAGCGCGGTTAAGTGGCGTCAAGTTGTGGCGAGCGTTGACTGGCTGACAGCGCAATTTGAGCCGGGCAGCGAATTCCAGATATACATGTACAACAACGAATCAGTTCCCGTCATCAAGGGAAGTGACGGTGTGTGGCTCAAAGCTGATGACAGCACGCAGCTGGATGAGGCGATCCGGGTCCTGCGGCGCACCGTGCCCGAGAAAGGCACGAATATGCGCGCTGCGTATGCAGTAGCCTCCAGCCTGACGCCGCGACCGGACAACATAATTTTGCTCGCTGACGGATTGCCGACGATGGATGACACGACCACGAGCCGCAGGTCGATCAGTGGCAGGGAGCGTTACAACATGCATTTTCGTGCCTTGCGCGAATTGCCATCCGGCATACCGGTCAATATTTTCCTGTACCCGCTCGAAGGTGATTATGAAGCACCGATCCTGTATTGGTTACTTGCGTATCGAACAAATGGCGCATTTATCAGCGTTAGTCGTGACTGGCCATGACGAAACGCCGTCGCAACATTGAAGCGTTCAGTCTGTCGTTTCTCGACTGCATATGCTGCGGTTTCGGTGCGATCATTCTGCTGCTCGTGCTCAGCAAGATTTACGAACCCGTCATTATCGAAAAAACACAGGATGATCTGGAGTCTTTGATTGCGCTGTTGCAACAGGAACTTTTCGACATCCGGGGCGAAACCACTGCCATCAACCGCGATCTGGAAGACGTACGAATACAGACGTCGGACAGCAAAATGCGATTGGCCCGCCTGCAAGGCGATTTAAGCAAAGTTCGCGGACAGTATGCGGCGACCCAGGATGATTCAGAAGCAACGCTGGATGAGGGCGCCTTGAACATCACCAAGCAGCGCCTTACCGATGAGATGCGGCGTCTGGCACCGTTTTATCGGCGTGCAGACGATGATGCGGTTGCCGGAATTCCGGCCGACAGCGAGTACGTAATTTTTATCGTCGACACATCGGGGAGCATGCAACAGTTCAACTGGAACCGGGCCATCCAAAAACTGACGGAGACACTTGATGTTTATCCGCAGGTCAAGGGCATGCAGATCATGAATGACAATGGCAGCTACATGTTCCAGCAATATCGCGGCAAATGGATTCCCGATACACCGGGACGTCGCCAGGCGATCGTCAGCACAATGAAAAACTGGCGTCCGTTCAGCGACAGTAATCCTGTCGATGGCATTATTTATGCGATCAGTACCTACTGGGCACCCGACAAAAAGATCAGCATCTACGTTTTTGGCGATGAATTCAGTGGTGGCTCGGTCGAAAATGTTATTCGGCAGGTCGACACGGTTAATCGAGCGGATGCGTCGGGTAACCGCATGGTCCGCATCCACGCGGTCGGCTTTCCATTCTTTTTTGAGCCGGGCCGCGAAATCGCAGACACATCACGTCGCTTCGCACAACTGATGCGTGTTCTTTGCGACCGGAATGGCGGTACGTTCGTCGCTCTGTCGCGCCCGCAGAGCTGACCGGCCACTATTCGCCATAATTGATCTCAGGCTTTCCACGATGCTGGCCCAAGGCCAGCTGATTTGCGCAGTGTAATTAACTCCGAAAGCGAATCTATTCCCTCGGAGGACAACATCATGCGCAACACAATTTTTCTAATTTGCTTTACCACTCTCATCTCGGCATCGCCGGCAATTGCCACAGAGGCATCCAAGGAAGAGAAAATCGGTGTCAGCAGCGGCGCCATTATCGGCGCTATCGCCGGCGGCCCGGTTGGCTTCATGATCGGCGCAAGCATCGGTGCCAAATTGGGCGACACAATGCACCAGAAAAACGAAACGATCGAGGTCCTGTCCGGCTCGCTCGAAGAGTCCCAAACCGATACGCGTGAACTCAATTCGGACCTGGTTAGCACTATCAGGGAACTGGAGCGCGTAAGACACGTTGTGAGACCAGGTCTCATCGACATGCTCGAGGCCGGAATCGCAATGGACTTGTTGTTTCGTACCGATGAGTACGTCCTGGCCGATACCAACGGCGATCGCCTGGCCTCACTGGCCGGCACACTCGCATCGATGCCCGATGTTCAACTGCAACTCGACGGTTTTGCCGACGAACGTGGTGACGAAGACTACAACTTGAAAC
>Ga0255049_10001042_pt1 | contig 15830 bp, 17 predicted proteins | sample JV7_2_3_MG_FD_183615 | JGI IMG/M metagenome (GOLD analysis project Ga0255049, IMG submission 183615) | Seawater microbial communities from Jervis Inlet, British Columbia, Canada - JV7_2_3 | ecosystem: Environmental > Aquatic > Marine > Inlet | place: Canada: British Columbia | collected 2016-10-06
GAGATAGATGAGCAAGTCCGCAGCGCGAGGTTCAATCCCGATCGAGTTCCGTCCTTTTTGAAGCAGGTTTTCGGCCGGTGTAAACGTCCAATCCCCAATACCCATTTTTTTTCGCGATTCGCCCATGTAGTGGCCGGAAGCCTGGCTGGAATCTTAAGAGATTATAACTCGGGCGATCCCCCGTCTAAGCTGTTGATTTTTCGACGCTTGAGCGCTCCCCAGAAAAGAAGAAGTATCTCGTAAGGTTTTCGTTAGGCTTCGTGAAGCGTACCCGTGTTACCAATCCCATCGAAAAACGGCGATGGAAAGCGTCGGGCCTTACTGACACCGAAAAGCCACGGACGACCTCCCGAAGGACCCAAGCTCGCCGGGCCGCCGAAGTAATTTCACCCACGAAAAAGAGGAGAGCCTTATGAATATTCATCGACTTCTAGCATCCATTCTGTTGAGCACAATGCTTTGGATTGGCGGATATCAATCCGCGTTGGCCCAATTGGACTGTGGTGTCAATCCTGACGCTATCCAAGATGCGATAGACGCAGCGGTCAGCGGCGGTGAGAATTTTGTAGACATCGAATTTGTCGGAACGTGCAATAGCTTCTCGGTGCGGCGAATTAGTGCCAACGTCAGCGGCGACGGAACCACGAGCGTTGTCGTGGGGGGTATTGGTCTCCAGGGATCGACGGACAATACTTTTGCTGACTTCGATGTTGAAGGCGTATCGGTCTGTCCACCGCTGGAAGACTGCTTCGTGGACGGAGGGATAGGTGTGGCTCGAGGGTCCTATTTGATCGTTCGGAGAATCAACATCATCAACGGAAGTCTCTCCGTGCTTCATAACTCTGGAGCTGACCTGTTTGACAGTACGGTCGAGGGACCGCTAGGCGACCAGGCTGTAATAGCTTTGTTTAACTCGCTTGTCCGACTCCAGTTCGGCAACACCATCACAAGCGCTTCGCCGGGCACCCCAGCCGTCGCTGCCGCACGTAATTCAACCTTACTTGGGCAGGGCGGCAATACAGTCTCGGGAAACTTTCTAGCGCTCAACGTCGCGAACGGATCTTACGCGAATATTCGGGGCGGAGACTGGATCGGTGGTGTAGGTGCCGAAATTCGTAGCACCATCGTCGCTCGACCTGGCGCTAGTTTCGACGGCAACGTCACCTTAAGCAGGGGCTCGACACTCGTTAATGAACAAGACGAAGATATTGTCGTTAGCGGCAATCTCGTCTGTGAGGACCGCGAGTCTAGTCTCTCGGGCAACTTCGATGCTCGGACCATCCGGGGCTGCAGTCCGTACTAGCTTTCTGCGTTCAACCCCGCCCTCGTGGCGGGGTTTTTCCTTACGTTCCCGCCGGCGCCGCGGGACGGCAATCGGAATGTCCGCTTTTTTCCCGAAAGCAGCCGTGAAAAACACCCACTTAGACTCAGTCTACGATGTCTGCTTTCGGCTGCCAAAAGGAGACATTCGCATATTCTTGAAAACCGTGCATAAACACGCTTCCTGGGCCTCCAATATGCGCCAAAACTGTCCTTCAGCCGCTCGCATTTGATCGGACCTTCGGATCGGCTGCCTGGAGAACCGGCTTAAACATGCGCCGATACTGACTCGGGGTCAGTCCGGTCGACCTCTTGAACAAACGCCGGAAGAATGAGGCGTCCTCATATCCCACCTCGAAACTTATTTCATCCACCGGCATCGCTCCGGCTTCAAGCAGATGCTTCGCTTCCTCAATGCGAAGATTCTGCAAACGCTCGATCAGAGATGAGCCGGCAGCGAGCTTGAAACGGCGTTTTAGCGTCCGTTCGGGTATGTTCGATTCTGCTACCACCCGCCGTATCACGTGATCTTCTCGAAAGTGTTCTTCCAGCCAGTCTTCGCAACTCCGTACGACAGTATCCGCGTGCGGATTATTTCGAACCAATGTTTCGTAAGGCAGTTGCCCTTCTCCGTGCCACTTCAGCAAATAGACCTTGGCAATCCGCAATGCTTCTCCAGGACTACAGTGTCGCGAAATAATGTGGATCGCGAGATCGTGCCACGACGTCGTACCGCCCGCGGTGACGATCTGTCCGGCGGGATCGGCGAAAGCCAGATTCGGCTCAGGTCGAAATAGAACCTTTGGGTAATAGGTTCGAAAGAGATCCTGATAGCCCCAATGAGACGTTGCTTCGCAGTCGTTCAGTAGGCCAGTCTCGGCAAGCATCACCGCGCCGGAGCAGGCCGAATAGATCGACGCACCATTCTCATGGCGGCGCCGAATCCAAGCCATTAACTCGGGGTAGCGACCTTTCATGTGCTCGTCAGGCCCCAGCCAAAGCTCCGGGAGAATGACGACCTGAGCTTCCGGATCTTCATGGACCGATAGTTCAGGTGTGACAGGAATACCGTTTCCGCAGATGAACGGTTCGCCGGCGGGAGAGAGGATGCGCACCGTGAAAACGGTTTCTACCGGCTCGCGGCGTGCCAGCGTCTGCCAGATGTTTCCGGCGGCCAGCAACACGTCCACCATGCCATAGAGAGCTGAGCCCGCTGTCTCGCGCACAGCGACAATCACGACATTCACGGGCGAAATCTCAGGTTTTTTCATGATCTCTACTCACTAAATGGCACAAATGAACCGTTTCTGTCTGAAACCCATCTTACGGGGATCTTACGCGGGTCTTATCGTGTACCTCAAGTCGCATCGGCTCTCCGACACAGCCAGCGCGGCGAAGCCAAAAATCAACGACTCAGAGGAGAACGACGATGACTCAGCAGATGACAAATAGAGTGAATCCTGTTCGAACGAACGGACTGGACATGGAAGCTCTGGTCGGCACCGTGGCAACCGTAAAGCAAGACCCTTCGCTCGGCCAATTCGAGTTCCGCGCCACCAATCGATGGATCGATGGCGGCGAGAATCGCTCGAGGATCAAAGAGTTCTACGGGGCAGGATCCGAGGACGAGTCTCGGACGGAGGCCTTCGAATTCACCAACGGTGAGCCACCGGTACTGCTCGGAGCCAACGAAGACGCGAATCCGGTCGAGTACCTGCTCCACGCTTTGGCGGGCTGCGTGACAACCACGACAGTGCTGCATGCAGCAGCCCGGGGCATCCAGATCGAGCGACTGTCTACAGAACTCGTCGGTACGATTGATGTCCAGGGGTTGCTTGCGCTGGACGACTCGGTGCCCGTCGGCTATGAGCAGATCCGCATCAAGATGGACATTCAAGCGGACTGCAGCGACGAAGAGCTGAACGAGCTAGTGGCATTCGCGCAGGATCACTCGCCGGTCTGCAACACGATCTGCCGGCCGGTACCGGTCACGGTGGAACGAACCCAGTAGTTCGTCGCCATTGAGAGGTGAGGCAGGGGCCGTCGATCGACTATCGGCGGCCCCGATTTCCCAGAGACATGCCGTGGGAGATGGCTATGCGGCTCGACCGTTAGCGAGCGTCAGCCAGCGCGACGAAAATCGTGACGTATCCGTGCTGGCCAAACCCGATATCGTCACGGGTCATCGTGCCCGCGTTGCCGTACAACGCAACGTCGCCGGTGCCGAGAATATGCGTAACGTCCACGTTAACCGCGTCGGTCATAGCAATATCTGTTGAACTGCAACCCGGCACCGCGGCAAGAACTCCTGTTCCCTGCAGATAGTCGATCACGCTCTCATTCTCGGCCAGGCCTATATCGTTAAAGTCGCCGCCGATGATCACTAGCCCGTTACCGGCATCCAGCTCCATCTGCGCGATGATGTCGCAAATTCCCTGTTGCTGAGCCGGGTTATTGATTTCGAGATCTACCTCCCGATTACGAAAGTTGTCGGGAATCGGTAAGTGAACGTTGTACAGAAATACACGCTCATCTGACTGAGCGTCGGCAAGTTCCGCCCAGACGCCGTCCTGCGTTCCGCGACCCCGGGAAACACGCCAACTTCCAGTCGAATCCGGATCTACGGAAAAGCGTCCCGTGTTACGAATCCAGATGTCTTGCCCATCACCGCTGGTGGCGGCCAATATATAACCGTCATCCAGTACGCTGGCTATCGCACTCTCCGCTCTGCGGGTCTCGGACAGCAGGATAATGTCAGCGTCTTCGTGGCCGAATATGGCTGCGCTTATATCCAGGTTGTTGTCATCCTCAGCCACGGCGGCTCCGGTAATATTCCACGCCAATATTTTGACCGTGCCTGCTTGTGTCGTTCCCGCACTCACGATAATGAAAACCGTGACGGGCGCCAAGAAGAACAAACGCCTGGTTGAATCCAGCATTGAAATAATCATGATTTATATACGGGAGGCTCGTTTTCAGGCCGAGTCTGAAACAATCTCAAGGTCCATAGATATTGGGATCGGCAGTGGTCTACCGCTTGTTCGATCGCCGAATTCATGGCTCGAGTGTCGGCCAAGTCATCCTCACCGTTCAAGTTCTGTATGCACGGCAATACTTTAACTACATATTTCGATCGACCAGAATCGTAACAGCTGATGCAGGCAAATACTTTAGAGTGAGTTGTTTTCGCTAAACGACCCAACACGGGCACGGTCGCTTTTTGCACACCATAAAAAGGCGTGAACACACATCGGCTAGAGCCGCCTAAATCTTCATCGGCAAGATAGATTAATACTCGATCGCTGCGAATCGACTTTATCAGTGGTCGCAAACCATCTTCACGGGTAAATATGATACCGCCGAACCGTACTCGACGGTTCGCGAGCAACCAGTTGATCAACGGGCTTCTGACCGGCTTGTATGGGCCGGATGACTTTATTCGCATCGAGAGCGCCGCGATCGCGACATCTAGTGAAACACTGTGACATAGCAATATGATCACATTTTCGCCCTTAGCCTTGACTGCTTCGACTTGCTCAAGGCCTACGACCTCAATACGCTTCTTAAGTAGCGACGCCGGATGCCACCATAATCGCGCGTACTGAAGGTAAGCGCGAGCCTGCGCCCGGAAATGCTCATACGCCATCTCGTTAATTTCGTCGTCTGACTTGTCCGGGAAACACAGCTGCAGATTGGTTTTGGCAATAGCGAATCGTTTTTTATTTTTTGTGAATGCAGCGTCCCCCAAGTAGTTCGCGAACGCATCAATCACTTTAGTTGGCAGCCAACTGAGACAATAAAATAAGAACAGACCAATCCAGATCAACCAGTACTTCGGCATCAAGAAGGATGCACTGAAGGCAGGAAGCGTACTGGGACGTTCTTTATGGTGTTGAACGGACATACTCTTAATCGGCAAGCCTCCTGATGCCGACGGCATTACGGATCTCTGCGAGCACCGGCGTACTGATGGCGCGAGCCCTTTCCGCGCCCTTTTGCAACACGCTCTCCACGTGATCAGGAGCTGCCATCAGGCGCAGGTATTCCTCGCGAGCCGAGCTCAAATGTTCATTCACGTATTCGAACAACGCGGCTTTCATCTCTCCCCAGGCAATGCCCTCCTCGTACCGGGCCCGCATCACCGCCGATTCCGCCGGACTCGCAAACGCGCTGTAGATCGTAAACAACGAACTCGTCTCCGGATCTTTGGGTTCACCCGGTTCCAGCGAATTCGTCTTGATCTTCATGATCAGCTTGCGTAGTCGCTTCTCTTCGGCGAACAACGGAATAATGTTGCCGTAGCTCTTCGACATCTTGCGCCCATCGAGTCCGGGCAAGACGGCCGTGTCCTTGCCAACAACGGCCTCCGGCAGAACCAGAATTTCTCCATAGCGATGATTAAAACGTCCGGCGATATCGCGAGCCATCTCGACGTGTTGAATCTGATCCTTGCCGACCGGGATCTTGTTCGCTTTGAAAACCAAAATGTCGGCGGCCATCAGAATCGGATAAGAAAATAACCCCATCGTAATTCCCTTATCCGGGTCCTTGTTCTCGCTCGCCTCGTTTTCGGCGACAGCCGCTTTGTAGGCATGTGCACGGTTCATGAGCCCCTTTGCTGTCATGCAAGTCAGGATCCACGTGAGTTCCATGATCTCCGGCACGTCGGACTGGCGGTAGAAGATGCTTTCTGTGTCCAAGCCGATCGCAAGCCAGCTCGCAGCAATCTCCAACGTTGACTGGGCTACCTGATCCGGATCCTGGCCCTTCACGAGCGAGTGATAGTCGGCAACGAGAAAGAATGACTCAAGATCCGTGACCTTACTCGCGGCAACGGCAGGACGAATCGCTCCGACGTAGTTGCCGATATGCGGTGTTCCCGTCGTCGTTATCCCTGTCAGTACTCTATCCATCGTCTTGATCCAATTCGTTAGTAGCCTGCAGCGTGGCCGTCCTTTCGCGATTCCGAAGCGCCCTGGTAGACGCGTCGCTCTTCGTCCCTGAGAATCGCCTGATAGCCACCGTAACCCGAAACCTCCCGGCCGGTCACATGCCCCATCGCGGCAAGCGCCGCCAGCGTCTCGACTCCGAAGCCGGACTCGAGAAAGACACAACCGCCATCGGTCATCTTCTCGCCGATCGGCGTGCTCGAACCATCGTGTCGAATGCGCGGTGCATCGCCCGCCTGTTGAATGTTCATCCCGAAGTCGATGTGGTTGACGAGTACCTGCACATGCCCTTGCGGCTGCATGTCGGCGCCCATCACACCGAAGCTCATTAACGGCTCACCGTCTCTCGTCACGAACGCCGGAATAATAGTGTGAAACGGGCGCTTGCCGGGCGCGTAGGCATTAGGATGCGTCGGCTCCAAGCTGAATAGTTCACCGCGATTCTGCAGTACAAACCCGAGTTCACCGGGCGTCATTCCCGAGCCCATGCCGCAATAATTGCTTTGTATCAGCGACACCATGTTGCCGTCCTGGTCGGCGACCGTCAGATATACCGTATCACCCTGCTGTAGTACCGCGGGGTCGCCGTAACTCAGCTCACGGGATGCTTTCGCTCGATCGATGAGTCGCCGGCGCTGGTGCGCGTATTCTTTCGATATCAGCCCGGCCACTGGGACGTCGGCGAACGTCGGGTCAGCGTAATAGTAAGCGCGATCCTCGAACGCAAGCTTCTTCGCCTCGATTAGAAGATGCAGGTATTCCGGACTGCCCCAGCCGGCCGAGGCCAGGTCGTAGGCCTCGAGAATATTGAGCATCTGTAGTGCCGCGATCCCCTGACCGTTCGGTGGTAGTTCCCAAATGTCATAGCCACGATAATTGGTGGAGACGGGCTCCACCCACTCGGAACGATGGGCCGCGAGGTCCTCCACGCCTAGATAGCCGCCGTTAGCACGCACGTAGTTCTCTATCTCGTAAGCCAGGTGTCCTTCGTAGAAAGCGTCACGCCCACCATCTGCGATCGCGCGATAGGTCTTCGCGAGTCGGGGATTTCTGAATAGCTCCCCCGCGACGGGAGCTCGCCCGCCGGGCATGAACACGTCGGAGAAACCAGGAAAGTCCTCGAAAAGGGTCGCATCCGCAGCCCAGTCAGCCGCGATGACTTCCGTTACGCCGAAGCCTTGTTCTGCATATTCGATCGCGGGCGCGAGTAACTCAGCTAGTTCAAGCCGACCAAAAGCTGCGTGAAGCTCGCTCCAGCCGTCAACGGCTCCAGGAACGCTGACTGCCAACGGCCCATACCTAGGGATCTGCTCGAGCCCCAATGACTGCAAGTGTTCCAGAGTCAGGCTTAGCGGTGAGCGGCCGCTCGCATTGAGCCCGCGTAACTGTCGATGTTCAGCGTCCCAGACGATCGCGAACAAATCGCCGCCCACACCGGCACCGGTAGGCTCCATCAGCCCCAACGCCGCATTAGCGCCAATTGCCGCGTCTACGGCAGACCCGCCCTGGCGTAGAATTTGTACGGCGATTTGCGTGGCGAGCGGATGACTCGTCGCAGCAATGCCATGGGTAGCCATCACAACGGAACGAGTTGCGAACTGCTGTTCGAAAGGCCTATCCATCAGTCAAACCCAGATCTCGCCACTACATTGATACTGAGGAACGGCCCCAGTGGCCCGAAAGGCTCAGTCAACCCTCTCGGGCTTGGTACCTGCTGTCAGGAGCCCTATTATTCACGAGTTTTCCCACACTGTTAACAGATTCTTTGATGGCAGCGAAAAAATGGAATCCATAAAAAATAGAGTTTCGCGGTTCGACTGGACAGAACTCTATGCGGACCATCTGACACAGTGGGATGAACGTCTGTCCGTAGCTCTCGCAGCGGCACATTTCGAGAGTCTGGTTGTCTTTGCCGGCGCCGAGAGAACACGATTCCGCGACGACCAGAACTACCCCTATGTGGTCGAACCCTACTTCAAGGGCTGGCTACCGCTGACCGACCATCCCGGGTCTGTACTGAAACTCACACCCGGTGAGCGGCCACTGCTCATCGACCTGCGAGAGGGCGGCTTCTGGCATGAGGCTCCTACAGAACCCGGCGGGTTTTGGGTGGATCGCTTCGAGATCCGCCAGGCGGCATCGCCGGCTGCCGTGATGAAGGAGTTAGGTTCTCTCGGGCCAGGCGTGACAGCTATCGGCGAACCGGCTGGAGACACCGACAAATTCCCCTCGGTGAACGATACAACGCTTCTCTCCCACCTGGATTACTCGCGAGCCTACAAGACACCGTATGAAGTCGCATGCATTGAAATCGCCAACGAGATCGGAGCCGTCGGCCATATCGCTGCGCAACGCGCTATCCGCGACGGCGCCTCCGAATTCGATCTGCATCACGTCTACTGCGCGGCCAGCGGGCAAACCGAAGCGGATCTACCGTATCCCAACATAATTGCATTAAACGAGCATGCTTCGATTCTGCATTATCAGAAACTCCGGCGAGAGGCGCCGAAAGAGACGCAATCGTTTCTTATCGATGCCGGCGCACAATGCAACGGGTACGCGTCGGACATTACTCGAACCTGTGCGCGAAATAACTCCCAGTTCGCGGCACTGATCGACTCGATGGAGATCATGCAACAGACACTGTGGCAGAAGACGTTGAGCGGTACTGACTTCGTCGAATTGAACGATACGGCCCATCGGCTAGTAGCGGGAATCCTGAAAGAGCACGGGCTCATTCGCTGCGGTGACGAGGAGGCCTACGCACATGGCATCACGCGAACGTTTCTTCCCCACGGTCTCGGACATCTTCTTGGCCTACAGGTCCACGATGTCGGCGGGCGCCTCGCGAGTTCCGGGGGCGAACGGCGGGAACCGCCTGGCGAGCACCCGATGCTGCGACTTACCAGAATGCTCGAGCCCGGGTTCGTCGTTACAATAGAACCCGGCATCTATTTCATTCCGTCACTGCTGGATGAACTGAAAAAAACAGCATTGGGACGCAGCGTAAACTGGGATATTATTGAAACACTTCTTCCTTGCGGCGGTGTCCGAGTAGAAGACGACGTTCTGGTCACCGATACTGACTCACGAAATCTTACTCGCCCGGCTCTGCTTAACGCTGCCGAATCTTGATCTTCACGCTGGTGCCGTAACTAGCGGAGCAACAAAGAACGCCATTAAGAGGGCTGCCGACATGTCACACCGCACAAAGGACCTCGCGCCGCTAGCTGGCCTGAGACACGTCATTCGAGAACTCAGATATCATGAAGCATCACGACAAGTTCTCGCGATCGTGCTGATTCCTTTCTTTGCTTTCATCGCAGAACCGACGGTCACGCTACTCGCGATCGCAACGCCATTAATTCTTGCGGGAACTGCGTTACGACTGTATGCCAGTGGTTGTATTTTAAAGAATGAACAGCTCGCGACCTACGGCCCCTACGCGTTGGTTCGCCACCCACTATATACCGGTAACATTCTGATTGTATTAGGGTTTGCTATATCCAGCGGGCTCTGGTGGAGCGTGCCGCTGGCATTGTTATTCTTCTGGTTCTACTACCCCACGGCTATCGAATACGAAGACCGAAAACTACGCCGCTTGTTCGGCTCGGATTGGGAGAGTTGGTCCGCTCGTATTCCCTCTCTCGTGCCGACGTTTTCCAATCTAGCCGCCGTGTCTGAGGGCAGCTGGTCCTTTAGAAAGAGCTCACGACAGAATGGAGAGCCGCTCATCGTGGTCTTTGTATTGCTCTGTATCGCGTATGTGGCGTGGCACTTGCCGTGAATGCTGACGACGAGGAACGATCCTCGGATCCCGTTCGGCTTGACCAACTAAGACCCTATTTTTCGGACGAAACAGACGTCTCAGGCTCGCGTTTGGGAGAGGGCTATCAAGCGACTGTTAAATTATATGAAACACCGCTTGGAAATTTCGTTGTCAAGACGGCTCGCGGACCGTTCTTCTGGCGGCGACTCGGAGAGACCGCGCTGCGACGCGAGCATGCAATCTACGAACGATTGCGAGATGTACAGGGTGTCCCATACTGTCTGGGACTATTGGATAACAAACATCTCGTTCTGGAGCACATCCCCGGGGATTCCTACCGACGGCGTCAAGACATGCTCGACGATCGAGTGTTATTTTTCGATCGATTCCTCAAGACGATAAAAGATATGCATGCGGCCGGTGTCGCTCACGGGGATCTGAAGCGCAAGGATAATTTTCTCGTCGGGCCCGATGAACGCCCGTTCCTTATCGATTTCGGGCTAGCGCGTATTCGCCCGGATCCTGGCCGCCGAATGGGTAGGATGCTGTTCGAGTGGGTGAAACAGTACGACTACAACGCCTGGATCAAACATAAATATCTCAGGCGAGTGGATAATATCGCACCGGAGGACAGCGGCTACTACAGGCCGATGAAGCTCGAACGAATCGCTCGCGGCATCAGGGTATTTTGGCAGAAGATGACGCTGCGGAGATACAGGACACGCCACAGGTAATCGGAAGAATCGCGACGAGGCCGCCGGCTATGAGGTAGCAGTCTCCGGAGAATCCGGTTGATCTAATAACTGAACCAGGGCCATCGGCGCGGCATCTCCGGCTCGATAACCGATCTTGAGAATTCGCAGATAGCCGCCCGGACGATCCTTAAAACGCGGTCCCAATTCATTGAACAACTTACCGACGGCTGCATCGTCTCGTAGTCGCGAGAACGCTAGACGGCGTTGCGCAACGCCGTCCTGCTTCGCCAATGTAATCAGCGGCTCCACAACCCGTCGGAGTTCCTTCGCTTTCGGCAGTGTCGTCTTGATCGTCTCGTGCTGGACTAACGACGCTGCCATATTGCGATACATCGCCGTGCGATGCGATGAGTTTCTGCCGAGCTTGCGGCCGGACTTCCTATGACGCATGACCTACGATCCTCTTGGCCTAGAATGCTACCGATACAGGCGGCTCTTCTACTTCACCATGCAGCCCCGGTGGCGGCCAGCTTTCCAACCGCATGCCCAGAGCCAAGCCATGAATCTCCAAGACCTCTTTGATTTCAGTCAGAGATTTCTTACCCAGATTCGGCGTGCGTAAAAGTTCCACCTCTGTACGCTGGACCAGATCGCCGATGTAGTTGATGTTCTCCGCCTTGAGGCAATTCGCTGACCGTACCGTGAGCTCGAGCTCGTCGACCGGTCGAAGAAGAATCGGATCGATCTGCGCCTCGGCTCGACCGAAGCCGATCTCATCCTCACCCTGCAAGTCAACGAAGACATCGAGTTGACTCTTGAGAATTCCGCCTGCACGGCGAATCGCCTCTTCGGGATCGATGGTACCGTTCGTTTCGATATCGATAATCAGTTTATCGAGATCGGTACGCTGCTCGACTCGAGCGCTCTCTACGGTGTACGTCACCCGGCGAACTGGACTGAACGATGCGTCGAGCTGGAGTCTGCCGATCGGGCGAGTCTCTTCCTCGAAGGCCACCTGTCGTACGGCGGGCTGATAGCCGCGCCCCCGAACCACCTTGAAGAATGCTCGCAACTCTCCGGCACTTGTGAGGTTCGCAATCACGAGATCGCGATTCACAATCTCGACATCATGGTCACAAAGAATGTCACCGGCCGTTACGGGCCCGGGTCCTTTCTTCGAGAGCGACAGCTCGGCCTCATCACGCGTATGCATCTTTATCGCGATCAATTTCAAATTCAGAAGGATGTCGACGACATCCTCTTGAACACCTTCGATACTCGTGTATTCGTGCAACACGCCATCGATTTCGGCTTCCACAATCGCGGCGCCCGGCATCGATGACAGCAGCACTCGTCGTAGAGCGTTGCCAAGCGTATGGCCGAAGCCGCGTTCGAAAGGTTCGACCGTGACCTTCGCATGATTTGCGTTGATTGGCTGAACCTTGACGGCCCGTGGCCTCAAGAATTCTGTTGCTGATTCCTGCATTTAGGGTTCCTCGCGTTACTTGGAGTACAGCTCGACTACCAGGTTCTCGTTAATGTCGGGAAGAATTTCTTCCCGCTCCGGTAGCGTCCTCAGTACTCCTTCCATTTCCTTGTCATTCACCTCGACCCAGTCAGGCAATCCGACTTGAGTCGCAATATCCAATGCGGCCTTGATTCGAGTCTGTGCCTTCGCTCTCTCGCGGACCGCGATCTTATCTCCCGCCTTCAACTGGTACGACGGAATATTGACTACTTGCTCATTGACCATGATGCCCTTGTGACTGACGAGCTGACGGCCTTCCGCTCGCGTCGAAGCGAAGCCCATACGGTAGACGACGTTGTCTAACCGCGACTCGAGCATCTTCAACAGGTTCTCACCAGTCGAGCCTCTGCCTTTGGCGGCTCGTTTATAGTAGTTCAGGAACTGACGCTCCAGTACTCCATACATCCGCCGCAACTTCTGTTTCTCGCGCAGTTGTAGACCGTAGTCCGATAGACGTGCGCGCCGCTGACCGTGTCCGCCAGGCGGAACCTCAAGCTTGCACTTCGCCTCCAGCGGTTTGACTCCGCTCTTCAGGAACAGATCTGTGCCCTCTCTTCGGGCAAGCTTACATGTTGGACCTCGATATCTCGCCATTTCTATTTCCGGTTACACTCGGCGCCGCTTAGGTGGGCGGCATCCGTTATGAGGTATGGGCGTCACGTCTTCGATCTGGGTGACTCTAAAACCGACGACATTCAATGCCCTGACCGCGGACTCCCTTCCGGGACCAGGACCCTTTACACGGACCTCGACATTCTTCACGCCGTAGTCCTTCGCCGCCGTGCCAGCACGTTCCGCAGCGACCTGCGCGGCGAACGGCGTACTCTTGCGCGAGCCGCGAAATCCGCAACCGCCGGAAGTCGCCCAAGACAACGTATTTCCCTGCCGGTCGGTGATGGTAATGATCGTGTTGTTAAACGAAGCATGAATATGCGCAACGGCGTCCAGAACCTGCCGTTTCACTTTCTTCTTCGGTTTAGTCGGTTGGGCCATGTTGTCTCCCTAACTGCCTGCCGTCGCTGTAGCTGTCATTAACCTACTTCCTGATCGGGCGCCGCGGGCCCTTACGCGTGCGTGCATTGGTCTTCGTTCGCTGCCCGTTCGAGGGGAGGCCGCGCCGATGCCGGATTCCACGGTAGGAACCAAGATCCATAAGCCGCTTGATATTCATCGCAGTCTCTCTGCGAAGGTCGCCTTCGACCGTAAACTTTGCGATGACATCTCTGAGTTTCGCGACCTCCGGCTCACTCAGATCCTTGACCTGGAGCGTCGGATCCACCTCGGCTACCTGACAAGCGAGGCGGGCACGACTGCGTCCGACACCGAAAATATGCGTCAATGCGATAGTCACCTGCTTATTAGCGGGGATGTTGATACCTGCTATACGAGCCATATGTGCTTCCTCAACCCTGTCGCTGCTTGTGACGTGGATCGGAGCAAATCACTCGAACCACACGCTTACGGCGGACGATCTTGCAGTTTCGGCAAATCTTTTTTACTGATGCTCTAACTTTCATCGTTCAAGTCCTCCCGATACTATCCAGTTCGCCCAGCACCACGGAGATTTGCCTTCTTCAGCAAACCGTCGTACTGGTGACTCATCATGTGCGCCTGTAGCTGGGACATGAAGTCCATAGAGACGACAACAATGATCAAAAGAGAAGTACCGCCAAAATAGAAGGGCACGCTGAACTGCAGGATCATGAACTCCGGCAGCAAACATAAACCCGTGATATACATCGCGCCCCAGAAGGTCAGCCGCGTCAATACTTTGTCGATGTATTCCGCCGTCTGCTGGCCTGGTCGAATACCGGGAATGAATGCCCCGGACCGCTTCAGGTTGTCGGCGGTCTCTCGAGAGTTAAAAACGAGAGCCGTATAGAAGAAGCAGAAAAAGATAATGAGTCCCGCATAGATCGCGATATACAGCGGTTGACCCGGCGAGAGTCGCGCGGCGACGGTCTGCAACCATGACACCGCCTGGCTTGTACCGAACCAGCTCGCGATCGTAGCCGGGAATAGAATCAGACTGGACGCGAAGATGGGCGGAATAACGCCGGACATATTGATCTTAAACGGCAAATGCGAGGTCTGACCAGCGTACATGCGGCGGCCCTGCTGACGCTTCGCGTAATTAACGGTAATACGCCGTTGCGCGCGTTCCATGAAAACGACGAAAAACGTCACGCCGAGGACCAGAATGCCCAACATGAACGGCATAGCCTGGTTCATGCCGCCCGTACTAACGAGCTCGAGGGTTCCACCGATCGCGGAAGGGAGGCCTGAGACGATACTGGCCAGAATGATCATGGAGATGCCGTTACCGACACCCCGCTCCGTTATCTGCTCACCAAGCCACATCAGGAACATGGTCCCGGTAACTAGCGTCACGGCGGCCGTCAACACGAAACTGCTGCCTGGGTTAATGACGACACCCTGATTCTGCAACGCAGTCGCCGCCGCCATCGACTGGAAACAGCAGAGGATGACCGTTCCATACCGCGTGTATTGAGTAATTTTCTGCCTCCCGGACTCGCCCTCCTTACGGAGCTGACCGAGACTCGGCACCACGTGGGTGGCCATCTGCATAATGATGGAAGCCGAGATGTAAGGCATGATGCCTAGAGCAAATATCGACATTCTAGAAAGAGCGCCGCCGGAAAACATGTTGAACATGCTCAGGATCGTTCCCGACTGCTGCTCGAAGAACTGCTCGAGCGCCAGCGGATCGATTCCCGGTACCGGTATGAAGGTACCGCTTCGGTAGACGACGAGCGCGCCGATCAGAAAGAACAGGCGCTGACGCAATTCGGTGAAGCGAGTCGCTTGACCGAGAATTGCCGCCGGATTTGCTGTGCCTGCCTTAGCCATGATTCGTCTTAACTCTCTACGCTACCGCCAGCGGCTTCGATCGCCCGGCGAGCGCCGGGGGTCACAGCCACGCCGACAACTTTCACGGCCTTGTCTAGTGTTCCGGACAAGATAATTTTCGCACGCTGAGCACGCTTCGGAATCAGTCGCGCAGCTTTGAGGCTCAGAAGATCGGCCATATCGCCGTCCAGCCGCCCGAGTTCATGCAGCCTGACCTCCACGCGGAATTTGGCGCGCAGCGAATGAAAACCAACTTTAGGCAGCCGCCTCTGCAACGGCATCTGGCCGCCCTCAAAGCCGACCTTGTGGTAGCCGCCGGACCGCGATCGCTGACCTTTCATGCCACGGCCGCCCGTCTTGCCCTGTCCCGCAGCAATACCTCGACCGGCACGCTTGCGAGTCTGTCGGGCGCCACTGGCTGGCTTCAGAGTATTCAAGCGCATATTTAAGACTCCTCTACCTTAAGCAGATAGGACACTTTATTGATCATGCCCCTGTTCTCAGGAGTATCGAGGACAACAACCGACTGATGGCGGCGGCGCAGACCGAGACCGTGCACGCACTCCATATGTCCTGGCGCCCGGCCGAACTTACGCTTCAGCAGAGTCACAGTAACTGTCTTCTTAACCTGCGCCATATTGATCTCAACCAAGAATCTCTTCGACAGTCTTGCCGCGTTTAGCCGCGACCTCCTGCGG
>Ga0255049_10001043_pt1 | contig 15821 bp, 9 predicted proteins | sample JV7_2_3_MG_FD_183615 | JGI IMG/M metagenome (GOLD analysis project Ga0255049, IMG submission 183615) | Seawater microbial communities from Jervis Inlet, British Columbia, Canada - JV7_2_3 | ecosystem: Environmental > Aquatic > Marine > Inlet | place: Canada: British Columbia | collected 2016-10-06
ATGAACAGGCCGGCTCCGCGCACTTCGCCGATCAGGCGGTGCTGCTCTGAGAGCTTTTCGATCTGCGATCGAAGCAGGCTGCCTACGCGTGCCGCGCGCTCCTGCAATCCTTCCTGTTGCAACACATCGAGTACCGCGAGCCCCACCGCACACGCCACCGGGTTGCCGCCCGTCGTGCTAAAGAAATCAGTTTCTTGCATGAGTGATGCCACGATTGCGGGTGTTGTCACCACCGCAGCCATCGATAGTCCGTTCCCGATGGGCTTCCCGAGTGTGACGATGTCCGGGACCACGTCATGCGCTTCGAATCCCCAGAGGTGATCGCCGCTTCGCCCGAAGCCGGATTGGACTTCATCGGCCACGCACAGCCCTCCAGCCGCACGGACTTTTCCGAAGGCCGCGGAGAGGTAACCCGCGGGCGGAATCATGATGCCATTGCTGCAAAGGACCAGATCGAGGTAGAAGGCGGCCGGCGCAAAGCCCCGGGTGGCCAGCGACGCGACGGCGTCGTCAATGCACGCCGCATAGCGGTCCGCGTAGCGGGGATCGTCCCTGCGGAATTTCCCCCGGTAACCATCCGGTGCCGGGACCGTGGCGATGTATTCGGCGAGCGTTCTGCCTTTGTCAATTCCATAATCGGCGGGGGAGAGTTCGTAAACTGCGTCGGTGGTACCGTGATAAGCATCCTCCATAACGATGCCGCCCGAGTTCCCCGTATGCGCCTTGGCGAGCCGCCACGCAAGATCGTTAGCTTCGCTTCCCGAGCAAACGAACATGCAGACCGAAAGATCACCGGGCATGGTCGCGGTGAGGCGATCCGCGTACTCAATAACGGATTTATAGAGATAACGCGTGTTGGTGTTCAGTGTCGCCGCTTGTCGAGCCAGGGCCTGCACAACGGCGGGATGACAATGTCCGACTGAAGGGACGTTGTTGTAGGCGTCGAGCAGCGAGCGCCCTGTGTCATCGATGAGCCATACTCCCTCGCCACGCACGACATGAACAGGGTTGTCGTAGGAGAGTTCCAGTTCCGGCCCGAGGAGCTGCCGGCGCCGCTCGATGAGCGATTGCAGATTATCTTCATTTGATGGCGTGCGGGTGAAATCCGAGGCGTCGATGGAGACCGGCGTCGCGCAGGCGCGGCGAAGCGCGGCGCACATGTGCTCGGCCCCAATTTCGCGCATTCGGTCTAGCTGTTTCCCGGCTCCCTCGTTACCCGCCATGATGTAGTCGGTATTTTCCGGATGATCGCGCACGCGCCAGTTCGCAATGGCAACCTCCATCGCACAACGCGCTGACGCGAGATCAAAAATCAGGCGCAGCTCGTCATCCTCCAACGCGGTGACGGCGTGGTAGCCTGCGGTGATCTCCGCTGCGACAGCGACGGGGTCCGGGTGTCTACGGCTCAACTCAGCGATCGGCACCGCAAGATCACAGACCAGCGGCGCATGAATTAGATCGCCGAAGTCGAGAACGCCGGTTACACGGTTTCCGTCGACAAGGGTGTTCAACTCACTGACGTCATTGTGAATAAGCTGTGCACGCAGCATCTTCAACTGCGGCAGCACTTCGGCGTCGAAGTAGTCAAGAGTCTCCTCGACGACATCGCGACGCCCTTGTTCCTCGATGTGGTGAGTTCGCGTACGAAGCGATGGCGCCTGGGTGAGATCCCAGAGTAATTCGTGCCGAGCTGCAGGATGAAAGAAACCACGCAGGGCGCGCGCCAGGCGCGCAGCCATTGCCCCGACATCGCGTAATAGCGCCGGGTGTAGCGCGGCATCATCGAGCAACTGGCCCGGTAGAAAGCTGAGTACCCGGACGATGAAACGCCGACCATCGGGCCCATCGATCTCATGCAATGGGGCACCGTCAGGAGTCGCCTTGACGCGGGGAATTGGCAGGCTCGGATCGACCTGGGCGATGTGCAGCAACGCCTGGGTCTGCATGTCCAGAAGCGCCGGATTCTCGGCAGGGTTCGCGATCTTGAGAACCCACTCGCTGCCGTCTTTGGCGCGCAAATGGAAGTTCTGATCCCGCTCGCTAGCCAGCGGGTGAGCGGTAGCCTGGATGCCGAAGGCCCGCAGGGCGATCGCTTCGGCCCGCTGGGTCGAGAATGCCGGGGCCTGTGCTTCCAGGACCGTTTTGGTCGCGGCTCGCATCTTTGTCATGGAGCATACGGTATCATTTGCGGCCAGTACCTTCATGATGCGATCTATGCGGGACCAGGAATTCTCAATTGATGAGCTGATTGCCAGCCAGAAACCCGGCTTTTCTCTCGACCAACGCTTCTATACCGACCCCTTGGTTTACGAGCTGGAGATAGAACGCGTTATTACTCGTAACTGGATCATGGCGGGCCACCAATCGGAGTTACCGGAGCCTGGCGAGTTCAAGGTATTCAACCTGGCGAATGAATCGGCGATCGTTGTGCGCGGTAGTAACGGCGAACTCAAGGCATTTGCTAACGTCTGCCGGCATCGCGGGTCGCTTGTCTGTCTCGAGTCTCACGGCCATGCGGACAAGTTTTCCTGCCCGTACCACGGCTGGGTGTATGACATTGACGGCAACCTGACGGCTGCGCGCAGCATGGCGTCCGGTTTCGACCCGTCGGAGTACGGCCTTAACAAAGTCGCGCTGGAGGTAATCGGCGGTCTGATCTTCGTGTGCTTCTCGGATAATCCTCCAGGCGTCGAGAGTGCACGTCGCGAAATGGCTGAACCGATGGGGTTGTTCGATTTCGAAAACCTCAGGGTTGCTGCCTATAAGGAATACGACATCCAGGCCAACTGGAAGCTGGCCATCGAGAACTACGAGGAGTGTTATCACTGCGCCTCGTCGCATCCCGAGTATGCGGTGATGCACACGCTAATGGTCGACCACCGCCGCCGCGGACATCTGCAGAAAAATATGTTTGAAAGGATGGAGTCCTGCGGCCTCAGGAACCTGGAGATCGACAAGCTCGACGGAAGAGCGCCGCCGGGTGAGCTGGGCTATAGCTACTCGCGCACGGCTCTGTTCGAAGGCTACCTGACAGGTGGCCAGGACGGTCAGCCTGTGGCTCCCCTGCTGGGAGAGCTGACGGACTATGACGGTGGTGCTTCAGATTTCGCGTTCGGGCCATTTTCCTTCCTGCTCGTTTACAGCGATCACGCCGTCGCCTATGTGTTCATCCCCGTGGATCACGAAAACTGCAAGTGCGTTGTCTACTGGATGGTTCGCGGCGATGCCGAAGAGGGTAAGGACTACGATGTCGACAAATTGACGTGGCTCTGGGATATCACCACTCGCGCCGACAAGACGATCATCGTCAACAACTCGAAAGGCATCCAGTCGCGTTACTACAAGCCCGGGCCGTTCTCGGAACAGGAGAGTGCCGAGCGCAGCTGGGTGGAATGGTTGCTGAGCGAGCTCGCCAGGCCCTAGGAGTCTTTTCTGCGCCGTTGCTTGCGGGCGAGATATTGATACACGGGCCAGGACACGGCCACCATTGCTACTGCATACAATGCGGTCTCCCTTTCGACGTATGCCTGAAACAGGGTAACAATCGTCCATCCGACCAGGCACACGATCGTACTGTAAGGATGGCCCCACGCACGATATGGCCGCTCGGCATCAGGCTCGCGCTTGCGCAGGATAAGAACGCCGACAATCAATGCCAGGTACAACGGTACAAACAAGAACACCGAAAGCAGCAACAGGAATTCAAATTCACCGACCATGACAAGGCCAACAGTAGCCAGCCAGGTAACCAGGACAGCGAATATCGGATTGCCACCCTTGCCGACCTTCTGTGCGTGTTGCGCGGCAAGACCGTCTACCGCAAGTGCATGCAGAACTCGCGGAGCCCCCATGTAATTCAGGTTTTGATGACTCAGTAGAATCAAGATGGCGGCTACGACAACGACGCTACCTGCTGCTGGTGACATGGCAAGTTCAAGAGCATGTGCCAGCGCCAAATCGCTGCCTGCCAGGGCAGCGAGTCCAGCGCTCTTCACCAATGCAATGTTGAGCAGCATATACAAAGCGATCACGATAACGACGGCCTTAATGCATGAGCGTGCTACAGCTCCAGCACCACCCTTGATTTCACCGCTAAAGTAAGACCCATATAGCCAACCGTCGTAGGTAAAAATAATAGTTGCGATCGCCAGGCTCCATTTACTGAGACCAGTATTCGCAGGCATCGATATCGCAGATGTGATACCTGGTGTTGCTACAAAAAACAGTGACAAAGCCAGTCCGACAACGAACAGACCTATCGCTGTCGTTGCAAGCTCCTGAATAATGGCACTCAAGGCGATGCCCCGAAGTTGCAAGGCGGCGAATAGCGTTGTCACCATGATAGCCAACGGTATTCGCCATTCCGACGTTTCAGGAAAGAGAATCGCAACGAACTCCGTTATGACGACTGCTTTGAGGGCGATGTCTGGAACGAAGCTCAGCCAGTCAAGCCAGCCAATTAGGAATCCAGGGTACGGTCCATACGCTCGGCGAATGAGTGAGTAGGTGCCACCAGAACGTTGCGTCATGCCGACCAGTTCAGCGGTTACGGCAGTGGTCAATAGAACAAACAAGCCGACCAGCAACCAGAGTGCAAGATAGAGAAAAGGATCTGGAATGACTTCGGCAATTTCACCGGGGCCGCGCAGGATGCCGAGACCAATGACACCGCCAACGGTCACGGCAAGTACAAATCTTTTGGGCAGCGCCCGTGGCAAACGTTCTTCTGTCACTCTGGATCCAGTCCTTCGGTTATGGGTACCCGGGGGATTTTCAGCGATTGTCGCCAGTATTAACTAAAAGCCCCCAGCGCCGCTTGGGTACGCTGCCGAATCGCCTTCGGTGTGCCCGCTTTTCTCGACATGCCGGATAGCGTCTTCCATGATCTGCAGTCCTTCGCGAAGCACAGATTCCTCCATATTGAGCGCGGGATACATTCGAATCGTGTCCTCGCGATCGGAGATCGCCCATACACCGTTCTCGAGCATCTTTCCGCGAACGGCCCGCGCCGTCCACCAGTCTTTTTCATCGACGCCTGCGGAATCGGGCTTGCCGAAACTCACACCGAGCAGTAACCCGTTGCCTCGCGCCTGCCGCACAATACCGTACGTTTCCCATTCGCGCATGATTCCAGCTGCGATATTGCCGAGCCGTTTCGCATGCGCAACGATATGGTCCCGTTCGAAAATTTGCAGTGTCCTGATCGCCGCGGCACACCCCGCAGGCATTCCTGCAAATGTCGAGCCGGATTTGAAGCCTTCGTTGTCACCCATGATTTCGTCACGCGCGGAGATTCCGCACAGTGGTGTAATACCACCGGACAGGTTCTTTCCGTACACGAGGATATCGGGTACGACGTCATAGTGTTCGATGCCCCACATCCGGCCCGTACGACCCACCCCCGTCAGCACTTCATCAGAGATCATCAACCAGTCGTTCTTGTCACAGATCTCCCGAATGCCACTTAAGAAACGCGTTGACGGAATCCAGTTGCCGCCTTCGGCGAGACCCGGCTCGACGAGGATACCCGCGATGTTGTCGCGTCCCGCGATGCAGGAAGGAATGTGGTTGTCGAGGTACCACAGGCAGTACTCGGTGTATTGATCCTCGCTCATCCCGGCCGGAATTCGCTCGCTGTAAGGGTAGGGTGCCTTGACAACGCCGCCGCCCCAGCCTTCGAGATATTTTCCATAACTGCCGCTGAGCCCGCTCAGCATTTTGCTGCCGAGTCCCATGCCGTGGAACGATGAATCGAATGTAATGATGTAGCGCCGCTTCGTATGCGTGAGTGCCAGGTGGACAGCGGCTTCTGCCGCCTCAGTACCTGACACCTCGTAATTTGTTCGCGGCAGTACCTTGCCCGGCATAATGTCCGCGAGCATTTCGGCCAGTTCGTAGCGCAAGGGGTGGTCGTAATGGAAGCCATAGCGTCGGTTGGCCGCGTCGACAGACTCAAGAATCTCGGGATGACAGTTGCCGAGCGGGTTGGTTGCCCAACCATTCTGGAAATCGATGTAGCGTTTGCCGTCCAGGTCCCAGACGAAGTCGCCCTCCGCTTTATCGATAACGATCTGCCGTACCGGACGAAATCCGCGTTGCCCGGCTCGCTCCATTTCGGCGTCGAACCGCAACCCGTTCTTGAATAACGGAATGCCGCGTTCAAGTGCCGCGCGCGTTTTTGGACCCGGGAAACTATCATCCACAATATGCAACCTCGAATATTCTGTCGTCCCAGTGTGACACAAGGGCGAGGATGGAATGAAGCAACTTCAGCCGCTTGTTAGGCAGCGCCATATCAGGATAGGCTTGCCATGATGACGAACGAAATCGAATATCCCGACGAGATGATCGCCATGCTGGAGATCATTTGGGGTCCTGGATTCATGGCGCCTGGTGGAGAAGGCAACATCGCCAATCTCGTCGAGGGGCTGGACGTTCGGGAGCAGAGAATTCTCGATATCGGTTGCGGAATTGGTGGACCCGCGTTTGTTCTTGCTGAGAAGTACGGCGCACATGTTGTGGGTATCGACATAGAGTCCGAACTCATTGAGCGGGCACGACTACGCGCGAAGGAACTCAAGATTGACTCCCGTTGCGAATTTCTCCTGGTGGAACCAGGTCCGATGACATTCCCTGACGAGTCATTCGATGTTGTTCTGAGCACGGGTGTCATCATGCAGATCGAAGACAAGCAACAGGTATTCGAAGAGTCCCTGCGCGTGCTGAAGCCCGGCGGTGTGCTCACCTCCTATGACTGGATGAAGCCTGATGGCGAATTTAGCGACGACATGCGGTATTGGTTCAAGATGGAGCGATTGACCTACGCGATGAAGACGTTTGCAGAATATGAAGCGTTACTTCGGGAGGTGGGTTTCACGGAAATTCGATTGTCGGATCGCTCCGATTGGTATCGACGGAAAGTGAAAGATGAATACGAGAAGATACGAACGGAACTCTATCCACGCATGGTGGAGAGCCTGGGCAAAGAAGAAGCCGACCACTTCGTGGAAAACTGGCGCGCGATGAAGGTGGTATGTGAGAAGGGGGACGTTTTTCAGGGATATTATCGCGCGCGAAAGCCTGCATGAAACATGCGATAAGCGCGCTTTGAGCACAGAAACCACCATTCTCGCAGGGGTGTCCATCTATCTGCTGGCCATGATAGTCATTGGCATCGCAGTTTCGAAACGAGCGGGAACTCAGGACGACTTTATTGTTGCTGGTCGAAAACTTCCTCTGTGGTTATGTGTTCCGACGATTACCGCCACCTGGTTCGGCGCCGGCACTATGTTGGGAGCAGCGAGCACAGGTTACCAAGGGGGATTTCTGGCATCGATCGCCACTCCCTTTGGCACTTCCCTGACCTTGATTCTCGTCGGCTTCTTCTTCGTTCGGACCTTGCGCCGAATGAAATTACTGACGGTCGCGGATTTCTTTGAAAACCGATTTGGCCACGTCTCGGCTATGGTCGCCGCGGTGGCCCTGGTGTTAGCCATCATTGGCTGGATTGGCGCATTGATGGTCGCATTCGGTTACGTATTTCAAACCATGACCGACATCCCGATGGAGATCGGCATACTCGCAGGCGGCGTGATCGTTATTGCCTACACCGCCATTGGCGGTATGTGGGCCGTGGCGGTGACCGACTTCGTCCAGGTGATGATTATTGCCATCGGTCTGCTGGTGTTGCTGGTGGTTGTGTTGATTGATGTTGGTGGTTGGGGCGTCATCGTCCCGCAATTGCCGGAACACGCGTTCCGCTTAATACCGCTTGAACACGGCGTCGAAATTTGGCTGAATTATCTCAGGCTTTGGGTCATCTTCGGGGTTGCAGACCTGGCGTCGCAATCGCTCATGCAACGAGTTTTTGCCGCAGATAGTGACCGGACAGCGCAAAATGCCTTTTATTGGGCCGGTGCCGGACATTTGTTGCTGGGGCTGATTCCCGTCATCCTTGGGATTATCGCCGGCGTCACCATGCCCGGTCTTGATGACCCGCAAACTGTCGTCCCGAGTATGGCAATTGAGCATCTGCACCCTGTCGCCATCGCGATATTCGTCGGCGCGATCCTGGCCGCCATCATGAGCAGCGCTGATAGTGCTCTGCTCGCGGCCGCCAGCCTTATCGGCATAAACCTGGTGCCAGCGGTTAAACACAACATGAGCTCGGAGCAGAAACTTATTGTCACCCGCATTGCCATACCCGTGTGTGGCATCATCGCTGTATACGTAGCGTTAGAGGTCCAGCTCATTCTTGAGCTCATGCTGGATGCAAATTCCTTCTTGCTGGCCGGTGTCGTTGGCCCGTACATCGCCGGCGTTTGGTGGGCGAAAGCCAATCGCACAGGTACGCTGTCGGCCATGGCGGCGGGCTTCTCGGCCTGGGTTTTGGCGGAGTGGATTTACCCCGAACTGGCAGGCGACGTGGTCGGTTTCGGAGTCTCGTTGCTGGTGATTGTCATCGTGACATTGCTGACGCAAGAGATCGACCCGCCAACGCCTTTAACCGATGAGGATGGCGAGCCGATCGGCCTTACAGAGCGTCTCGGCATAGCAGCTTCTTTACGCGATCAGCAGCATTTAATAAGGCGCGAGTAAATGGACTCCTCCGAAGCAAATCAACTACGTGACATCTTTGGCAAGATTGTGGGTTGCATTCAACAGGGCAAAGCCGCTGAGGCGGAAGCCCTGGCGCAGCAGGTTTTGCGAGATCATCCGAACGATCCGAATATATTGCGTGTGTCGGGCATCGCCTTGATGCGGCAAGGCAAGTTTGAGGAAGCCTCAAAACACCTGTCGACTTCCGTCAAAATTGCCCCCGAGCTTGCCAATGGTCACGAGCAATATGGCTTGGCTCTGGCTGCGTTGGGGCGATTCATTGAGGCCGAGGAATCCCTGCAGACAGCCTTAGAGCTCGACCCGAACAGCAAAACCATTCATGCAAAGCTCACACGTCTCCATGCGATGCAAGGCAAGGTCGAGGAATCTCGGAAAACACGGGATCGCATGTTTGAGCTCAACCCTCATTTGCAAAAAATGCACGATGCGAAAAAACTTCAAGAAGATGGCAAGCACGCTGAGGCACGGCATCTTGTCAAGAATATGTTGCGCGAGAGCCCGGACGATATCAACGCCTTAAATTTGATGGGTAGCATTTGCATGGCCCAGAATTTGTATAGTGACGCAGAGGCTTTTTTGCGTAAGGCAGTGCGACTTGCCCCTGACTTCGCAGTTGCGTGGACTGCCCTTAGTATGTCCCTGAAAGAACAACATAACGTTGAGGAAGCTGTCGAAGCGATGGAAAAAGCTTTGTCCCTGGAGCCCATGCATGCTGAGTGGCATAGCACTTTGGGTAACCTGTATATGGTGTGGGGCAAGGAAGAGCGCGCACTTGTCTCATTGGAGAGAGCGTTAGCGATTAACCCCGGTCATGCGGGCGCCTTGCTCAGTAAAGGCCATGTATTGAAGACCGTGGGTGATCAGGACGATGCCATTCGTGCGTATCGGGCATCCGCCAAGGCACGCCCCGAACTTGGTGAAACATATTGGAGCCTTGCGAATTTGAAGACCTTTCGCTTTGACCCTGGCGAAGTCGAATCCATGCAGGCTCAACTTGACTCAGGGAAGCTCACCGATGAGTCGGAAGTGCACTTTTGTTACTCCTTAGGCAAGTATTTCGAAGATCAAGAAGTGTATCCAAAAGCGTTTGAGTATTACGCGCAAGGAGGTGCGCTAAAACGCAAGAATATCAAGTATGACCCCGTCGAACATGCTTATAAATCCGACAAGATTATCGAAGTGTTTACACCGGAGTTTTTCGAGACGCGGACATCATTTGGGCATTCTGACCCTGCACCGATCTTTATTGTGGGGTTGCCGCGCTCCGGGTCAACATTGATCGAACAAATTCTTTCCAGCCACTCTCAGGTCGACGGCACTGCGGAATTGTCAGATCTCATGCATCTAGGGAATCAAACCGCACAGAATAGATTTGATAATTTGAAATTCCCGGTGACTTTAATCGATATAAGTGCTGATAATGTAAAGGGTTTAGGTAAAGATTATATCGAGAGTACATTTCACCACCGTCATGGCGCACCTTACTTTACTGATAAAATGCCCAACAATTTTCCATATATTGGGTTTCTTCACCTCATCTTGCCGAATGCAAAAGTGATCGACGCTCGTCGCCATCCGTTGGATTCTTGTTTTGGTACCTTCAAGCAGCTTTTTGCGAAGGGACAGCCTTTTTCCTATGATCTCTTTGAACTTGGTCAGTATTATTTAGATTACGTTCGGTTGATGGAGCATTGGGATCGTGTGCTGCCCGGGAAAGTCCTGCGTGTTCATTATGAAGATAATGTGGCCGATCAAGAGAATCAGGCGCGGCGGATGATCGAACATTGCGGACTTGAGTGGGAAGACCAGGTTTTGCGTTTCTACGAAACAGAGCGTGCTGTAAAGACGGCAAGCTCTGAACAAGTGCGTCAACCGATTTACAATAAATCAGTGAATTCGTGGAAGCGCTATGAAACGGGTCTGGCAGACCTGATATTACTTTTAGAAGATGTCCTGGCGAAACTTCCGGATCATCTCGAACGACCACAGATACCCACTTAATGATATGGCCATACTGCAACGGTGTGGATCGTATTACGAATATCCTTCGAAAAATTGATGGCCCTTTGCATTTTTTTCTGCTCGAGATCATAAAGTGCAATAGTTGCAGGAGAAGAACCTGCGGCGATCAAAGTATCGCTTATGGCGCATAATCCGCGGCCAAATCCCTGGCGTGCGATGCGGGCATCATCCATCTCGGTATTCAGGATTTCTGCGTTCGAATACAACGGCACACTCAAAGCACAGTCATTTTCCCTGGTGCGTGTGGCGTAACGCAGTTTGTTGCTTTGCGTATCATTAAACAGGATGCCCTCCCGGAAGGGGCGCGCATTATGCGTCCCGGTCGGCAATGTGGTGCTAATGCCGAGGCGTTTTCCATTGTAAAGCAGCAATCCTTTTGTCCTGAGGCCCGAGATATACATGCCACCTTTTTCGCAGAAAACATTGTTGATATGCAATTTGTTCATTGGTAGCGGGCCTTCCTCACTGTTTGGGTTGTACTGGCCCATAAAGAGATTTTTGCCGTCGGTTTTCACCATGAAGGCTTTTTCAAACGTATTTTTTCTCAAATTAAATGTGAGAATTGTGTCAAAAGCGGTGGAGGTAATGAAGAGGTGATGCTCATGGACACATATTTCATGGCAGTGTTTGAGATAAGGATTGCGATGAGACGTAACGAGCTCAAAGTTTGGGGTGTATTCAAACAATTCGTCACTGGCGACAACAAAAACGCGATCTTTATGAATTGCGATTCCCCTGAGGCCCCGATCCCCACCGCGGCCTTGCCAGTCAATATCCTTCGTGTTCCAGTCGACGGTTTGATGGACACGTTCTTTTTCAAGGTCGACGATATAAATACCACCATGGCTTTCGCCTTGGCAGCTGCCTCTGACTACAGAGGTGGCGACAAGATTAACCATTCACAAAAACAACATTCTGTTCTTTGGCAGCATCGGCCGGGACATAATCAAAGATAAAATTGATGCGGTCTTCTTTGCCGGCATTCATGACGCTATGGGTTTTTAAATTATTAATCTCGTAGACATTCCCGATCTCAAAGCGATAGGGGCGCCCATCAATCATGAACCTTACAAGCTTATTGGTGGTAACAGGGATGTGAATGCGGTGGCCGTGGGCAAACGATTGCAGCGAGTCAATGTGAGGGGCAATATTTTCCCCCGCGGGGAGTTTTGCCGCAACGGCGCGGATGATCGTTCCCCCCGGCGGATAAAACCGTTCAATAATCTCAGCCATAACAGGGTTGGCAACGTCTGCAATTCGGTCCCAGCCCTTTTCCCGGGTGATGGTTACGTGAGGCCATGTCAGAGAGGCGAACAGCATGACTATCGATTTTGTCTGCCTGTGGACGTCATAGTCATCCTGTCGTTGGTCGTCTTCGTCCCATGCAAGATCGTCCTGGCCTAAGATGGCCTCACGCAAGATAGTTGTGTCCACCGCACCCCAGTCCTTGATAGGTATTCCAATATCCATTTCTTGCCCCTATTTCCCCCTCGGTCCGCAAGCTGTTGTTTTGCACCCAAAAGTGACTGGCCCGGACGGCCTGATTATGGCTCAGGTTCTGCTCTTTTTCTTAGGTTTTATCCCCAGAATAGAATAAGGCTTGCAGGGTTCTTTTTGGGCCTATAGGCATGGATTGCAATTTAGTACGGTGGGGGCTAGTCTCGATGAGCAGTGTTTGTTAGCCCAGTAGGGTTATTCGGTGACAATTGTACAAATCGGGGGACGACAACGATGGCTGATTCTACAAGAGAACAGCAAGCTTTTGAATTGACACCAGTTAGTCGGGCGGTACTGGCGGCTTGCGGCGCATCAATTGCCGTTACAGGTGGTCCTGTTGCCGTGGCGCAGGAAGTCCTGGCGCTTGAAGAAATCATCGTCACAGCTCGGAAGCGGACTCAAAATCTGCAAGACGTTCCTGTAAGCGTTATGGCGTTCGGTGCGGATAAAATTGTAAAACAGGGCATTAATTCTCTTGAAGATTATGCCCGTCTTATTCCAAGCCTGACCTATTCATCCTGGCTCCCTGGCGCTTCCATAGTAGTGTTCCGGGGTGTAACCGTCACTGCGGATGCCTTTAGCGGCTCCTCCTCTGCGGCAACTTATTTCAATGAAATGCCAATCACGGCTCAAGGTTTGAACGTTGATGTGGCGATGGTCGACATGGAGCGTCTTGAAGCCGTGTCCGGTCCGCAACCAACGACCTACGGCGCGAGTGCGCAATCCGGTGTCTTGAAATTTGTCACCGCCAAGCCGGATTTATCGGAATTTGGCGGCTTTGTGGATGTCTCGGGCTCATTCTCGCAAGAGGGTGATGCCGGTTACGATTTCCGAGGAATGGTAAACATTCCAATGGCCGATAATACATTTGCTCTTCGTGTGGTTGGTCATTCATCCCTGGAAGGTGGTTATGTTGACAATATAAGTGGCTCCACCCTCCAAACCCATGACTACTCATCTGCGTTCAATTCCGTCCCTTCACCGTATTCTTACCCTGGAGGATCTCTCGCCGCATCGGGTATATCCCGTGTGACGAAAACGAATCACGATGTTGCAGAAGACGATATTGGGGATATTCAAACGCAAGGTCTGCGTCTCACGGCTGCATGGCAACCGAATGATGATTGGTTGATCACCGGCATGTACAATTTCCAGACTACCCACGCGGACGGTATTGCAAGCTGGCACCCGGAGTTAGGCGATCTCAAGCAAATTCGCTTTAATGAAGAAACCAGGGATGACGAATGGTATATAGCCTCATTGGTCATCGAGGGCGATCTGGGTTTTGCCGACTTCACATCGGCATCGGGCTACATGAGACGGGATGTCGCTTATGATCTCGATCAATCGACCTATCTCCACCAGTTCCAGGGTGTGGGCGCTGTCTATTATAATATGTGGGAAGTCGCCTACCCCAACGGCTTCTACTACTACGACTACTACGACAACGTAGCTGCATATTGTGGGACAGGCGTCAGTTACTGCTATGTACCGTTCGGCGGCACCGTTGCTTATGTCGCCTATGCCGGGGCGATCACCGCGTGGACTGATTCAGGTTACCTGAACAGTATAGGAGACCCGATCTATTATATTACGGAACTCACCGATAATACCGGGACTATGTTTAATAAAAGCGGGAGCAACCGCTTCTCCCAGGAACTGCGTTTGACGTCCAAAGATGAGGGTCAGCGCTTTCAATGGATGCTCGGTGGTTTTTACGAGAGGACAACCGATAATTACGTCTTCAGAGGTACCGTTGATAATTTTGGCGATAGTATCGTCGGAAATATCGTCGGAAATCGACCTGGCAACCCCAGGGTCCGTAGCCCTGGTCAAACCTGGTTTGGCACCGGTCCTAACGAAGAAACACAATGGGCAGTTTTTGCTGAGTTGGGCTTTGATATCACCGACAACCTCAATATTCTTGTCGGTGCTCGTTACTTTGAAGCCGAATCAGATAATTCAAATTTGACCCTGAATCTTGATGGTCTGCAAACGCAAAACTGTCTCGAAGATGCGGGGGGCGTCTGTATCACGGACCCGGCCAATTTAACGGCAAATAACAGGGTTGGTACTTTTGGAGGATTTAGCTCAACTCAAGAAGAAGATACGTTGCCATTACTGACACTCACCTGGAATATCAATGACGACGTCATGACCTATTTCACAACGTCTGAGGGCTTCCGGATAGGAGGGACGAATCTCCTTCGTGCAACCAGTACAGCGCCCCGTCAATACGTTTCCGATAAACTCATCAATACTGAGATCGGTCTGAAATCAACTCTCATGGACGGTCGCTTTGTCCTGAATATTGCTGCCTATCAAATGACATGGGAAGACATGCAGCTGGTTGCCGCCGATCCGACCATTGATTTTGGTTGGGGCCAGGTCACGGTGAACGCTGGTGAAGCTGAGATCGATGGTATTGAAGCAAACTTTGCTCTTGCCGCCAGCGAACGATGGTCATTTGACGGTTCTGTTACCTTCACTGATTCTGAAGTGACCGAGGGTGCGTCGATCGGTGATATCGAGGTTATCTCGGCTGGCGAGCAACTGCCTCTGTCACCGGAACTGAAATACTCTCTGGGTGCCGAAGTCAGCTTCCCGGTAGGGGACTCTGATGGTTATTTGCGCCTTGATCACAGCTTTGTAGATGAGCAAACGAATGGGACTCAAGGGTCGACCTTGTTGACCAGTAGTGTTCTTCTACGGGGGACTATTACCACGTTGCCAGACTATTCGCTTACGAATTTGAGTTTGGGCTGGGGGAATGATTCCTATAACGTGAGCTTTGCGGTGAATAACATTGCGGATGAGCGTGGTTTGACCTACAAACCGACCCGTTGGACAGATGGCCGGATTTATTCCGTACGCCCACGTGAGTTCGTTTTTAGGTACCGTATGAATTTCTAAGACAAGTTCTGCATATCGAACAAAAAACCGGCGGTGAGTTTTCTCACCGCCGGTTTTTTTTGTCATCCTTACCTGTGGGTGTAAGCAGACTTCCCAGGCGCGACATGCCATCCCGTGCAAACTCCTCGTAATGGCGCCATTGGCCTACAGAGGACGTGTACATCGGTTTCGATACCTGCCCGACACTGGGCGTCATGACGGCCCGTTTCTGCTTGTAAAACTCGAAACAAGCCGGCTCGCTTTCCAATCCACAAAAACTGAGCAATGCCTCGATTTGCTCATCGGGTGAACTCACCAGTTCTTCGTAGTTCACCGTTTTGATTTGATTGGGATAAACGGACCGCCAATGATCGATCATCTCGAGATATCCTTTGTAATACTCATAGATTCCATCAAACGACGTCGCAAATTCGTAGGTGAAATTGAACAACTGGCGATAAGCGCTGATAGCGACATCCCGAGGATCTCGCCGCACATCAATAACGACAGTTTCCGGCATGATTCTTTTTGCCAGTCCGATGTGTAAGAAATTCTTGGGATTTTTGTCGATGAAAAATTCGCAGCCCTGCCTGAAATAAGCGCGGGCCCCGCTGACGTATTGTTGTCTCAGGTCCTTCTTTTCATCTTCCGTCATGGACGACAGGCGCTTGAGATAACCACCACTCATATTCATCCGCAATGCCATATCCTCGAGAAATGGCAGTTCATCGGTTGCCTGGACTCGGGAATGAGAACTTAAGATCTGCTCGGTTAATGTCGTGCCGGATCGT
>Ga0255049_10001044_pt1 | contig 15819 bp, 16 predicted proteins | sample JV7_2_3_MG_FD_183615 | JGI IMG/M metagenome (GOLD analysis project Ga0255049, IMG submission 183615) | Seawater microbial communities from Jervis Inlet, British Columbia, Canada - JV7_2_3 | ecosystem: Environmental > Aquatic > Marine > Inlet | place: Canada: British Columbia | collected 2016-10-06
AGCCCAACAGGCCCTCGTTATTAAGGCCAAAGAAAAACTGAGCCTCGCCAAATTCTGCGAAGGTCAGAAGAGAGACGCGCCGTAAATGGCTTACCCGCTCTAAAAGACTGCCATCCTCGAAATTTATGTCGGGAAGCGGCCGCAGGAAATTGTTCGCATACGTAGTCGGTTGAAGATAGTTCGGCGATTGCGGCCTTGAGGCCCGCTCAAGATCCGCAAGGAAAGCTTCCGCGGCCGGCGTCAGTTTAGGCTGCTCGGGCTCGTCGGCGAAAGCGTTCGCCGATATCAGCATCGCGACTATCCATAAGCTGATCAAAGCTGTCCTGCGCATCACGTCACTCCCTGATCATGACGGTCATTCAATGTTGCCACAAACGATGGATTTTTTCGTCCGCCTGCGTCACGCAAACGACCCATAAATACGTACGTGCTTATGTAAGATGTGAGCAAATGTCTGGGCTATAATTCGCGTCCTTTTGATTGACGCGCCCGGGAGCGCTTCGACATGCGGGCGACGGCCAGAGCACAACCGAACATTGCGCTGATCAAGTATTGGGGCAAGCGCGACACGGTGAATAATCTGCCGGCGGTCGGTTCGATCTCTGTGACCCTGGAACATTTGTTCACGGAAATGAGTGTCTCGCTCGACGCGGATCTCCGGGTCGATCAGCTGTTCGTGAACGAGCAGCAAAACGACTCGATGCTGCCCAGAATTAGTGCCTGTCTCGATACTGTTCTCGGCGAATCGCGATCACGCGCTCGCATAGACAGTCGCTGCAACTTCCCTGTCGCAGCCGGACTCGCATCATCCGCATCATCGTTCGCCGCAACCGTACTCGCGGCGTCTGCCGCGTCCGGCGCAGAAGCATCGACCGCCGATCTCGCCAGTCTTGCGGGCCGGGCCTCCGGTTCAGCGGCCCGGTCTCTATACAGTGGGTTCGCAGAATTGCAGAACACCGAGACGGATGTATCTGTGCGGACGATTCTTGAAAACGACGAATGGCCGCTTCGAGTCGTCATTGCTGTCACGTCGGACGGCCCCAAGCCTGTCAGCTCCGGCGAGGCGATGGAAATCAGTCGCAAGACATCGCCTTTTTACGGGCGCTGGATCGAAGATCAAGCGGACGACCTGAACGTGGCGCGCGCTGCGATACGCGAGCGTGACTTCGAAAAGCTTGCGCAGGTGTCCGAACACAATTGTCTGAAAATGCATTCCGTTATGTGGGCATCGCGACCGCCGATCGTCTACTGGAACGCCGCGACGCTTGCCTGCTTGCAGACCGTCCGTGAATTGCGCGCCAGTGGCGTAGCCGTGTTTTTTACGATCGATGCGGGCCCGCAGGTGAAAGCGGTTTGCGTTGCGTCGGATGAAGCGCAAGTACGTGAAGCATTGTCTGCGGCGACGGGCGTAAATGACATTCTCAGCAGCGGTCTCGGCCCCGGTGCGCGCCTCGTGGACTCTGCATGACGACAATTACGGCTAGCGCTCCTGGAAAAGTAGTTTTGAGCGGCGAGTACGCAGTACTCGATGGAGCGCCGGCTATCTCAATGGCTGTAAATCGCCGCGCCGTCGTCACATTCTCCCCGGTTGCCGAAAACAGCTCTGCGGTCCAGTCTGTTGGCTTGGACGGCCGTAACGACACAAGCTTGTTTGATTGCGTCGTCAGGACTGTTCGTTTCAATAATGCTAATGACTACTCGGTTCTCCTCGATACGAGTTCGTTTGTCGATGCCGAAAGCGGCGTGAAACTTGGTATCGGCTCGAGCGCTGCACTGACTGTCGCACTCGTTAAGGTGATGGCATCGTTGATGGACGAAAAAATCGATGTTGGCGAAATCGCCGCCAACGCGCATCGCGATTTCCAGCAAGGAGTCGGTAGCGGCGTGGACATAGCGACGAGCGTTGCGGGCGGTCTTCTCGAATTTCGCATGCAGAAAACCGGCGTTACGAAATTTAACTGGCCAAAGGGACTCGAATTCGCGCTGTTGTGGAGCGGAGTGGCCGCAAGTACGCGGGATCGTGTTGATCGCCTGAAAGCGAGCGACACGAAACCAAGTCGCGCTCGCTTGTCGGAAGAAGCGTCCGCAATTGCTCTTGCCTGGAGTTCGGGTGACGCTGATGCAGTCGTGGCTGCCTGCAGAAGTTACAACGATGCTCTAGTAACGTTCAGTATTGACCATGAGCTCGACATATTCGAAGCTGGGCATGACGTTCTGGCGCAGGATGCGCTCACCGGTGGTCTGGTTTACAAGCCCTGCGGCGCTGGAGGTGGCGACGTCGGCATAGCGCTTGCAACGGATCAGGAACGGTTGAGTGAGTTCGTCACACGGGCTGAGGCCTCGGGTTTCAAGCGGCTCGATATCGAGCGGGACGACAGCGGTGTACAACTAATAAGAGACAGCGATTGAGCGATTCACGCATACCCGGACTTTACCGACTAGGCATCGGCGAGCGCATTGACGAGCTCGTCCGTCTGGGTTGGGTGTCCGAAACGGACGCCGTGTTGCTTCGCAGCGGCTCACATGTGATCTCGTCAGGCGTTGCCGACAACATTATTGAAAATGTTGTGGCGGCATTCGGACTGCCCTTCGCTGTCGCGCCCAATTTCCTGGTCGATGGCCGCGACTATATTGTCCCGCTTGTCGTTGAAGAGCCTTCGGTTGTCGCGGCAGTAAGTGGTGCTGCGCGGCTGGCGCGGTCGAGTGGCGGGTTCACGACTGAATGCGATGAGTCATTGCTCACCGGGCAGATACATCTAACAGGTGTTAGTGATGTGAGGTCTGCGAGCAGCGTAATTCTGAACGCAAAAGACGAGCTGCTCAAATACGCGAATGCAATTCATCCGCGACTCCTAACGCGAGGCGGCGGCGTAGGCGAAATAGAAGTACGCGAACTCGAGTTAGCCGATGGCAGCCAGTCAATTGTCGTACATCTGCACGTGGATACTTGCGACGCAATGGGTGCGAACCTGGTCAATACGATTTGCGAGGCAGTCGCACCGCAACTTGCCGCCTTGTGCGATGGCAAGGTCGCAATGAGCATCCTCTCAAACCTGACAGACCGTTCTATCGTGACGACACGGGTTCGATTGCCACTCGCTGAGCTGGCTACGTCGGAAGACGAGGCTGTCGCTATTCGCGACGCGATTGTCGCGGCCGACGAGATCGCGCACGCCGACCCGTACCGGGCTGCGACGCATAACAAGGGCATCATGAACGGTGTCGATGCGCTCGCGATTGCTACAGGCAACGACTGGCGGGCTATTGAAGCTGGCGCACACGCGTTTGCAGTTCAGGACGGTCAGTATCGGCCGCTGACGCGCTGGACCGTGAATGACAATGGTGATTTGGCCGGCGAGATCACGCTGCCACTCAAGCTCGGAATCGTTGGTGGCACCATCGACGCGAATCCGGCGGCTGCTTTGGGTGTTCGGATCACGGGCGTCGATTCGGCACTCGAGCTTGCGAAACTCATGGCCGCCGTAGGGCTGGCGCAAAATTTCGCGGCGATAAGGGCGCTGGTAACGACCGGTATTCAGGAAGGCCACATGCGTCTGCACGCGCGAAGTACCGCCTCGACGACGGGCCCCGATGAAGTGACTGACAATTTCCCAGCCAAAGCAGCGGGCAAGGTCATATTGCTTGGTGAGCACGCTGTGGTTTACGGCAAACACGCCGTTGCTTTGCCTATTTGCGATGCCGTTAGTGCGGGCGTGTCCCGAGAACAGCCGCAATCAATGTTGACGATCCCGCAATGGGGCGTGCGGCACGAGCTGAATTTCGATGCGGCCGACTCCGGCGGGCTAAACGCTGCTGTCGCCTTGATCGCCCGAGAGCTGGGTGTCGATACCGGCGGCGTAAGTATTCATGTTAATTCGCGGCTTCCGCGGGCGATGGGGCTCGGTTCATCCGCCGCGATCGCCGTGAGCATCATTCGTGCCTTCGTTGACGAATTCGAACTAGATATCAACGACGAACGCGTTAACACGATCGCATTTCAGTGCGAAAAACTCGCACATGGTACGCCGTCGGGTGTGGACAACACGATCTCGACATTCGCCAGGCCAATGTTGTTTAGGCGAGCCGAATCATTGGAAGTCTCGCCAATAGAGCTGGATGAATCACCGCCGATCGTCATCGCGTGCGGCAATTCTACCGGGCTAACCGTCGAGCAGGTGGCCGGTGTGCGTGCCCGGCGTGACGAAAACGAACAACGATATGACGCCATCTTTGCAGAGATCGACGACATCAGCCGCGCTGGCGCGAAAGCGTTGGCGCGGGCCGATTACGATCAACTCGGATCGCTTATGAACATTTGCCACGGCTTGCTCAATGCGATCGAGGTCTCGACGCCCGAACTCGAAAACATGGTCGCGATTGCAAGAGCTGCCGGTGCGAGGGGCGCCAAACTAACGGGCTCGGGCGGCGGTGGCTCAATCGTTGCGATGTGTCCCGGGACACAGGACAGTGTGGAAAAGGCCCTGGCTATGGCGGGATTCTCGGCGATGAGGACGATAATGAGACCGGCTTCCTGTCACGCGCAATAGCGCATGTGATCCAGCGTTTACTGTTTCCATGCGAAGGCGCTCGGCAGTGCCAGCCGCATCAAAGCCGACACTCGCCGCTGGATGAGTGCCGATGCGTATCGTCACCGGGCTGTACTTACGGCCAGTCGTTTTTGTTCGTTGGGCCGGTGAACGGGCATGCCGGCAGCGTGCAGAATATGGCGGAAAGCACAATCGACCCAGCGAGAATCCTGATATGAACAACGCGACAACACGGGCGATGCCGTTGATCGGCATTGGTTTTGCAGCCGCCGGCATTCTGATCCCGGCGGTTGCCGGCGCCGATCATCCCACCCTTGGCCTGCAGCAGGATGGCGCGGGCGCGATCACCACGCTGACAGCGATAACCCTGCCTAAAGGAGTCGGTACCTTCGGCTTCGAGTCGCAATACCTGTCGAACAACGAAATCGGCGATCTCGTCCTCGCACATTTCACCGAGGAAGGCGAGCAGGCGCACAGCGTCGAAAATGTCAGCAACCTGTCCTTGAACGCGGCCTACGGATTTACGGACAGGCTGACGATCGGCATGAACCTGCCGCATGTCACGCGTGCCGGTATTCGCGAGGGCGCCCACCATCACGAAGAGGAAGGCGGTCAAACCAATCACGACGCCCATGAAGATGAAGTCGACGTCGCCGACACGGAGCACACCGCCGCAGAAGCGCCGGAGATCAATTATCTCGGCAGTTCGAGCGGCATTGGCGATTTGACGATCTACGGCCAGTATCGATTCCTCGGAGACGAGGACAGCGGCGTTCACCTCTCGGCATTGATGGGTGTGAAAACTCCGACCGGCAAGACGGACGATTTCACAAATGCAGGCCAACGATTCGAATCTGAGCTTCAGCCGGGCTCCGGATCCTGGGATGTACTTGCCGGCATGGCGTTTACGCGCCAATGGTCGAAGACGAGCCTCGATAGCAATGTACTCTATACATTCTCAGGTGACGGTTCGCAGCACTCCAACCTGGGCGATATCTTCAACTACAACATTGCCATGTCATATCGGTACGGACACGACAGCGAGCACGGTAACGGTGCCGCATATCACGACCACGATGCGCCGGGGAATTCCTGGGATGCTGCGCTTGAGATCAATGGTGAATGGCGAGGCTATGTGACAGTCGGAGGAATTCGCCAGACTCACACAGGCGGTAACCTCGTTTACCTTGCACCGAGTGTCAGATTCAATCACAGCAAGGGATGGACGGCTTATGTGTCTCTCGGCATTCCCGTACTCGAGAATCTCAACGGCGTCCAGAGCGATCCCAAATTCAGATTATTCATCGGTATCAGCGCCGGGCTCGGTAACGCACAATAATCCGGGGGCGCGTAGCAAGGGCTGCGCCCATGTGAAAAGATGAAAATATGACTGGACGTGGGAATTCCTGCCTGGGTCCTAGACCGCCATCCGAGCCGCTATCTCGACAAGACCACCGTCTCTCGCTAGCGCTACCCCGGGCGCGATCACGCCTTTACGTTAAATTGAACCGCTTGCGCCATTCCTTCGCACTCAAGGTGTGAAAAGGACAGAAACTCAAGGGCTTAACGGAGGCCGAACCAGGCCCGGAATCACTGGATTTACTCTGAAGCAGCTAATTTGACTTGTAATTATTTGTATGTGTGCTAAAACCGCACACATACAAGAAACGTTGAGATTTCCAGTGGACATTAAGGACCAAGTAATTCGCAGCTGTTGCTACTTGTTGCTGCCGGTCGTTCGCTTCCTGCTGAATCGCGGCGTCACGTGGAGCGAATTCGGTGAGATGTCCAAGGAGGCATACGTGCAGGTGGCAAGGGATGACTACGGGATACAAGGCCGGCCTACGAACAATTCGCGGGTTGCAATGATGACGGGCCTCAGTCGGCGCGAGGTTGCCCGGGTTCGGGACCGCGTACTCGAGGGGGAGAACCAGGCCGAAAACCTGCAGGGCAATCAGATCTCCCGGATTCTGACGGGTTGGCACGTCGACACAGAGTTCACCAATGGTTACGGCCAATCGAAAGATCTGCCCGTTTCTGGCACAACGGGGAGTTTTTCCAGTTTGTTAAAAAGTTATGCTGGCGACTTGCCGCATGGCGCGATTAGTAAGGAGATGCAGCAGAGGGGTCTGATCAAGGAACTTAATAGTGGCCAATTTCGTGTACTGAAACGTGACTATGTTTACTCGGAACTCGATCCAGAAATCGTTCAACGGATGGGCGTCGCGCTTCATGACCATGCTGCAACCCTCGAGCACAACCTCAACGAACATCGCGACTCCACGCCTCGCTTCGAGGCGATCGCCGATAACGCGAAGCTTACGCCGCGGGCATTCCGCACGTTTCAGAAACTCGTGGAGTCACAGGGCCTGGCATTTCTCGAAGAGATGGATGGCTGGCTCGCAAATCACGAGATCGACAATACATCGGACGCCGATACACGCCCAATTCGCTTGGGCGTCGGCGTCTATCTCATCTATGACGATATTCAACAAGGGCGACTGACATGAACACTTCAATCGGAAAACTTGGCGCGGTCCTGGCGTTTGCTACATTGATTCTCACCGGCTGCGGCGGCGGCGGTGGCGGCGGCAGTGGCGTCTCTCCTCCTCCGCCCCCACCACCACCTCCGACCGGTGGTATTACGCGTACTGGCGTAGCCGTAGCAGTGGGGCCGATCACAGGCTTCGGCAGCGTCATCGTCAATGGTGTGACATACCAAACGAATGCCGCGACGGAATTCACGCGCGACGACAACCCGTCCGACCAGGACGCCTTCGAAATCGGTGAGACCGTCATCGTCAAGGGCACGATCGACGACAACAACGCGAATGCGGTTGCCGAAAGCGTCGAGCTCGACGAAATCGTCAAAGGACCGGCGACCAGTCTTGTCGACCTGAATACTGCGATCGTGATGGGGCAGACAGTGAATTCCACTGCGACTACGTCGATCGACAACAACTGCGGCGGCGTCACGTTCGACGACCTAACGGGACTGACCGGTTTCTTCGCCGTAGAGGTTTACGGCACGGTTCAGGCCGGTGGCGCCATCGATGCGACGCGCATAGAGTGCAAGCAGCCTGGTGAGGTCACCGAGTTCGAAATCAACGGTATCGTCAGCGGTAACGTGCCAGCCACCACGTTCATGATCAACGCCCTGCAGGTGAACTACAGCGCGACGCCATTGATCCAGAACTTTCCCAACGGCGCACCCGAAGACGGGCAGCCCGTGGAGGTGAAGGGCGCGCCCGCCGATTTCAGTATCGGCAACCCGGGGGAACCGGACGTGCTGGCCGCATCGAAGGTCGAGTACAAGGGTAACCGCCTGGACGGTAACGAAGGCGATCACTTCGAGATCGAGGGCTTCATCTCGGCCTTCCGCGGAGTCGATGATTTCGATGTGCGTGTCGGACTGGATACGTTCACTGTTGTCACGGACCCGGCTTTCACGACATTCGAAGGCGACGAGAACCTGCTGGACGTTAACGTGAAAGTTGAAGTCGAGGGCGAACTTGACGGTGACTTCAACATATTTGCCTCGAAAGTGGAGATCAAGACCTCGACCAATATCCGCGTCACGGGTGTGGTTGATACCTTTGATCCCAATGAGCCAGGTGTGATCAGGGTTCTCAATATCCGCATCAACACGGTCGATGGTCAGACGCGTTTCGAGGACAAGCGCGACGATGATCCGAACTTTGATGCCGGCAGCGTCATGGCAGGAGACTATGTCGAAGCGCGCGGTCAGGAGATTCCGGCCGGAGAAATAACCGCGTTCGTCTTCGAACGCGACGATCTCGATCCCGACACGGAACTGCGTGGCTTCGTCGAGGACGACAGCGTCAATGGGAGGGACTCCTTCGAGATCCTCGGCGTAACAGTCGACACAACGAGCCCGCAGCTCGTCTACCAGGACGATAACGATTCGCCGATCTCGGCGGACGCATTCTGGAGCGCAGTCGGAACCGGTGGCGTCATCGTGGACGTCAAGGGCACCGAAACAGGTACGACGGCATTACAGGCAAGCGAGTTGGAACTGGAAATGGAGTGAGCGACCCGGTTCGTGCACGCAACGTAGACGAGAGAATTTCTGACAGGGACGTCAGAAATAATCTCCGCAACACGCAAGCAGAGCGAAGCAAGACAATGACTAAATTGGCACTGATGTACTGTTGTCGCAGTGAGATGCGGTCAGGGGACCTGCATCGGGCGATGGAAGTCGTACGAAAACTCAGTGACACTTTCGATGTCACGGTTCTGCTTGAGGACATTGCATCAAATGGCATAAAAGCCCCCGCGAGTGTCGAGCTGGTTTTTCTTCCCGCACTCGGCATCGACCCCGACACGAACGTCATCGACATCGGGCATTCCCAGGAACTTGGTGAGCGCCTCATTGCACGTCGTGATGCCATGGTTCGCGTGTTCGAGCGCATCAAGCCGCGGATCGTCGCGATCGAGAGCTTCCCGTTCAAGCAACAGGGACTCAGCGGCGAAGTTTTGCCCCTGGTTGAGCGGGCGCGGAGCGGCGTTCACGGCGATGCGCTGGTTGTTTGTATGACGGACGGCATACTGGCTGATGGCAACAATAGGAGGGGCGAGTCCCGGGCTGACAAGGCGGCTGAAGTGCTGGACCGGTACTTCGACATGGTCGTCATCGAGACGGATCCTGTTTTCGCCCGTCTTGAGGAGTTTTTCCGGCCTAGGAACGCCCTGCACACGCCGCTCTATCACACAGGATTTGTCTCGCGTGGCGGTATCGGGCCTGCCGCCAGCAAGGATCTAAAGCCGGACACAATACTCGTTTCTGCCGGAGACGGTGAGCACGGCGGACCATTGTTCCGTGCCGCGATCGAGGCTCACAATATCCTCGGTCCGACTCTGCCGTTGCCGATGAAAGTAGTGACAGGACAGCACCTCCCCGAAGACGAATGGCAGGAACTATTGGCCCTTGCTGACGGCCTGTCTAAACTGGTGCTCGAGCGCAAGGTCGCCGACCTGCGTGCCGAGATAGCGATGGCCAGATGGTCCGTGAGCCAGTGCGGTTACAACACGGCCGTCAACGCGATCACGACGCGAACACCGTCGCTGTTCGTGCCTTGCGGCAACGGCCAGCGGCAGGTACAGCTCATACGAGCACAGCGACTGGTTTACTGGGGCGCAGGTCGTCTGCTGATGCCGCATCACCTGAACGGCGCGTCGCTCGCCAATGAAATTCAGCAACTGACGAAATTCGAATCGCGCAAGGTCCATTTCGACCTCAACGGCGCGGCGAATGCGGCGCATTTGATTTCACAAGTCGCTTACCACAACGACTTTACGGCAGTCTTCCCGCGGCCATCTTCAGAGAACACACGGTCGCATTGAGCTTCAGCAAAGCAATGTTCGTCGTCGCAGGAATTCTCTTGCCGAAGCCGACGCACATTACTCCCGCCTCTCACCGGCGGGCGGATCGAGCGAGAATTCCGCAAGTCGTGTACCACGGCTGAACGTCGCGCTGGTCCTGTCGACGGATTTGAGCGTCCAGCCGTTATGCGACATGCCCTGTTCGAGCTGCAAGAGCTTGTTGTCCGCGATGTCGCGTAGAACGGCAATGCGGAATTCTCCGACGATCGCCACTCCCTCGAGTTTCAGGCGTATCGGCGCGGCTGGTGCGGCCGGTGGGCTTTCAGATTCGGGCGGAATCTGGCGCTCCGCGAAGAACACCGGGCGCTCGAGGACTTCTGCGAAGTCCTCGATGTGCGAATGTATGTAGGGCGGCGTCTCGAGTTTCTGCAACTCGAGCGCTGCCGCACCCGGCTCGCCGACGACAGTTGCCTGCCCGACCACGAACTGCTCGACCATGATGACGAGCGTAAGGAGCCCGCATATTGATAGTAGTAATCGTGTCTGCAGGTTGCCGGTCCTAATCTTCATTTGCTGTTCCCGGCATGAAACCGATGATCTGGAAATCGGCGTCGAACTGATTGCCGGCTGCCTGCCTGTTCGTGCCTTGCCGTGCAGAGTTACGTACGGAGACATTGTCCATAAACAGGAATGTCGGGCTCGATTCGATATCGTAGATTGACTGAATGAATCCCTCGAGGTCGCCGCGCATCCTCACCTTCAACGCTATGCGCACGAAGTCTCCTTCCTGCCGAGCGGGCAGGATTTGCGTCGTCAGTAGCTGCGTCCCGTTGCTAGCCGAGATGCGATTCGCGATGCTCTGCAATTCGGCAGCAGCCACTGCCTCCGTGCTGCTGCGAAGATAGTGGCCGTCGGCAACTTGCGACTGCCTGAGTTGTTCGATGCGCGGCCTCAATTCCTCGTAGGCCGCGACATCAGCGCGGAGGGACTGCAATCTTCTCTCTACCAGATCGATGCGTGTCTCGTAGGATGCGTTCGTCGACGACACCGGTAAGATCGTGATTGTCAGCACGGCGGCAACCAGTGAGGCGAGTATGCCAATCGCCAGCCTGCGTTGCTGTATTGCTGACAATTGCTCGATCATTGCGCCGGCTCCTTTTCGATATCGGCCGACAGGTGGAAACGCTCTTCTCCCGAACTCGGGATGCGAATTACGGGTGACCTGAAGCGAACGTCCTCCAGCATTGGCGAAGCCTCAAGCAGAGAAATAAGCTCAGCCGCCGACGAGGACTGGCCCTGTAACTGTATCTCCGAGCTGCTAATGTCCACTCGCGCGAGCCACGTGTGATCGGGCAGGGCGCGGCTTATCTCACTCAGTATTTCGAGGATCGAGAGTTTCTCTCGCTTCATCCTGACCAGGTTTCCGGATCCGGAGGCGAGCCTCTCGACCTGCGCGCGCAGTTCCTCCGCATTCCTGGCCTGTTCTACGGCCTCGATAAGCTGTGGCTCGAGTTCGGCGAGCAACTGTCGCTTCTGCAAAAGCGGCGTGGCCACCGCAACGGCGAGCAGCAATAATGCGATTATGCGGAGTGCCGTATTGGTGCGACGGATCGTTGCCCGGCGCGTGCCACGATTCCGCTGCGGGAGTAAGTTTAGATGTAGAAATCCCGCGCCGCTCGCATCGCGAGTCGTCAGTCTATCCGGTTTCACGCCCAGCTCTGCCAAATCGTCCAGCAAATCCTCGATGTCAGATCGCGGCGTGACAACGAGAATGAGCTCCAGTTTGCCGGCAGTTTTGTCGCGCTTCGTGACGATGCAGTCATACCACACGTCGTCGGCAGAAAATGGTGTCTGGCGATCCATCTCGAACGACAGCACCTCACGGAGATTCTCTTCTGCGGCGAGTGGCAGACTTATTGGCGGTATCAGTACCTTGTTCGCCGGCAACAGCATTACAAGCTCCGGAGTATCACCGGCCAGCGACATTTCGGTTGTGTCGGAGAGTGGCAGCGAGACATGGGCCAGCTCGCATCTATCCACAATCGTGCCGCGCCACGTAGTCAATCTGTCATCCTCGAGCTCGATGAAGTCGCGTTGCGTTCGTCGCGACAACGCCGACTGCAGACTTGTTGGCAGGAGGTCGTGCAGTTGGTTTATCCACCACGACCAAAAGGCGTTGAGCTGACGTAGCCACGGCGCGATGAGGCGTACTCTCATGCTCTGCAGCGACTGATCCATGGCGAGACTCATAACACTTGCGCTTCCAGGTGGACGAAGGGTGCCCGCATCGGCTCGCGCCACTGCAGGATAGTGTAAGGGCGCCCCTGGTCGGGCGAAATCCGAATGACGCATTCCAACGACACTCGCTCGCCGCCAGTGGCGACGACGCTAACGTAGACGTGATAGGTGCCGCTGCCGACCTGGCGCTCGCCTGTATTGGCGGCCGTGTTGTCGATGACCTTGCCGGTTAACGCGCTAACGAGAAACGGTGATGCAAGCTCCAGGTTCACTCGCGCCCGCCCAGAGTAGACCGTCAAGTACGGCGACAGGCGGTCGAAGATATCCCGCGTCACGCCCATGACGTGCGTCAGCTCATCGATACTGGCAAACGAGTCGTCGCGCGCCATCCAGGGAAAACCGGCGGCCAGATAATCGTCGTCCTCGGCGCCGTGCAGGCGTCGGAGATCGTCCACGTCCCGCCAGTCCAGGATCGAATCTACAATTCGTTCCCGCGCCGCGGCATCAACTCCCGCCGCTGAGATGAGGGCGGCGAGCAAGCCGGCATCGGCTGAGTTCAGATCGACGAGTCCGGTCGCATCGCGTATCGCTATCCGAAGCTCGCGGCCGCCGAATTCAAACGTGTGGATAGTCCCGTCAATCTGCCAGTCCCGTTCGGTACCGTAGAGCAATTCGAGAATAGTTGCCCTTACCCCGGCATCAGCGATTGCGCGGGCTCGCGACATCGATACCTGTCGCCCCGCAAGGAGGGTTTCGTTGTGGCTGTTACGGGCGTGGGCGCCGGCCAGTACGCTGAGCAATACCACGAGCCACAACACCAGCACGAGCGCCATGCCGCGCTGGCTGTTGCGCGATGGCGCGTGGCTCGAGAACGTTGAACTGGCTGCCGCGCCAAGGTGCCGTTGGTTCATGAGTCGTCACCACGTGCACGGATGCCGAAGATTAGCTCGGGCCAGTCACGCCGGCCGTCGGATGCGCTCAGCCGGATTCGCACGAGCTGTGGCAGCCGTCCCTCTTCGTCCGGCCAATGGTCTTGCCACGATGGCCGCGAGTCCTTCGTACCGTTTCCAAAATATTCGAACGCGATTGTGTCAAAGCCTTCAGCCAGAATCCGGGTCGCCGAGACATCGGTGACCGCAAATTCATTGGCGTCCACATCGAACGGCGCGTAAGTGAGCATCAGCTGCGGGTTGCCGGCATCATCCTCGGCCGTCAGTTTATACGCGAGCAATCCGGCGGCAGCTGATTGCAGCGGTGCCGGGGCGACGAATTCCACGCGCGTCGAGTCACCATAGAATGCGACTGGTCTATCTTCACCGTATGCGTTTGGGATGATCTGTACGAATTGGCGGCGGAGAAAACTCGTAACGGCTCGCATCTCCTCAATCGAGTCGGTGCGTTCGATAGCGGTCTCGAGGCTCTTGCCGCCGAGGCGCACCGCGCCGAGTGCCGTCGTCATGATCAGCGCGACGATCATGATGGCCACGAGCAGCTCGAGCAACGTGAAGCCGCGCATGTGCCGGTTACAATGGATTCTTTGCCTGGTGTTCATAGCCACTCAGTCCACTGCCGCCAGCCTGATCGCAGACAGGTCGAAGTGCCGCATGGCATTCGCGTGCCGCCATTCGACGACGACGGTTACTCGGAATGCCTCAACCGGCAAAGTGCTCGTTTCTCCTTTTAATTCGACGGGATATTCTTCGACGGTCGTCGTCCAGTGGAAATGAGCGCCGTCGCTTCCCTCCGTCTCGGTTGGCACGAACGGCCCGGCCGTCGCAGCGGCGAGCCGTGACTCGGCCAGCAACACGGCATGAGCGTAGTCCGCCGAAATGCCGATACTCAACAGGCCACTCGAGAAGATGCGCATGATTACCGTCAGCGTCATCGCGAGAATCGTCATCGCGACGAGCACTTCGACGAGGGTATAGCCACCCGAAAATTTACCGGTAAGCATGTGCCTTCGCCTTAGTTACCTCTACCGTGCCCAGAAGCCAGTCGACGTCCACCAGGTATGCGGATCGTCCCTGGCTTATTTGCACCACCGCTCCGCTGCTGCTGCCGTCCGGATAGAATCGAAGTACAAAGAGCCGGTTGTCTGCAGCTAAGGCTTGCCCGCGTACATCGATGTTGATACCGCCGGGCAGGTCTTGCGGCCGCAAGTCGGCGATCTCGATCTGATGCTCCTCTGTATCGAAGATTACGTCGACCTCGATGCCGCGACCGATGGCGAGGTTACGGGATTCTCTGAGCGTTGCCACGAAGCCTCGGGTCGCGGCCGAGAGCTTCGCGCCCGGCAGTGCGGCTGAAAGGGCCGGGGGCACTAGCGCCACCAGCAAGCCGGCAATGGTCAGCACGACCAGCAACTCGAGCAGCGTGAATCCGCCTACCGCGCGCCGTGACTTTTTGGTCCGCGCTACCAACTCACGATGTCCGCATCTTCGCCATCTCCGCCGTCGGTGCTGTCACGCCCGAGTGAGAAGAGGTCGTATTCGGCATTCTTTCCCGGCGACTCGTAGTGAAAACTTTGCCCCCAAGGATCGTCGGGGACCTTACTTTTCTTGAGATAGGGGCCATGCCAGTTAGAGGAGCCCGTCGGTTCCTGGACCAGTGCGGCCAGTCCTTCCTCGGTTGTCGGATAACGTCCGACCTCGAGATAGAAAAGGTCCAGACCGGCACCCAGTTCTGCTATCTGCAGTCCCGCGGTATCGGTCTTGGCGCCGCCGAGATAGTTGAGTACCCGCGGCCCGACGAGACCGGCCAACAGGCCGAGGATCATCAGTACGACGAGCAATTCGATGAGCGTGAAGCCGCCGTGCCGGCGAGGTGTTTTGGTTTGAGTGGACATTGGCATTTCCTCAACAATCAGATGACGAGTTCGTTGATGCTCAGTATTGCGATCAGGATCGAAATGATGACCGCAGCGATAATTGCGCCCAGGACCAGGATCAACATCGGTTCCAGAAGAGAAAGCGCACGCTTGATCGAAGTGCGCGTGTCGCGATCATAGGTATCAGCGATCTGCAGCAGGATAGGCTGCAGGTTGCCCGACTCCTCACCTACGCGGATCATGTGAATGGCGAATGCGGGAAAGCTCGTTTGATTGGCCAGCGGCTCGGCGAGGCTCTGTCCCTCCCGAAGGCTACCGGTCACACGTTCAAGCCCCTCTACGAGCACACGGTTGCCGAGCGTATCCTTGACGATGGACAGTGCGCTCAGCAAAGCGATGCCGTTTTGCAACAAGGTCGCGAGTGTTCGCGCAAAACGAGCAATTTCGGCTTTGAGGATCAACTCGCCGGCGACCGGCAGCTTCAATGCCAGTGCGTGCCAGCGATACAGGTTATCCGGCTCCTCGAGCCAGCGGCGCAGATACATGGTGCCCCCTATTGCGAGCAGCAGCAGTATCCATCCGTAGTTCTGCAGTGTGCCGCCGATGCCTATTGTTATGCGCGTCGACAGCGGCAGCACTTGCTCGACGCCTTCGAACATCTCGGCGAATTGCGGTACGACGTGGGCGAGCAGGAGAAATACGGAAGAGAGCGCAACGACTACGAGGATCGCCGGGTAGATCAATGCCGAGATCAGTGCGTCATGCAACTCCTTGGAATCCTCCATGTAGTCGGCAAGACGCTCCAGCACGACCTCGAGTGCGCCGCCCGATTCCCCGGCATGCAGGAGGTTGACATAGAACCGA
>Ga0255049_10001049_pt1 | contig 15797 bp, 11 predicted proteins | sample JV7_2_3_MG_FD_183615 | JGI IMG/M metagenome (GOLD analysis project Ga0255049, IMG submission 183615) | Seawater microbial communities from Jervis Inlet, British Columbia, Canada - JV7_2_3 | ecosystem: Environmental > Aquatic > Marine > Inlet | place: Canada: British Columbia | collected 2016-10-06
TGATCGCGTTTACCGTTTCTTCCGGTAGTGGTTCTGTCGCGATGATGAAACTGTTCACCGGGAACATGATGCCACGCAGTTTTCGATCGAGAGCGTGGTAGGCATTGCCGGCGAGGATCACCGCATCGGCACTGACTGAGCCGTGTTGCGTAACCACTTTAGGTTGATTGCCTTTTACTATGTCGATAACAGGTGACTGTTCATAAATGGTTGCGCCGAGCGACACTGCCGCCCGTGCTTCACCAACGCACATTTTTAGTGGATGCAAATGGCCGTTGCCCATATTCAGGAGAGAGCCGATGTAGGCGCTGGTTCCGATGGTCTCGCGAGTCTCGTCGGCAGACAATATTCGAAACTCATGCGCAAATTCGTCGTTTTGCATTCTGTCGAAATCAGCCTGCTGATCTCGTAGGTGTCTCTTCTTGATCGCAACATCGAGATAGCCAAACTTCAAATCACAGTCAATGCCATATTTTTGCACTCGTTCGCGAATGATATTGTGACCGGCCCAGCGCAAATCCTTGAACACGACATCTGCGTCTTTGCCGAGACTCTTCGCAATAGGTTTTTCCCCGGAGATGCCACCGATTATCTGGCCACCATTGCGTCCCGACGCTCCCCAGCCAACTCTGTTCGCTTCAATGACGTGCACGTTGTATCCGCGTTCAACTAAATGCAGGGCCGATGAGATACCGGTAAAGCCTGCGCCGATGATGCAGATATCCGCGTGTTGCTCGCCTCGCAGCGGTGGAAAATTTGTGACGTCACCAACGCTGGCCGCGTAGTAGGAGCCTGTATGTGATTGTGGTCGCATCATGTGTTTTTGACGAAAGCTCGCAGGCGATGCATCCCGGCCTATAGGCGGAAGTGCTGGAAAAGCAGCAGGCCGTGCCCGAATCTGTCTAGTGCGGTTTGTCTTCTTGCAGTCGGCGGTATTGGGCAGGGGTCTGCCCGACGCATTTCTTGAAGGCAGCGTAGAACGCGGAATTCGAATTGAAACCAACCGTGAATGCGATATTCAGTATGGCTCCGTTCCGCTCATCAAGGTTACCCAGTAACTCCCTCGCGTGTTGGATGCGATGCTGATTCAGGTAATCAAAGAAGCTCATTCCGAATCCTGCGTTGATGACCTGAGACAAGTGGTTCACCGAGCACTGCACGGCGGTGGCCAGCCTGGGCAAGGTCAAATCCGGCCGCAGATACGCTTGCTGTTCGTGCATGATTGTCTCAAGGCGGGTCTTGTAGTCCGACAATTGTTCAGCGTTTAATCCGGACTTCGCGTATTTGTTCTTTTGCGCTTGATGAGATGTCAGGCGGGCGAGTTTCGGTGGTCGGGCCAAACCGGGAACGTCATAGTAATCGGTGATGGTCATCGCAGCGTCGCCGTTCAATGTCATGAATTCCGCGCCACACATGAGTGTTGCAGACGACTGTTCATCGCTATTGTCTGGCGGACAAATCTGGTATTGAAACGCAATGGTGTTGCCGTTTGCCAGAATTTCTCCGATCAACTCATAGCGATGCCGATCATTGGAGAAAAACTCTGTCAAGCTCGTGACCAGTTCGTCGTGTGAACTCTGCACATTCTGGGGGATGTCGCAGTAGATTCCATCAGCCGTGAGATGGTCGGCCACGCCCTTCGGATCCCGGTGGTTCCAGGCGTCAAAATAGCTCTCCACAAATTGCGCCGCCTGCATCAGAGTCCCCCGACCATTCTGTGATTCATGAAATATACTATCTCAGTGTCACGACAGTGTCATTTCGGATTGCCACTTTTGCCGCCATTGAAGGTGGATATGCTCTCAATTTGGCCTGGTAATGGGTGCAGGAACCAGATTCCGCCGCTCGAAAGAGAGCAATGGCCCTCGAGTTAGCGCTAATTTGACGCTATCTCCGGCTATCGACACCCAGGCCTCCTTGACACCGGTGTGCTCCGATTGAATTGATGCATTGCCGATTGTCTTGTTCATCCCCCAAGACCAGCTTGAACAAGTGATAATACCAATTGGCGTTTCCTGACCGTCGGTTTCGACGAAAAGATCGCTACCATCTTTCGGCAAACAGCGCGCGTCCATGACGAAGCTTCGTAACGTAAATTGGTGGCCGTTTTTCTTTTGCACTGCGAGGGCATCACGGCCAACGAATGGGCTTGCTTCCAGGTTGACCAGCCATCCCAGACCCAGTTCGTAGGGCGTGCGCTCGAAATCGGGGTTGGGATCCAACTCAGTCGCACAATCCCATCCTGCTACTATGAACCCACCTTCCAGACGACAGGTTTGCAGAGCACCGAGGCCGTAGCCGGGTAACGCAATGTTCATCGCCGACCTTGCAGAATGTATGCGTTGCATGAACACCTCGACGAGGTCCGGCTTGAACCAGCATTCATAGCCGAGATCGGCCGTGAAACCCATTCGCGAAATAAACATGGCGTTGCCAGCGATGCTGTAGTCACGAACCTCAAACGGCTTTATGAGTTCAACGCCATCAAACCCCATATTTTGTAATGCAGCAGCCGACAGGGGTCCCTGTATTGCGATGCCAGCCAATGAATCGGTGCATTCCGTAAAGGAAACCTCATGTCGCGCTAGCTGTCGACGCAAGCATTCAAAATACGGTGAGTGGTCGATATCCGATGGCATCAACAAATAATCATCTTCCGCGAACTTATAGAGGATGGCGTCATCTTTGAGGCAACCGTTTTCACTGCAAAAGACCGTGTAGGTGGCCCGCATGACGGGGAGCGTGCTCACAGGTCGGGTCAACAAGTGATCGAAGAACAAACCGGCATCACTCCCTTGAACGCGAATTTTTCGCATGGGGGAGACATCGAAAATGGCACAGTTGCCGCGAATCGCATGATACTCAGCTTCTGCATCGCCATAATCGTAAGGCAACGCGAACGCATTCCAGTTGATGTAATGCTCGTCCTCAACTGAGTTGGCCATGAAACTCTCAAAGTCAGTTTCATCGCGTCGATTGAGGAAATCGAAAAAAGTGCTTTTCTTGAGCAAATGAGTCCCGGGTGACGGCTAGAAGCGAGCTGGTGGAGTCGTGCTCCGATGCTCGGGAACATAAAAGGGCTTCGACTGTGCATGGCATTCGGCCCATGCGCTACGCCACTTCAGTTCGCGCTGGTAATCGAATCGCGCCCACAGTTTGGATGGCAGTTTGCCGTTGATGTAGTCAATATCCGCCAGCGCAAGATTGGCTTTGAGGATCGGCGACCAGATCGTGCACTTGATTTCACCGATTTGCTTGCCGTTCTTGCGGTTGTAAATAAATGCTTCGCCGACAGGTTTGTTGCCGTCGACGACGATTTTGGTCAGACACCTTCGCGTTGGCCTGGCATTTTCAGCAATCAACGCCTTTCGGCCAGTAAAGTGCCCCTTGTCCAGGTTAACGACCCAGCCCAAGCCAACTTCATACGGCGATCGATCGTAGCCATCGCGAACTGTAGATTCAGCAGTATTGAAATCGAATCCGGGCATGATGAAGCCCGCCTCTATACGCACCATTTCAAGTGCATCCAGCCCCATAGCGACGATATCGTAGCGTCCCTGAACAGCGAAGATCGCGTCCCATACTTGCAGTGCGTCGGTAGGTTCTACCCATACCTCGTAGCCCAGGTCGCCGGTATAACCGGTGCGAGATACGGTGACCGCAACATCCCCGCATTTCAGATTCGCAATGCCAAACGGACGCAGATTGTCCAGCCCATCGATACCTGCGGCGGTTAGTACTGAACAGGACGTCGGGCCCTGCACCGCCAGAGCCGCCACGTCATGCGTCTCTGTTCTGATCTGAACGTCAAAACCGGTTGCGGACATTAAAAACCAGTCAAGTTGATGATGCTGCGCACACACGCGGTAGTCGTCCTCGCCGAGCTGAAACAAGGTCCCATCATCAATGACTTTGCCGTCGTCGTTACACCAGACAACGTAGGTGACGCGCCCGGGTTTGAGTGCGGAAATATCACGCGTGACCAGTCGATCGAGATAGGCACGAGCATCCGTTCCTGTAATCCGGTACTTCTCCATGGGAGTGAGATCCATGACCGCGCAACCACTGCGTACGGCGAAATACTCGGACGACAGTTTGTCAACAACACGTGGCACTTTGTAGGAGTTCCAGCCAGCCCATTCCTCGGTTTTGGATAGAGCAACAAGGCGATCGTGGAACGGTGAGCGTTGCAGCGGCTGGCGAAAATGTTCGTGATGGATTGTCATTTCGCTCCCCGGAGTTTGAGGACGCGTTTGGCGGCGTTCTGGCCGGGAAGACCGGTCAGTCCGCCACCAGGATGGCTACCAGCACCGCACAGGAAAAGGCCGTCTACCGGAGTGTCGTACTGCGCCGCACCGTGCAGGGGGCGCATCATGAAAGACTGGTGAATGGACAGGTCGCCATGATGCCAGTGGCCCTGGACGGCATGGAATTGTTCCTCTATGTCCCGTGGCGTCAAGAACTCATGATCGACGACCAGCGACTTCAAGTCCGGTGAGTACTGGCCGAGTTGCGAGATGACTTTGTAGGCGAAAGTACTCTTCTGCTCTTCCCAGCCGCCTTCAAGGTCATAAGGCACGAAGGACACACTAACTGACATGACGTGATGGCCGTCCGGTGCCAACGCGCTGTTGTGCAAGCTCGGTAACGTGATTTCGAGAACCGGGTTTTCCGAACATTCCTTGTATTTCGAGTGATTGAATGCGCGCTCGACGTATTTCATGGTCGGTGCGATCAAAAGGCGATTGCCTAATTGCGACTCCGTCAGCCCCGTAAACTCCGGTATTCCGCTCAGTGCGAGATGCAATTTTGCGACAACGCCACTGCCACGTATCTGCGTAACCCGGTGTGCGAACATGGTATCGAGCTGCGGCGCACCAACCAGGTCAGAAAATGTAGATCGTGGATCGGCGTTCGAAATGATTATCTTTGCTTTCACCATTTCACCATTCGACAATTTCACGCCGAATGCTTTGCCGTTTTCGACAAGGATTTTCTTGACATGCGTATTGAACCGGATTGATACGCCAGCGTCCTCGGCCGATTGAGTCAGCGCGTACACTAATTGCGAGCGCCCGCCGGATTGCAGCGACATCGAGCCGTTAAGTTCGCCTTGCAGACGTTGCAGCCAGGTTAACACCGTACCGGGAGTACGCGGCCCCATCGCATTTCCAAGGACTGCGTCGGCAGCGATGGCACCTTTCAGGCGATCGTCGTCCAATTCATCGTTCAACACGTCATAGATATTCATTGCCGCAACGCGCAGGAATTCGTTCATGGTTTCGCGGCCAAGCCCCAGGCGAACATTCCAACCGAGTTTCACCAAAGTCATCGTATCCGCGAAACCCATGTTCTTGAGTCGCGGCGGTTTGTTATCAAACAATGGTCGCAGCGCTTTGGCGAAGACCCGATATTGTTCCCGGAATTTCGGATAGGCATTCTCGTCCTTTTCCGACAGGCCCTCACCAACTACACTATTTTCGCTAATGGTCAGGTGCTGGCCATTCGCATCAAGTGCGATGGTGTCGATCGCTTTTCCTGGAACGTACCCGAACTGATCAAGCTTGAGATCACGACGGATCGCAGCACTTACTGGATGGGACGCATGTGCAAGGCCGGGAAAGTGATAATTCCCACCAATAGAACGCGGCGCCGCCATTCCGCCAGCCTCATCTCCCGATTCAAGGCATACGACATTCATGCCGCTACGAGCGAGATAGGATGCACAAACGAGTCCGTTGTGGCCCGCGCCGATAACGATTGCGTCAGTTCGGTCAGTCATCACTGAATCCCGCTGGCGTCGTGTCTGGTTTTTTCAGGTCACGCAGAATTTCCCGCGCTGCGTTCGCGCCAGGTGCGCCCATAACGCCGCCGCCGGGGTGTGTGGAGGAGCCGCACATGTACATTCCCTTGACCGGTCCACGATATTGCGCGTAGCCGGGGAACGGGCGATTGAATGCGAGCTGATCGAAGGTCAGCTCGCCCTGGAAGATGTTTCCTTCGGTTAGCCCGACATCCCTTTCCATATCGTGCGGTGTACGAACTTCTGCATGCAGCAACAGGTCTTTGAAGTCGGGGCTATAGCTGGCGATCTGATCGATGACTGTTTGTCCAAACTGATCCCGTTTGTCATCCGTCCAGCCGCCCTCCGGCTCGACCGGGCAGTACTGAACGAAAACGCTCATCATGTGTTTGCCGGGCGGTGCGAGGGTCGGATCATATTGCGAAGGAATGAGAGCGTCGCAGTAGGGGTCGGCGGACCAACGGTCATCCTTCCAGTCGTCGTAGGCTTTCTCAAGACGCGTTAGTGTGTCAGTGAAATGCATGTGACCGAGCGTCAACGGCGATTCCTTCGGTAACGATGGGAAGGTCGGCATACCGTCAAGTGCAATATTCAATTTTCCGGACGAGCCACGAATCTTGAATTTTTTTGCACGCTCGACCAGCTTCGACGGCAAAACCGACTCGTCCATAATCTTGGTAAATGTACGTTTCGCGTCCAGATTGGAAACGACAATCTTCGCCGAAATTTCCTCGCCGGAAGCCAGTTGCACACCGGTCGTCCTGTTGCCGGAAACCGAAATTTTCACGACCTCCGCATCCCTTCGAATCTCTCCGCCAAGCGACTGGAACGATGATGCTATTGCGCCGGCCACTGCACCCATGCCACCGCGCGCAAAGCCCCAGGAGCCTATATTCCCATCGACGTCACCCATGGCATGGTGGAGCAACACATAGGCGGTGCCCGGCGAGTAGACGCCGAGACCTGTGCCGATAATACTGCCACCTGAGTAGTGCGCGAGAATCGCCTCGTTCTCGAAGTAATTCTCGAGATACTCTGCGATCGACATCGTAAAGAAGCGGATGAATTCGTACATTTGTGATTCGCTGAGTTCATAGAACTTCTTCATAAGATAAGCGAACTCGAACGCGTCACGCGGCCGGAAGGAGCCTGGGTCTGGCGGTGTCCTCAACAGAAAATTGCGAATGAGTTTGCACCACCTCAGCACATCCGCATCGAAACGTACCGTGGCATCCGCATCGCGCATGCTGTGGCGCATCAGCTCCCGGCGGCGAACATTCGGGTTGCTGTAACTACCGAAGTAATCGCCGTCCTGCTTGAACGTCATACTGCTGATCAGTGGAATGACTTTGAGGCCATGTCGGCCGAGGTCGAGAGCGTTGTAAATTTCCGGGCGAAAAAGACTGGAAACGTAAGAACAGTTTGAGTATTGCCAACCGTCATACAGTTCCCGGCTGACGGTGGCACCGCCAACGTAAGGATTTTTTTCAACTACAAGCGTGCGTAATCCCGCTTTGGCGAGAAAGGCGGCATTGGTCAACCCGTTATGACCTGCACCGATAACAATAGCGTCGTAGTTGTTCATCGGTCAGTATTCTTCCGATTATAGTTAGCGTTTTACTGTGTGAACGTTAGCGTTTGTCATTGGCGATTACTATGCGTATTTCACACTCTGAAACGCTTTAAATTACGTCATGAAGCGTCTGCAAGTGCCGGTATCGTGCGTCGTAGTTTCAGGTACATGTAAAGATAGACTAGCATTGCCATAATGGAAGCCGAAGCACTCATTATAAACACGCCGTTGTAGCCGAGGCCCCACGAAAGCACCGTAGCGGCCATGGCCGGTCCGAGGCCGTTACCGAGGCCCTGCGCAGCTGGTAGGAGCGAGACGTAGCGTCCGGAACGATCCACATTTGCGACCATTGCAGCCTGGTATATGTCGACAAATATCCAGCAGAAATTGAATGCGAACATGCTGAAGGCAACTCTGTAATTGGTGATGCCGAAGACGAGCATCGCGACGATACTCGCCTGGAAAACCAGGGTCACAAGCAATGGTTTCGAAAGTCCGTAACGATTACTCAGCAATACGGCCAGCAGGCAGCCGATGATTGAGAAAAAGGAGGTGTATACAAGCATGTCGGCGACCCATTCCGGCGACGCAGCAGTGCCGACCGTTGCCAGTTCAACATAGGCCCAGTAGCCACCGATGTTGATGTACGTAAAGGTAACGGCGGTCAGCACCAGCCAGGGTACGTAGTTGGGAACGTGTCGATGCTCAACATGGTGTTCACCGCTCTTCTCCTCTACGTCGACTTCCACGTCCAGCGCGTCGTCAGCGGGACGCCGTGGTAGCCAGCTAATGAATAGAAGGCCGATCACGAAGGTAGCGGCGAATGCGACGTACATGCCCTCGATCGAGAGGTATGGCAGGAATTTCAACTCCCCGGCCTGGGAGAATGCAAACGCGAACAGTTCGAGGCCGAATGCGAAGGCGGGCCGCGAATGTCCACCGATCGTGGCTACGGCGATACCGGTGTACACACCAGCACCTGTCCCCGCAACCAATCGCAGCGGTAGCGTGACTTCATAGCTTTGGAAATAGATGCACAGCAGGTTGGCGACAATCGCGACGCCCGCGGCAACAATCGTAATCAAGCGACGATCGAACTTTGCAACAACAAAAAACGCAATAACGGCGCCGATGGCCAAGCCGAAAAGGTCGGCGCTTGTGACGTAGCCGACCTGCACTTCGCTGAAGCCGAGGTTGTTCACCCAGGATGTGGAGATGACGGGCAATCCGACCATGACCGCGTAGCCGGTGAGCGCCATGTAAATACCGATTGACAGCGATCGCCAGTCGTCGAATTCGGTCTTCTCATGCAGCAAAGTGTTTTGCGTGTCGCTCATACCGGGGTTCCCTGTAGTGAAACAACAAAGTCTATCGCATGCTAACAACTTCATCTGTGGCGCGTGTAGGCGCGGTAGTCCGGTTTGCGGGTCAATGCGGACAATTGCACAGAAAAAATGGGAACAGTACGCAGGGCGTATATGATGATCTGCTGAAAATATCAGTTTGTCACTGGCTAGAGGTACAGGTTCATGCTGGATAAAACCAAACAGGATTGGCGATCGCAGGCGGACGGTCTTGAGATCGAGAGTCGGGCATTTACAAACGGTCGATACCAAAACGCTTTGTCCGGCGAGACGCGCGAGACGATGAGCCCGGGTGATGGTCGCAAGCTTGCCGATGTCGCGAATTGCGGGATAGAGGACGCAGATCAGGCCGTGAGGGATGCACGGGCCACATTTGAAAGCGGCGTCTGGGCATCCATGGCACCCGCTGATCGAAAAATGGTGCTGGTTCGCTGGGCTGAATTGATTGAAAAGCATGCAGACGAAATTGCGCTACTTGAGTGTCTTGATGTCGGCAAGCCGATCGCCGACACGACGGGTGTCGATGTGCCTGCTGCTGCACGCACTATTCGTTGGAGCGGTGAGGCGATCGACAAGGTCTATGACCAGATATCCCCGGCACCTGCCGACTGTCTGGCACTTGTTCAACGACTTCCATTAGGTGTCGTCGCTGCGATCGTGCCGTGGAACTTCCCGCTTTCCACAACCGCCTGGAAACTTGCACCGTCGTTAGCGACTGGAAATTCGGTCATTCTCAAACCTGCCTCAAACACACCGCTTTCGGCATTGCGTATTGCTGGTTTGGCAAGTGAAGCGGGCTTACCGGATGGTGCGTTGCATGTATTGCCAGGGCCGGGCGGTAGTCTTGGCCGGCATCTCGCGCTGCATGAGGATATTGACGGATTGACGTTTACAGGTTCTACAGAGGTTGGTAAGCAACTCATGCAGTATTCGGGTGAGTCGAACCTGAAGCGCACGTTTCTGGAACTCGGCGGCAAAAGCCCGAATATCGTATTCGCCGATTCCAATCTGGAAAAGGCTGCTTTGCTTGCTGCAATAGCGGTGTTCTACAACGGCGGCCAAACTTGTACCGCGGGTACGCGATTGATTGTTGAGGAAAGTATTCGCGAACGATTTGTCGAAATGGTGATTGCCAAAAGCCAGGACTGGATGCCGGGTGATCCGCTGGATCCAACGACGACAATGGGCCCCATGATCGACGCCGGGCAGCTTAAAACGGTAGCTGATTACGTAGATATCGGTCGGGAAGAGGGCGCCTCGCTGATGGCGGGTGGCAGGCAGGTCATGGCGGACTCAGGCGGTTGTTATCATGAGCCGACAATTTTCGATGGCGTTAATAACGGCATGCGAATCGCACAGGAAGAAATCTTTGGTCCCGTAATGTCGGTGATCGGTTTTAAAGACGCAGAAGAAGCGGTGGCGATCGCGAACGACTCGATTTACGGACTGGCTGGTGCTGTTTGGAGCAACAATATCAACACCGCGCACAAGGTTGCGGCCGCGGTACGTGTGGGCACCATGGGTATCAATAACTATTTCGGCGGTGATATCACGGTGCCGTTCGGAGGCTTCAAGCAGAGCGGCAATGGACGTGACAAGTCGATGCACGCCTTTGATGATTACACTGAGCTGAAAACGACCTGGATCGAGTTCGACTAAAAGTCAGGCGGCGGCGTTGCGCGTGCTCGTGCTGGCGACCAAAACGGTTTCGTCTTACGCTCACATCGGGCTACCCGGCTGTAATGGCGTAGCTCCTTTTGGTAATAGATTTCGGCCCACAGTTCACCTTGCACGTGCTCCGTCTTGATCATGGCCAGGGCGATGTTCGCCTTTACCGCCGGTGACCACATTGCTGACGTGACGTAGCCAACGTGTTTTGAACAACTCTTGTTTTTGTAGATGTAAGAACCTTCGGCCGGCTTATTACCCTCGATGTCGAGCTTGGCCAGCGTGTACGTCGGTCCTCGTTGTTTCTCTTCCAACAGAGCAGCTCTGCCGTTGAAATGCGGTTTATCAAAATCCACCAACCAGCCCAGGCTCAGTTCAAACGGCGTCTGGTCATGTCTGTAGTGAGCAGTTTTGAGCGCCTCGTTGAATTCCATCCCGGGCATGATGAACGCAGCCTCAAGGCGGGTCATGTTAGTAGCAGCTTCGCCGAAGGGCTGTATGCCGTAATCTTCACCCGCGGCGTAGAGTTCATCCCACAGCTGCAGGGCGAGGGCGGAATTAATCCAGAGTTCGTAGCCGAGGTCGCCGGTGAAGCCCGTGCGTGACACCATCAGCGTGTCGCCATGAAACGGAAAGAACATGATATCGAACGGCTTTGCCGTTTCGATTCCGTCCAACCCCAATTTCCGGAGTACGGAGTACGATGTCGGTCCCTGCAGGGATAGAGCAGCCAGACTATCGCTCACATCGGTAATGCTGACGTCTGCGAATCCGAACGCGCTCTTGTCCAGCCACGCAGTACAGGGGCTGCCGCAAGTCAGCATGAATTTGTCATCGGCCAGTTTGAATATCGTGCCATCGTCAATCATGCGACCTGCATCGGTGCACCAGACACAGTAGGCCACACGATCGAGCCCAATCTTCCTGACATCCCGTGTAACCATACGATTCAGCATTGCTTCCGCGTCACGACCGCTGATTTCGTATTTCTGCATTGGGCAGATGTCGTAGGTCGCACAGGTATTGCGGACACAAAAATACTCGTACTCTGCGTCGTAATAACATTCAGCGAATTTGTAGCCATTCCACGAGGCCCAGGCGTCGCGGATATTAAGGACCTCCTGTCTGGGATAGAAAGGAGACAGTTTCAGGCGCTCGCCAGCGTATGGGTCGGTCATATTGATGTTATTCGTCATAGAAGTCGTCCTCGGGCACCGTATTTGTGCGGCGGAGATCCATGAGGATTTCGCGCGCCGCATTTGCTCCGCATACGGAGGAAACGCCGCCGCCCGGGTGAGTTGAGGATCCGCACATGTAGAGATTCCGGACAGGCATACGGTACTGGGCGTAGCCGGGGAATGGTCGATTGAACAGCAGCTGATCGATCGTGAGTTCTCCCTGGAAGATGTTGCCCTCCGTCAAGCCAATTTCCTGTTGCATGTCGTAGGGGGTTCGAACATCGACGTGTTCGATCAGGTCCTTGAACCCCGGGCTGTAGCGTGCAATTTTGTCAATGACGGCCTGGCCAAATTGATCACGATCTTCCGGTATCCATTGCCCGGTGTCGAGTTCAGGCGGGCAGTACTGCACGAAGTTCGACATCCAGTGCTTCCCGGGTGGTGCTACGGTCGGGTCCCATGCGGAGGGTATGACGCCTTCGACAAACGGATCTTCAGACCAGCGCTTGTGTTTCCAGTTGTCGTAAGCGCGTTCCATGGTTTCGAGGGATCCGGTGAATCCCTGGCCGCCGCAATTGATGTAACGATTGTCCGGTACACCCGTGAATTTCGGCATAGCTGACAATGCGATATTGACCTTACCGGAGGAGCCACGAATCTTGTAATTCTTTGCCTTCTCGTAGATACCGTCGGGCAGCTCGTTCTTGTCGATCATGCGCGTGAAGGTTCGCTTCGCATCCAGGTTGGAGACGACGATTTTTGCTCTAATCTCGTCACCGTTTTCCAGCACAACCCCGACAGCCTTGCGGTTTTCTACCAGCACCTTTTGCACACCGGCGTTGGTTCGAAGCTCGCCGCCGTATTGACGCATCGCACCGGCGAGAGACGCTGATATGGCGCCCATGCCACCGCGCGGCAATCCCCATGCGCCAATGCTGCCGTCGACATCACCCATTACATGATGCAGCAATATGTATGAGGAGCCGGGCGAGCGAACGCCGAGTGCCGTACCAATGATGCCAGCGCTTGCCATCGCTGCCTTGATCAGATCACTCTCGAAATAGTCGTCGAGAAACTCAGCTGCGCTGCCCGTGAAGAAACGAACATATTCGTAGATTTCTCGTTCGCCCAAGGCCCAGAATTGCTTGGCAAAGAAAAGAAGCTCCATGATGTCCCGCGGCCGAAATGACGTCGGGTCGGGCGGTGTACGCATTAGTGTCTTGCGGATGAGCTGTGCGTAACGAGTCAGGTCCGCCTGAAAGCGATGCATTGCGTCGGCGTCGCGCGGCGAGTGGCGTTTCAGTTCAAGATGCCATGCCTCTTCGTTGTGGTAGGCAAAGAGCCTCTCGTCCTTGTCACCGAAATTCACAGTGCCAAGGTAGGGAACTATCAACAGGCCATGTCTGGCGAGGTCGAGGTCGCGGTGTATCGCCTGCCGCATCATGCTGCAGACATAGGAATAAGTTGAGTATTTCCAGCCTTTGTGAAACTCCTCGGTACAAGAGGCGCCGCCGATATAGTCATTCTTCTCAAGCAGGAGAACGTTTAGACCGGCCTTTGCGAGGTATGCGGCGTTCGTCAGGCCATTATGACCTGCGCCTATTATGATGGCATCGTATTTTTTCATCGCAGGATCTCACTCGCGGCATTGTGTCCGGCGGCTCCGGTGATGTCCCCACCGGGATGGCAACCAGCACCACATAAGAACAGGCCAGGTATAGGTGTGCCGTACTGCGCTGCCTCGTAAGTCGGTCGCATCATGAGCATCTGGTCCAACGCGAACTCGGCGTGATGCCAGTGGCCACCTGTCACGCGGTAGTTTTGCTCGAGGTCCAGTGGCGTCAAAAACTCCCGGTGAATAATCTGTTCACGGATACGCGGCGCGTATTCGGCGATCGTGTCGATGGCACGCTCGCACATCAGATCACGAGCTTCATCGGTCCAGCCGCCTTTCAGTTCATGGGGAACGTACATGACGTGTGCCGACAGCACGTGCTGCCCTTCCGGGGCGAGCGATGCGTCGTGCACGCTTGGAATAAGGATTTCCATCACCGGAAGCGTTGGGCATTCGCCATACTTGGCGGCATCGAACGCGAACTCCATGGTGTCCATGTCCGGTGCGATGATCATGCGACAGTCGGACTGCTTGAGCCCGTTAAATTCGGGTAGATCATTTAATGCGAGGTGCAGTTTTGCTACGTAGCCATTGCATCGCAGACGGCGTATGCGGTTCGAGAAGCCAATTTCCAGGTGTTCGACACCAACGAGGTTGAGGAAAGTTCTTTGTGGATCGGTTGCCGAGATAATGTGATCAGCTTCGATCTTTTCCCCGTCGGCCAGTTTCACGCCCGTCGCAATCAGACCACTGGCATTGCCGTCGATCATTATGCGATTGACGGGAGCGGAACATCGAATTTCAGCACCTAATGCTGTGGCCGACGCAGACAGGGCGTTAATCAGACCGTTGACTCCGCCGGTCGGAACGCGGTGCTCGCCGTTAGACTCGCCACCCATACGATAAAGTAATGCCAGCACGGCACCGTTTGGTGATCGTGGCGCTCTTTCCGAGCCGATAAGGCCATCCCAACTCAAGACTGCTTTGAGAAGGTCGTCGTCAAAAAACTCGTCCATCAGATCGCGGGCGGGAAGGGTGGCAATTCGCATGAACTCGCGCATGTCCTTCTTGCCAAGCATCCGCATGTTCAATCCCAATCGCCCCATGGTCAGCATCTCGGACAGGCTTGCATTACCGATTCGCGGAATTGTCTTGAGCCAAAACGGCTGTAGTAGTTTGGCCAATCGCTGCGTAAGTCTCGCGAACTCCCGATAGGAATCCGCATCGTCGGAGCTGACGCCATCAAGAGAGCCAGCGTGGACGACAACATGCTCTTTGTCGGCACTCAGGCCGATTGTCGGTAGCGTTTTTGCTGTTGCTTCATAGCCGTACTCTGAGAGCTTGAGATCACTGGCTACCTTGCTTGAGAAATGACTGAGCGAATGTGCGACTGATGCGTGAAAGCCAGGATGGAATTCTCGGCTCGCAGCTAACCCGCCGCTTGTATCAGCGGCCTCGAGTACCAGCACACGTTTTCCGCTCTTGGCGAGGTAAGCCGCACAGACCAGTCCATTGTGTCCTGCCCCAATAATGATCGAGTCGTACTTGCTTGTGTTTTGCCGCTTTGGCCGATTCACAGTCTGTCCTTCATTTTGTAATACAGCATTCCAAGAGCGATGATCTGGTTGCCGAACCACTGCGAGCCTGGAATTCGGAAATGGCCCATGTTGGCGAACAAGTCGAATTTCTCCATGGTGCCGGCAACCCCATCTGAGATGATTTCACTCATGACATGCGTCGCGCTTACGCCGTGACCCGAATAGCCCTGACAGTAATAGACGTTGTTGTTAATTCGACCGACGGCCGGAATGCGGTTCAACACGATGCCGATCTGGCCGCCCCACTCGTATTCGATCCTCACATTCTTGAGTTGCGGGTATACCTTCAGCATTTTTGGCTGGATGTAGGCCTTGATACTCGCTGGTTCGCGACCTGAGTAATTGCATGCGCCCCCGAACAGCATGCGTTTGTCGGCAGATAAGCGGAAATAATCGACAACCTCGTTCGCGTCGCAAGCGGAAATGTCCGACGGGTTTATTTCATTGGCCAGGTCTTCGGAGAGAGGCTCGGTACCGATGACGTAGGTGCCAGCTGGAAAAACGAGATTGGACAGGTGCTTTGGCTCCAGCAGGCTGTATGCGTTGCCGGCCAGCACTACTGAATCGGCCTGCACGTAGCCGTTCGCGGTCTTTACTTTGGGCCGCTCGCCGTGCTCGATGCCGGTAACAGGCGATTGCTCGTAAATCTGCGCACCAAGAGTGTGTGCTGCGTGAGCTTCACCTATGCAGAGATTAAGCGGGTGCAGATGACCGTCGCGGTAACAGGCAAATCCGCCGATGTAGGAATCCGTCCCCAGCATTTCGCGGGTCTTGTCCCGGTCCCACAATTCATACTTGTAGGGAAAATTCCGGCGCTCACGCTCTGCTGCGTAGCTTTCGAGATCGGCCAGCTGGCGCGGTTTCAGCGCCGTTTCTACAAATCCGCTCTTGAGATCGCAATCGATACCGTACTTCTCGACCCGGTCATAGATAATGTCGTTTCCGCGCCACTTTATGTCCCACATCACATCGGCGGTGCCGTTGCCGTGTTTCTTCTG
>Ga0255049_10001050_pt1 | contig 15793 bp, 7 predicted proteins | sample JV7_2_3_MG_FD_183615 | JGI IMG/M metagenome (GOLD analysis project Ga0255049, IMG submission 183615) | Seawater microbial communities from Jervis Inlet, British Columbia, Canada - JV7_2_3 | ecosystem: Environmental > Aquatic > Marine > Inlet | place: Canada: British Columbia | collected 2016-10-06
ACACCGTTGGTGCTCTGGCAATCCAGGGAATCCAGAGCCATATGAATCATCAGGCCGATACCGACAAGCCTGGTCTTCCTCGGAAAACACAGGACGAAGTAAATCGCGATGGCCCAAATAGAATGCAAAGGATGAAACCCGATACTACACCGCTCGGGATCATAGATCGGGTTGGCCAAAAGATGATCCAGATCCACGAGCATCGTGGCGATCATGATCAGGTAAGCCTTCTTCCATTCTTGCCTGAAAAACAGACCCGCGACCACGGCCGGTACGAAGAGATGCAGTAGGATATGCACGGTTCAAAGGCTCCCGAATCGGTCCGTATCGTCTCATACCGTGAGGCCGGCCGGGAGCAAAGGGGAATCGAATGAGCAAGACGGCCGAAGGAGCCACCTCCAGGAGCGGGATGTGGATTCTCGGGCAGACCGAGATGTGGGAGCGGTTCAGTTTCTACGGGATGAAAGCGCTGCTCGTCCCGTACCTGATCCTCACGTTCGGCCTTGACGAGGCGGCTGCCAAGGAAGTCTTGGGCACCTACGTGCTGCTGGTCTACCTGGCCCCGTTGTTCGCGGGCATCGTCGCCGACAGGTTCCTCAATCTCCGCCAATCGATCTACATCGGCGCCCTCACGATGGCCCTGGGCCACTTCGCCATGGCGTTCGAACCTCTGACCTATGTCGGGATGGCGTTGATCATCGCCGGCAACGGATTCTTCAAGCCCTGCGCGACGAACATGGTCGGGCAGCTCTACGGGCAAGATCACCCCTGGCGCAGTTCGGCGTACTCGCTGTTCTACTTCAGCATCAACGTGGGGGCCTTCATCAGTCCGCTGGTCTGCGGCTGGCTGCAATCCCACTACGGTTATCACTGGGGCTTCGCCGCGGCCGGCTTCGGGATGCTATTCGGACTCTTTACTTTCCGGCTCAGGGAGCACCGGCTCGGACAGGCCGGGCTCACCGTCGCGGGAGAGCAGCCGCCGGAGGGCGTCACCCGGATCACGGGCGCGCAGTGGCGAAAGGTCTGGATCCTCTCCGTCGTGACGACCGTCGTCGTGACGGTGCTCGCTCTCGGCAAGAGCGCGCTGGCGATCTTCTGGACGCCCATATGGTTGCTGGGAGAGGACCCTTCGGCAACGACGTTGTTCCTCGTCCGTATGGCGGTGGTCGGAATCTTGCTGTTCGTCTACACCAAGCTGGTCCCCAAGACCGAGGAGACCCGCCACCTGACCTCGAACGAGAAGCAGCAGATCTGGGTCATCGGCGCGATCTCGTTCGCGATGTTTCTGCTGGTCATCGCACTCGAACAGGCCGGCGGAACGCTCAACCTCTTCGCCCAGAACAACACGCAATCCACGGTCTTCGGGATCGAGATTCCGTTCGTGTTCTATCAGTCGGTGAACCCGTTCTGGGTCCTGATCTTCACCTGGTTCACCGCGTGGTTGTGGCCCAGGGTCGAAGCGCGCGGTGTGACCGACATGCACAAACTCGGACCCGGGTTGTTGCTGGTCAGCGTGGCCTTCTTCTTACTGTGGGGCGCGTTCAAGGTGACCGAATCCGGGGAGAGGGCTTCGCCGCTATGGCTGCTCGGGATCTACGGTTTCATCGCCGCATCCGAGGTGTGTATCAGCGTCATCGGCCTGTCGGCGGTGAACAAACTCGCGCCGAAACATCTGCAGGCGTTCTTTACCGCAGTGTTCTTCATGTCGATTGCTTGCGGCGGCTACCTGGCCGGAACGGTGGACGCGATCCTGGCCGAACTCGGGGTGAATCCATGGATCACGCTCGGTCTCGTCTCCATCGGTTTCGCCCTCGTGTACATGGCGTCGGCGAACAGGCTGCTGCGCTACGCGCACGGCAGGATTCACTGACGAGGCGACCTCAGTTAAACTTGGACGCGCGCGCGATCAGGCCGTCGTTCGCGGTCGTGTCGCCGGCTGCGGGTAGTCCGGGGAAGATACAACGCGCCGGACACTTCTCCGCGGCCTTGACCAGCTGGGCATAACTTCCCTGCGCCACATCGGTGATGAAGGCTTGCTTGTTCGCGTCGTACTTGAAGAGTTGCGCGTTGATGTTGATACAGTCGCCGCAGGATGTGCACAGCGCAGAGTCGACGTAAGGATCCTCGACGACTGGTCGGGTTTCCTCTTCCTTGTGGATTTCCTCGGGGGCGCCCGCCACCTCTGTCGGAGCCGGTTGTTCCTCGATATCGCGTTCGAGGGAAGGCGCTCCGGTCGATGCCGGGGCCTCTTCGACACCGACCAACACGCGGGCGAGACGTTCGATCGCCGCGCGGGCAGCCTGCTTACGAACCTGCTCCACTTCAGCCGTATGTTCCGTCCCGAGCGCCTCTTCCGCGACCGCGGCTTCCGCCTGCGCTTCGCTTCGGGCTGTTTCGGCCGCGCGCCGGACGTACTCGTTATCGGTTCCCGCCAGTTCCTGCAGGATGTGCCAGGCTCGCAATCGGTCGCGTGACGCGTACGCCAGCTCTCGGGTGATCAGCGCGCGCGCCAGTCGACCCCCGGTGACGACCCAGATGAACGGGATCTTGCGGGCGACGGCCGCGACCGGTGCGGCCAGGTAATCGGCGACTTCCATCTGCTCGGCCGACCAGGCCTCGTCGGGGAGGATACGGAAATATCCGCGATAGGCCGGATCGAGCGCCACGGCGTGGGCGAAGGTGAACGCTTGTTCGAGTGTCGCTTCTTTGCCCCGCGCATCCGCGTAACGCACGGTATGCACGGGCCAGGGCCGTCCGGGTTGCGGGTTGCCGTCGAGATCGAATCGCTCGGCCCAGTTCGGCCCGGCCCCGGGATCGTAGGTGAAGCAGGGGATCGCACGCGCCTGGTCGGCGGCCAGTAGTTGAAACCACGGCGGGACGGTCGCGTGCCAGGCCGGAACCGCGACGAGTGCGACGCCCGGACGCAGCGAGGACGCCATCCGCTGCAGGCCCCGCACCAGGCGCTCCGGGCAAACGAGGGACGACTCGATCACGAAAGCTTCGCGATGGGCGACGGCGAGATAGCCCAGACCGGGGTGGAACCCGGCCAGGCCCTGCCAGTTTTCGGCCGCGCGGAACTCGGAGGTGCTCTGTGCGACGAGCACGTGGACCGGCCGGCCCGAGCGCAGCAGTTCCGAGAGCGCCCCCAGGCCGGCACCGCGCAGACGCGTATCGGTTTCCAGCACCACCAGCCGGGGCAGCGAGAGCAACTCGTCCTCTCCGAGGCCCTGCCATTCGAGCCGGGCCAGCGGTTCGTCGTGCAGGTCCGGGTCGTAGGTCTCGTCCACCTCGAGGCGCGCCACACGGAGGGCGCGAAAGAGATCGGCGTACCTGGCGGCCAGGCCATCGAACAGGCCGATCGCTGCGCCCAGCCCGCGTGGGTGGACGATTTCACGCACACCGGGCTGCTCCTCGAACGCCGGTTCGGATTCGGGCCGCACGAGAATCACGTCGATGCCCGTGTCGCCCTCGAGGCCCTCCCGTAGCGTCGCCAGCGTGCGCTCGATTCGCCCGCGCCGGGGCTCGCCGAGCCGCTTGGGACCCCGCTGTTGCCGCAGGTTTGCAGCCAGTTCTTGCGGATCGAAAAAGGAGCCGGCACCCGCGCCCAGTTTGGACTCCAACGCCTCCGCCGAGAGTTTCTCCGGAGCGTGACCATCGTCGATCGATATCAACTCCTCGAGGCGTTGAACCAGCGAGCCGATCTCCGCGAGCAGATCTTCCGAGCGCTTCCGGCGTACCCTTTGTACCGCCGCGACGTGAAGGCTGGTCAGCGTTTTTTCATTCAGCCCGACCAGGCGGGACCCGGAGGCTCCTTCATCCAGTTTCCGGAACAGGCTCTCTGTTTCTGCGTGAAGGCTCGCGCGCCCGGCGTGACTGAGATCGAATCCGCGTTCGAATTCCCGCAGGGATTCCAACACGAGCGGACCCGGTTCCGCGGGACCCGCACGGCGCGACAGGACACGGCCGACCGCACTGGAAAGGCGCGGTAGGTGTTGACTCACGATGTCGACGCTCTCTCCGTCGGCTTCGAGCTGCTCGACGACGCCGGCGGCCACCGATTCGAACGGCAACGCAAGGTCTTCCCTGCCGGCCGTATCGAGGTGGACGAACAGCGGGTAACGCGTTCCCTGTCGCACGGGTATGTCGATCGCATCGAGCACGAGCGGGTGGAGGGGTTCGGCCTGGGTGGGCTCGGCGATGGAGTGCGCGCCCAAACCGGTCAGGTGGAAACTCCGCACCCCATCACGCCAGGGCTCCTGATCCGTTCCCGTTGGCTCCCCGGGCATGCGGGGTAGCCGCCGCGGCTCCGACTTGAACGTGGGCTCGCGCGTCACACGAGTGGACTCGAAGGCTGCGATATCGAGCCGGATCATCGAGCCCGGCAAACGAGCGTCCTCGACTTTCCGCCCCAGGACTTTGGCGAGTCCCGGAGCTCCCGCCGCCAGGAAGCCGTCCAAGATCACCGCACGCACGGCTTCGGGGTCCGAAAGCTCGAGGTCCGTCGTCGCGCCCAGGTCGATCCAATGCACACGCAGTTCGAGCCCGAGAAGGAATGCGCGTGTCTCGGGTTCGAGATACTCCCACCAGCGTTCGGGGACCGCGGCGGCCGAGGCGATCACCAGCGTCGCACCCACGGCCACTTGATGGAGCAATCCGGAGGACTCGATGTAGGACGGGTGGGCGCAGAAGACAAGATCGGCCGTCAGGTCCGACGCCGGCCGCAGGGGCGGGCGACCGATGACGAGCACATCGCGTTCCGTGGCGAGCGTGATCCCGTCGATCGTAGCGAGCCGGGCCGCCGCATCGAGAAGGAACCGCTCCGCCCAGCCACCCACGGGCCGGGCCGCCAGGGCGAACGGGGCCACGGGCGTGTCCGTCTTGCGTGAGGTTTCGGCGCGGGCACCGAGACCGAACGCTTGCCGGGCGGCGTCGATCGCGGCTTCGCTCTCGGGTGGTTCGTGAAGCACCGGGGTCGCCGTCAGTCCGCCGGCGATCGCGGCACGCCGGGCCGCTTCGAGGAACCCGTCGCCGGCCGGTATCAATAGCAATCGTTTCATGCCCTCGACGGTGCGACTCAGCGCGGCCGTGGGGAACGGCCGGACGAGGTGGACGCAAATGACCCGGCATCGGATGCCCTCGCCGTCGAGCGCCCGGGCCAGGTGTTGTGCCGCGGCCCTTGATGCGCCGCTTGCCACCAGGGCGACCTCGGCATCTTCCGGGCCATCGATCGTGATCGTCGAGATCGGCCGGCCGGTCAGCTCGGAGGCTCGCCGGAAGGCTCCCACCGCATCGATCAGGATCGACTCGTCCGTGTCGACGAGTGGTTCGACCGGCGCACCGTGCCCCGAATCGAATTCCTGGACCAACGCCGCATCCGGGAGAGACACTCGATCGAGAGATCCGGCTCGTGGTGTAGCGAACCTACATAGCCCCGCTGCGCCGACGCGCCGCGCCAGGTCGTGCGCCACGAGGCAGTGGTCGATGGCGTCCTGCGTGATCGACGACGCCAGTTCGAAGGTAAAACCGCTCGTCGTCCCGGGACCGCATCGATGATGCACCCAGGCAACACGGGCGGATGTGGTGTCACTCCCCAGCTGGCCCGCCATGGGCGGTGCGAGTAGCGTCGCTGCCCGGCGACCCTGGAGAGCCAGGCCCTCGGCGACCGCCGGCCGCGACACCGCGCCGGATCCGCACAGCCGCCGTTCCGTTTCGTTGATCGCCTCGAGCGGGGCCAGAACGCGTACGTGGCCGCCGCCGCGCCGCCCCGACCCGGGATCGGTCTCTCTTTCCGCGCGAGGCATAGTTTTCCTCCGACCGACCGGCGCTAGATCAGGTGCCGATCGATCTCGACCTGCAATCGCTCCAGCTTGCTGGACACGTTCATGCCGACACCTTCGAACGATTCGTGGTCATAGCGCGGGTTGTCCGGGCTGCTGTAGAGCAAGCCGATCGGCGTCGTGTCCTCGCGAACGACGTAGGCTCGTGCGGCGTCGAGATCGGCCGGATCGTGTTCTTGCTGCGTTTCGAAAGCCGCCTCGAGTTTCGGATCGATGCGGATCCCGTCCGGATGCTTGAGTAGCATCAGACGGGACGGGTCGTCGCGGAAGCAGTTGAAGTCGTCCGGCATGAAGTGAGAACAACGCTGCAGGACGCGTACGAAAGACAGTCCCTGATGCTGGTGGGCGGCGGCGATCGTGGCGTAGACGTGCGCGACGTTCCAGTCCACCGTCTGTGCCACGAACGACGCGTTCGTGATTCCCAGGGTCACGGCGAGCGGGTTGAGTGCGGGAAGCACGACGCCCTCCGGATGGGTATTCGATTTCTTTCCCGCCGGCGTCGTCGGGGAACTTTGCATCTTGGTCAGGCCGTAGATGTTGTTGTCCAGCATCAGCACGGTCATGTTCATGTTGTAGCGCACGGCGTGAATCCAGTGCGCCGTACCGATGGCACAACAGTCGCCGTCGCCGGTCACGACGAAGATGTGCAGGTCCGGTCTCCGGGAACGGATGCCGCAGGCGACGGGCAACGCCCGTCCGTGAAGCCCGTGGAACCCGTAGGTGCTCATGTAGTGCGGTAACCGGCTCGAGCATCCGATACCCGAGACCATGACGGTTTTCTCGGGTTCCAGTTGTTCGTCACGGGCCAGACGCTGGATCGCGCCGAGCACGGTGAAGTCGCCGCAACCCGGGCACCAGCGCGGGATGTTCCCGGTGTAGTCCTCGAGGACGAATTGTCTGGCCTTGGCCTCCAGTTCCCAGTCCTTTTTTACGCCATACATCCGTTCCTCCTTCAGGAGGGTTTCAGCTCGGCGAGCTCGTCCTCGATCACACGCCGGATCACGTCGGGGGGTAACGGGACTCCCAGGACCCGCGACCAGCAATCGACATCGCAGAGCGTCTGCGCGCGCAGCACCAGGGCCAGCTCCGAGTAGCGCCGGTTGTCGGGATTCACGTTTGGATCGTCCAGCGTGTCGCTGTAGCTGAGTTCGATCGTCTTGACTTTCTTGAAGTGTGAGAAGATCTCACGCAGGCCCGGTTCGAGCGGGGAGAGGAAGCGCAGGATCAGTGACGAGACGTTGCCGCCCTCCTCGCGGACGCTGTCCACGGCCTCCTCGATCGCGCCGCGTGTCGAGCCCCAGCCGACGATCAGCATGTCGCCCTCTTGATCCCCACGCACCTTGGGCGGCTTGAGGGAACGTTGCAACGTGGCCAACTTGCGGCTGCGCGCGGCCATCGAGAGTTGGTTCGTGGCGGAGTCGTAGGCCACCTTGCTGTGTTCGTCGTGAGCCAAACCGGTCAACACGTACTCGCCGCCACGCTGCCCCGGAACCGGTCGCTGCGAAAGACCGGTGTTGGGATCCCAGGCGTAGGGTGGGACGTTCTCGTCCCATGCGGACTGATCGACCGGCGGGGCAAGCCACTCCTCCTCCGCCAGCGGACGTTTGAACGAAGTCTGCCCGTTTGCGAAATTGGCGTCGCTCAGCACGAGGACCGGTCCGCGGAACGTCTCGGCCAGTTTCCTCGCGGTGATGACGAAGTGGAAACATTCCTCGATCGACGACGGCGCGATCACGATTTTTGGGGCGTCCCCCGGCGCGCCGTTGATCGCCGCCATCAGGTCGCCCTGCTCGACTCGCGTCGGCAGGCCGGTCGACGGGCTTCCGCGCTGCACGTCGATGATCACCAGCGGTAGTTCGGCCATCACGGCCAGGCCGATGAATTCCGTCTTCAGCGCCAGCCCCGGTCCGGACGTCACGGTGACGGTCGTCTTGCCCGCGTAGGCGGCGCCCAGCGCGAACCCGATCGCGGCGATCTCGTCCTCGGCCTGGTGCAGGAAGCCACCGACCTTGGGCAACATCTGGGCCAGGTAGTGCGAGACCGAGGTGGCCGGTGTGATCGGGTACATCGAACAAACTTCGATCCCGGCGGCCAACACGCCCAGCGCAAGCGCCTTGTTGCCGTTCATGACGACCATCTCCCCGGTCGTCGGCCGCACGGCCACGCGATAGCGGAAATCGATGTTTTGCACGGCCCAGTCGTACCCGGCCCGAACGAGCGTCTGATTGGCCGAGACCACCTTTTCGCCCTTACGGCCGAGGCGCTGCTCGATCAGGGTCCCGACTCTGTCCAGGTCCCGTTCGTAGATCGCCGAGATCAATCCCAGAGCCCACATGTTCTTGCCCCGGCGCGGGTCGGGGACGATCTTGCGGCATTCGACGTCCATCGGGACGTCGATCACGACGTAGCCCCGTTGCTCGAAGTCCGCTCGCGCTTGCGCGTACTGCTTGCGGATTTCCTCGCTCGGAGAATCCCCCCAGGCGCTTTCGAGGAACAGGATCGTCCCCTCGCGCAATGCGCCATCGGCGATGCGGTTGTACAGGACCTGCTCGTTGAACGCGACCACGACGTCCGCGGCCTCTCCCATGTTGGTCACCGGGGAGCCTGAGATCCGTATCCGGTTCCCGCTCGTCCCGCCCCTGGACCGCGGCGGGGGCTCGATCTCGGAGGGGATGATCTCCACCGTCCATACGCCATTGCCCATCTGGGCACTGACGGTGCCGAACATCTGGCCCGCCGTCTGCGCGCCCTCACCGGAGTCCGAGACGAACTCTACGATGTGCTCGTCGACGTCTTCGACGCTGGTTGGCATTGTTTCGGGCTCGAGCACACGCACACCTCGACCGGTCTCCGGGGGCCGGTTCGATTAATCGCCGGTCCCGTAGTCATCCCAGTACGCTTCGAAGATGAGTTCGTTCTCCGTCGCCTCGTGGCGTCGGAGCCGCGCGATGAACAGTTGGATGCGTGCGTTGATTTCACGCAGTTCGTAAAGTTCGGCATCGCGCAGGCCGGCAGTGATCTCCATGATCCGCTCGACCTCTCGCAGCAGCCGGGGGTGTTCCTCTTTTAGGACCTCGAGGCGCGTGTGGACCATCGGGTTGCGCTTGGGCAGATCCGTGAACAACGCCCCCTCTTCCTCGGCCTCGAAGTGTCCTCGCATCGTTCGGGCCAGTCCCGGGAGATGCTCCAGCAGCCCGCCGATCCAGAGTTTCGCATCATCGGGGCGTCGGTCCAGGCATGCTTCGAGCGCTACGATGTACTGCATGCACTCGCGGTGCTCGTCGAGCGTTCCCTGGAACGGCTGTGCTTCCTTCGTTTCATTTCGCTTCTTGTCGGACATGCCACGATGCTCCAACACCGACTTTAGGCCATCAATGCATGAAAACTACATTGGAGGATTCCTAGGGTCAACGTTCGGAAACCACGTAGAGAGGTAAGGGATCTGCTAGAAGTCCAGCGTTGTGTCTCCTCATTCGGGCCGAATCCGCTAGACTAGGCCAACCCGGACGAGTCCGGCGCGAGGTTTCGATGGTCGCGCAGTCCGACAACGCAAAGGCCCCCTCACGCCGCGCCGTGCTACGTATCCTCGCCGTGGGAGGTGCCGCCGGTGTGGTCTGGAAGCTAGGCCTGTTCGATCGCTTCGGCGGCCGGCCGGTGACCCGTTCGCGCATGCTCATGGGCACGTTCGTCAACCTGACGGTGCTGGGCGATCGCGAGGAAGCGGCCGCCGCCGCCGACGCCACGCTGAAGCGCATGGCCGATATCGAAGCCCTGCTCAGCCGTCACCGGGACGACAGTGAGTTGTCGCGCCTTGCCGCGTCGGGGCGTGTCGATGCGCCCTCGCAGGCGTTGCTGGACGTGCTTCGGCTGGCCGAAAGCGTCTCTCGCATGGGCGATGGGGCGTTCGACGTTTCGGTCCAACCGGTGCTCGATCTGTACGACCGCAACCTGCCGCTGCCCGATCCCGAAGCGATCGAAAAAGCCCTGGGACGGGTGAATTACCGGGCCCTGCGCATCGCCGACGAGGCGATCGAATTGACTCGTCCAGGCATGCGTCTGACGCTCGACGGGGTGGGCAAGGGGTACGTCGTCGATTGCGGGCTCGAGGTGCTCAAGCAGCGCGGGTTCGACGATGTCTTCGTCGAGGCCGGCGGCGACCTCGTCGCAAGCGGCCACCGGGACGACAACGGGCCCTGGCGCGTGGGCATTCGCAACCCACGTCCGGGACTCTCCCTGCAGGCGCGGTTCGACGCCAGCGACGTCGCCGTGGCCACCTCGGGCGATTACATGCAGGCCTACACCGAGGACTATGCGCGGCATCACATCGTCGATCCGCGCACCGGGTACTCCGCACCCGAGTTGGCCAGTAGTACGGTGATCGCCCCCAATGCGGCAACCGCCGACGCCCTGTCCACGTTGACCCTGGTGCTCGGCCCGGCCGCCGGCCGCGATTTGCTTGAGACCCTGCCGGGCTGTGAGGGCTACTTCGTTTCCAAGCAACTCGAGATCACCCGCACGACCGGTTTCGTCACCCGTTGACCTTTACCGGACCGATTCGCTCCGGTTTACACAGGCAATCCCGCACGTTTTTGCCGAAAACCTTCGGGTTTCCACGAATGTTCCTCCAGGCGCTGCGGGTTATAAATGCTGGTGAGTGCACGTCTTGCATGCGTGGGTGGACGTCTGCATGGTTGTCTTGACCGCAATCGGAACGATCGGAGGGCTGACGGCCCTCCTGGCTTCGTTGCTCGTGCTGGCCAATCGCAAGCTCCACGTCGAGGAAGATCCCCGCATCGACGTCGTCGACGAGATGCTGCCCCACGCCAACTGCGGCGCCTGCGGCTTTCCCGGCTGCCGGCCGTTCGCCGAGGCGCTGGTCGGCGGCGACACCGCTCCCGGCAAGTGCACGGTCAGCTCGGACGAGGATCGTTCCGAGATCGCCACCTTTCTCGGAGTCGATGTCGGCGCCGAGGAGCGACGGGTGGCCCGGCTGGCCTGCGCCGGGGGCGTCAACGTTGCGCGCAACCACGCGCGCTACGACGGACTGATGAGTTGCAGCGCCGCGGCGACCGTGGCCGGTGGCGGCAAGGGTTGCTTCTGGGGTTGTCTGGGGTTGTCCGATTGTTTCGACGCCTGCGATTTCGACGCCATCCACATGGACGCTCAAGACCTGCCGGTCGTCAACGAGGCCAATTGTACGGCCTGCGGCGACTGCGTCGACGCCTGTCCCAAGGACCTGTTCTCCCTGCACCCGGTGAGTCATCGCTTGTGGGTCGCCTGCAAGTCGCTCGAAGCGGGCGACGAGTTGCTCGACGACTGCGAGGTCGCCTGCACGGCCTGCGGCCGCTGCGCGATGGATGCGCCGGGATTGATCGAGATGAACGACAACCTGCCCCTGATCGACTACGGCCGCAAGCACGATTCGCGCGATCCGATCCAACGCTGCCCGACGGGGGCGATCGTCTGGATGGATCCCGCGGCCGGTGCGATCAAGGGTGCGGCGGCACCGAAGATCCTGCGCAGAGGATCGCTTCGGGACGCCGCGACATGACGCGCAATATATAAGAAAGGTAGGGGACTTCGATGAGCATCCTGTCGCTCGGCCGCAAGATCAAGGAATCGCGCCGCAAGAAAGGCGAGTCGTTCAAGTATCCCGGAGTTCGCGCCGCGATGGACGGCAACACGGCCGTGATCATGTGCGAACGCGAGTCGACCGATGGCGCCGGGGCCTATCCGATCACGCCCTCGACCCAGATGGGCGAGTACTGGGCCGAGAACGCCGCTCGTGGCCACATCAACATCTCCGGCCGCCCGCTGATCTTCATCGAGCCCGAGGGCGAACACGCCGCGGCGGCGGTCACGGCGGGCCTCTCGATGACCGGCCTGCGCGCCACGAACTTTTCTTCGGGCCAGGGCATCGCCTACATGCACGAGTCGCTCTACGCGGCCGTGGGCAAGCGGCTGACCTACGTGCTGAACATCGGCGCCCGGGCAATGACCAAGGCCAACCTCAACGTGCATGCGGGGCACGACGACTACCACTGCATCGACGACACCGGTTTTTTTCAACTCTTCGCCAAGACGGCGCAGGCCGCGGCCGACATGAATATCCTGGCGCACCGCATCGCCGAGTTGGCTCTGACCCCCGGGGCCCTCGCCCAGGACGGCTTCCTCACGACGCACCTGATCGAGTCGCTGCTCGTGCCCGAGCGCGAGTTGATCGCCGAGTTCCTCGGTCGCCCCGATGACATCATCGATACGCCGACGGCGGCGCAGCGCATCATTTACGGCAACAAGCGCCGCCGAATCCCTCTCCTGTGGGACGTCGACAACCCGGTCATGGCCGGCCTGGTGCAGAACCAGGATTCCTACATGCAGAGCGTTGCCGCGCAGCGGCCGTTCTTCTTCGACCATGTGCGCGAACTGACCGACCGGGCGTTCGAGGAGTTCCACGCCCTGACCGGCCGACGCTACGAACGGGTCATGGGTTATCGCACCGACGATGCCGATTACCTGATCCTCGGGCAGGGCAGCATGGTCCAGACAGCGGAGGTCGTCGCCGATTACCTTCGCGAGACCCGCGGCATCAAGCTCGGTGTGGTCGACCTGGTCATGTTCCGGCCCTTCCCGGCCGATCTCATCGGGCGCTTCCTGCGTGGTCGCAAGGGCGTGGCCGTACTCGAGCGGCTGGACCAGCCGCTGGCCGTGGACCCACCGCTGATGCGTGAGATTCGCGCCACGCTGGCCAAGTGCATCGAGAACGGCCAGGACCGCAAGAACCCGGCCTACCCCGGGCTCGCGGTCTATCGCAACATGTCGGACATACCCCCGCTCTACTCCGGATCGTTCGGCATGGGCAGCCGCGACCTGCAGCCCGAGGGGATCGTCGGCGCGGTCGAGAACATGCTCCCCGACGGGGCCAGGAAGAAGCTGTTCTACCTGTCGATCGATTTCCTTCGAGACAAGGCCGCAACACCCAAGCAGGAGGCCTACCAGCAGACGATCGCCGAGTCCTACCCGCACGTGAAGGACCTCGCCTTGCACGGCTCGGAGAACCCCAACCTGATGCCCGCCGGTAGCACGACCGTTCGCTTTCATTCGGTCGGCGGGTGGGGTGCGATCACCACGGGCAAGAACCTCGCGATGACCCTGTTCGACCTGCTCGGATACCACATCAAGGCCAACCCGAAGTACGGCTCGGAAAAAAAGGGTCAACCGACGACCTACTACCTGTCGGCAGCACCGGAACCGATCCGCGTCAACAGCGAATACTTCTACGTGGATGTCGTGCTCTCGCCCGACCCCAACGTGTTTGCGCACACCAACGCGCTTGCCGGTCTGAAGCAAGGCGGCGTGTTCATCATCGAGAGCGACCAGCGCACGCCCGAAAAGGTCTGGGAAAACATCCCTGTCCCGTTCCAGAAGATCGTGATCGACAAGAAGATCAAGGTGTTCTGTCTCGACGCGTTCAAGATAGCTCGTGAGGTCGCGACCGATCCCGACCTGCAACTGCGCATGCAGGGCATCGCGTTTCAGGGCGGTTTCTTCGCCGCCTCGCCGGTGATGCAGCAGGCCGGCCTGGACGAACCGCGGTTGCTCGAAGCGATCCGCAGCCAGTTGCAGCACAAGTTCGGCGGCAAGGGCGCGCGTATCGTGGAAGAGAACATGCAGGTCGTCAAGCGTGGCTTCGACGAGATCCAGCGCGTGCCATCCGAGCGATTGTCGGAGGCCAAACCGGGGGTAAAGACCGCCGGTAGCGAGCCCGACATCCCCGTGATGGTCAAAACGCTCCCGCAGAGCAAGGCGCCGATGACGGACATTCACCGCTTCTGGGAACAGACCGGCAACTTCTACGCCCGTGGCATGGCCGACGACAACCTGACCGACCCGTTCATCGGACTTGGCGTGATGCCGGCCAGTTCGGCATTGTTCCGCGACATGACGGGCATCCGCTTCCAGCACCCCGAGTGGATCGCGGAAAACTGCACGGCCTGCGCCAAGTGCTACACGGTCTGCCCCGACACGGCGATTCCGGGTCTGGTCAACGAGATCGGGCAGGTGCTGGATACGGCGGTCAAGCGCGTGCGCGCGCATGGAGACAGGCTCGAGCACTTGCCCAGGGCGGTGCGGTTGATGGAACGTACGCTGCGAGGCCTGCTCAACGGGGCCAAGGAAACCGATCCGGTCAAGAGCATGCTGGAGGAAGCGATCGACAGAACGATCGCCGATTCCGATCTCGAGGAAGACGACAAGAAGCAACTCGAGGCCGAGTTCGTCCGCTTTCGCGAAGAGCTGGACGGTTTTCAGTTCGCGCTCTCGCGCCCCTACTTCACACTGCCCGAAAAGGATCGGGCAGGCGATGGCGGATTGCTGTCGATCACGGTCAACCCCTACACCTGCAAGGGCTGCATGGAATGCGTGGCCGTCTGCGACGACGACGCCCTGCGCCCGGTGCAACAGACCACTGACTCCGTCGAGCAATTGCGGCGGGACTGGGACTTCTGGCTCGACCTACCCACGACACCCGAAAAGTACATTCGCATCGACAACCTCGAGGAAGGTATCGGGGCTCTGGAGTCGTTGTTGCTGGCCAAGGCCAACTACCTGGCGTTCACCAGCGGTGACGGCGCCTGCCTCGGCTGCGCCGAAAAGACCGTGCTGCATCTGTTCATCTCCACGATCGAGGCGTTGATGCAGCCGCGCATCGCCAGGCATATGGCTCGGCTCGACGAACTGATCGACAGGGTGCAACAACGCCTGCGGCTCAAACTGGTCGAGGGCATCGATATCGGCGAGCCCGAGACGATGGCGCAACTGGTCGGCGAGATCGGCGACAGTGACGTGACGCTGGCCGCGATCGCCGAGCGCATCGAACGCGAGACCGAGGGGCACCCGATCGACCAGGATTGGCTGCGCCACATGACCGGCTTGCTGGCCAAGCTCAAGCAGTTGAAGTGGCGCTACAGCGAGGGCACGACCGGGCGTGGCCGCGCCAAGATGGGCATGCTCAACTCGACCGGTTGTACGTCGGTCTGGGGCAGCACCTTTCCCTTCAACCCCTACCCGTTCCCCTGGGCCAACCACCTGTTCCAGGACTCGACCTCGATGGCGATGGGCGTCTTCGAGGGTCACATGGCCAAGATGGCCGACGGGTTCAAGGCGATCCGTACTGCGGAACTGGAACTGGCGGGCGAGTACGAACCTGCCGAGCACGACGAGTTCTTCACCTACTTCAACTGGAATCAGTTCAGCGACGAGGAGTGGGAGTTGTGCCCGCCGGTCGTGGCCGTCGGCGGTGACGGCGCGATGTACGATATCGGTTTCCAGAACCTGTCCCGCATGATGGCCTCGGGCAAGCCGATCAAGGTCCTGGTCGTGGACACGCAGGTCTATTCCAACACCGGCGGTCAGGCCTGCACCTCGGGTTTCATAGGCCAGGTCTCGGACATGGCGCAGTACGGCAAGGCGATGCAGGGCAAGCAGGAGCCACGCAAGGAGATCGGCCTGGTCGGCATGGCGCACCGGACGACCTACATCCTGCAGAGCGCCATCTCTCACCCGGGCCACATGATCGAGGGCTTCATCCGCGGGCTGAAGGCGCGCCGGCCGGCGCTGTTCAACCTCTACACGTCGTGTCAGCCCGAACACGGGATCGGCGACGACAAGGCCGCGCAACAGGCCAAGCTGGCCGTCGAGTCGCGAGCCTATCCGCTTTTCCGCTACGACCCCGATGCCGGCATCACGCCCGAGGAATGTTTCGATCTCGAGGGCAACCCGTCGATCGACGAGAACTGGCCGACCTACACGCTGCGCTACCAGGAGTACGACCGGATCAAGGAGATGGAACTGCCGCTGACCTTCGCCGACTTCGCGATGAGCGAGGTCCGTTTTCGCAAGCACTTCCGCGTGGCGCCGGCGGACACCTGGAACGACACCATGATACCGCTGGCCGAGTT
>Ga0255049_10001051_pt1 | contig 15783 bp, 12 predicted proteins | sample JV7_2_3_MG_FD_183615 | JGI IMG/M metagenome (GOLD analysis project Ga0255049, IMG submission 183615) | Seawater microbial communities from Jervis Inlet, British Columbia, Canada - JV7_2_3 | ecosystem: Environmental > Aquatic > Marine > Inlet | place: Canada: British Columbia | collected 2016-10-06
GGGTGATCCCCGCCGGCCGCAGCGACGAAGTGGTGCAGTCGATCGACGTGCTGCCCACGGTGCTGGACCTCGCCCGCGTCGCCGCACTCGACCAGGCGCAGGGCCAGAGCCTCGTTCCTCTCATGGCGCGGGGCGAGGCGCCGTCGCGCCTGGGCTGGGTGTCGCGCCCCGCGTTCGCCGAGCGCCAGACGATGGAACAGGATGAAGCCATCCCGGCCGAGGAACAGGTCGATTCGCTGGTCATCGTCGCCGACGGGTGGAAACTGATCAGGAACAGCCGCCGTCCGGAAGGCTGGCCGGAGTTCGAACTCTACGACTACGAGAATGACCCGATGGATCAGGTGAACGTAGCCGAGGGCAATCCGGAGGTCGTGGCCAGCCTTGCAGCTGAGCTGGCTGCCTGGCACGAGCGCGCGCTGGCGGCCCGCATCGAGGAGGCCGACGACGCCGAACTGAGCCCCGACGAAGCGGCCCGCCTCCGGGCACTGGGCTACATCCAATGAGGACGGCGGCGTGAAGATCTACTTCGCCACCACCGTTCTCGGCGACCGCTCGCGGGTGGCCGATGCCCGCCGGCTCGTCGTCGCGCTGCAGGAGATGGGGCATGAGGTCCTCACCGAGCACCTGTTCGTGGACAACGCGTTCGAGAACGACAGCCAACTCGAGCCCGAGGCGATCTTCGATCGCGATGTGGCCTGGCTGCGATCGGCTGATGCCGTGATCGTCGAGGCCAGCGGCAGCAGCTTCGGCATCGGTTTCGAGACCGGTTTCACGCTCGGGGCACTCGACGTGCCGCTCTACCTGCTCTACGACGCCGCTCGATTCGACCAGATCTCGCGGATGGCGGTGGGGCTCCGCCACGAGCGGGCGCGGGTCGTCCCCTACGAGAACTTCGAGCAGGCCCTCGACTTCATCCGCTCGACCTTCTAGAAAGGGTGGGCGATCCGACCCGGGTTTCCCCGAAAACCGACGCGAACTTGCCCGTAGACTGCAGGAGACCGAATGAGTGACCCCCTGTCGAACCTGATTGCCGCTCTGGCGGACGGCGGCGTCCGCATTGTCGATTTGACGCAGCCGCTGGGCGAAACCACCCCGGTTATCGAGCTGCCGCCCCCGTTTGCGCACTCCCCGGGTGTCTCGATCGAGACGATCTCGCGCTACGACGACGACGGCCCGGCCTGGTACTGGAACGCCCTGCGGTTCGGTGAACACACGGGAACCCACTTCGACGCCCCGGTTCACTGGGTCACGGGCAAGGATCTGGCCGACAACGCCACCGACACGATCCCCGTCGAGCGTTTCGTGGGTCCGGCCTGTGTCATCGACGTTCGTGAGCAGGTGGCGGTCGATGATGACTTCCTGCTGACCGTGGAGGCGCTCGATGACTGGGAGCAGGAGCACGGCGTGATCCCGGCGAGTTCCTGGGTGCTGTTGTGCACAGGCTGGAGTGAACGCGATGGCAGCGAGGCCTTCCTGAACATTGGCGAGGATGGCCCGCACAGCCCCGGGTTCCACCCGGATACCGTGCGCCGGATTGCCCACGAGCGTGACGTGCTCGGTGTCGGGGTCGAGACGGTCGGTACCGATGCCGGCCAGGCGGGCGGGTTCGATCCACCCTTTCCAACGCACACGATCATGCAGGGTAGTGGCAGATTCGGGCTGGCCAGCCTGTGCAATCTGGACCGGCTCCCGCCGACCGGGGCGCTGGTGGTAGCCGCGCCGCTGAAGATCGTCAACGGCAGCGGTAGTCCACTGCGGGTCTTGGCGTTTGCTCCCGCGTAGGCGACGATTGGCCACGGTACGACCGGCTTGAGACCTCGGAGCTGAGGCGCGATATGGATGGCAAGAAAATAGGCCCATACAAGATCGTCGAGCGACTCGGCGCCGGCGGTATGGGGGAGGTGTTCAGGGCTCGCGACAAGCGACTTCATCGCGACGTCGCGATCAAGCGCCTGCCCGAACACGCGGCCGCAGATCCTGCTCGGCGCCGCAACCTCCTGCGCGAGGCGCGTAGCGCCGCGCGCATCTCGCACCAGAACGTGGCCGTCCTGCACGACGTGATAGAGGACGGAGATCAGTTATACCTGGTGATGGAACTGGTACAGGGGCAGACGCTCCGCAAGCGCTTGAGTCGTTCGATTACTCTGGACGCGATCCTCGATATCGCGATGCAATGCTGCAAGGGACTGGCGGCGGCTCATCGCGAGGGCGTCGTGCACGGTGACGTCAAGCCGGACAACGTCATGGTGGGTGACGACGGGGCCGTCAAGATCCTGGATTTCGGCGTCGCGTCGATGACGGGGGCGATCAGCGAGGACACCGAAACGCAGACGATGCTCGGCAGCAGTGAGGGATCGCCCGCGGGGGGCACCGTGCCCTTCATGGCGCCAGAAGTGCTGCTCGGCAACGAATTCGACCACCGGGCGGACATCTTTTCGCTCGGCGTCACGCTCTACAGCATGTTGACCGGCACGCACCCGTTCGCGGCGAGTACGGGCGCCGGGACCGTCGACCGAATCCTGCACCAGCAGCCGGTGCCGGCGGTGCAGTTGAACCCCCTCGTGCCGGATCACCTGCTGCCGGTGCTCGAGAAGATGCTTGCCAAGGCGCCCGACGAGCGCTACGCGTCGGTCGCCGATCTGCTGGTCGACCTGCGGGCGGTGCGAACGCGCCTGACCAGCCCGGACGTGCGGCCGATCGTGCCACCGGCGGTGGCCACGCCCGCGCGTGCGGCTCGATCGAGCCTCTGGTGGCTCGGTGTCGGCGCCACGGCAGTGGCGTCTTTGGCGCTTCTGGCGCTTTGGCAGTTCCGCCCTTCAGCAGGCGTAGCAACACCAGCGGTGGCGGCGCGCTTCGACCCGACAGAATGGGTAATAGCGGTCCTGCCTGCGGTTGCCGAGGATGCGGATACCGAGATCAGCACGCTGAAAGACGGATTGGCAGCGACGTTGACCAGCAAGCTGACCCAGATGAGTCGCGCCCATGGCCTGCAGGTGATTCCCATGAGTTTGATCCGCGCTCGCGAGGTCATGGGATTCGGTGAGGCTCGCGCGAAACTGGGCGTTACCCTGGCGATCGACTTTCATTTGCGCCGCGTTGGCGACCGCCTGCGCGTCAACGTCAACCTGATCGATACGACCGCCGAACGGCAGCTCGATGCCGCGACGGTCGACGGTTCGATGGCCGATCCGATCGACCTCGAGGAGCAGGTGGCAATGCGAGCTCTGCGAATGCTTCGCCTCGAGTTGCTGCCGATGGAGCAGGGGCTACTCGCTGCGGGGACCGACGAGCCACGCGCGCATGGCTATTACCTACGAGCCACAGGCTACTTACAGGAGTATGCCGCGGCCGAGAGCATCGATGCCGCGGTCGACCTGCTCGAGCAGGCACTGCGAGTCGACCCGGACTACGCGCAGGCGCACGCGGCGCTCGGTGAGGCGTTCTGGAATCGTTACCGGCTGACCAACGCCACGGTGTGGGTGGATCGGGCAGCCGAGGCGTGCCGTGCGGCAGTCAAGCTGGCCCCCGATGACGGTGCCGGCTATCGGTGTCTCGGCACGGTGTACAACGGCACGGGGCGCGCCGGAGAAGCTGCCGCCGAACTGGAGCATGCCAAGCGTCTCGACCCCACCAACGACGCGACCTACATCGCTCTCGGCAGCGCCTATGAGAACGAGGGGAGGCTCGACCTGGCCGAGGCTACGTACGAGGAAGCCGTGGCCCTTCGTTCCCACTATTGGGGCGGCTACAGCTGGCTCGGCATTTTCTATCTCCGCCACGGACGCTTGGAGGAGGCGATCGAGAACCTCCGGCAGGTAGTCCTGCTGGCGCCTGATAACCACCGTGGCTACAGCAACCTGGGCGTTGCCTACTACTCTGACGAGGATTGGACTCAGGCGCGGCGGGCGTTCGAGCGCTCCCTGGAGCTGAATCCCGAGTTCAAGTCGGCGATCTCGAACCTCGGTACGGTGTACTTCTACCAGGGCAACTACGCGGATTCGGCGGGTATGTTCGAGCGCGCCGTGGCTTTGGCGGAGGGCGACTATCTGATGTGGGGCAATCTCGCCGATGCCTACTACTGGGCTGGCGACGAACAGGGGCAGTCTGCCGACACATATGGTCGTGCGATCGAGCTGGCGGTCGAGCGGCTCGCGGTGAATCCTACCGACGCGGCCCTCAATTCCCACATCGCTCGCTACCACGCGATGCTGAACGCCCCGGATCGGGCGTATGCCCACCTGGGCCTCGCCCTCCAACTGGCGGCTACCGAGAACGACGTGCTGCACGCCGCCGCACAGGTCCACGAGATCCTCGGCGACCGCGACCAGGCGTTCAGCTATCTCCGTCAGGCCGTGAATGCGGGATACCAGCGAGCCGAGATCGAGGTCGATCCGGTCTTCGCCGAATTACGCCGCGACGCCCGCTACGCCGACATCATCTCGAACTGAACCTCGGCCTAGGCGTCGATGTCCATGTTCGGGTCGATGACATCCTCGGTGCTCCCGCACGTGACGAGCAGGTCGTAACCGTAGATGCCAGGTGCGATGTCGGCCAGAATCGAACCGGTACCCCGGTCATTGCCGCGGCTGAACGTCGGCGGTGCGTCCGCGAACGGCCACGCCACGTCTGCCTTGGGCCGTACCGTCACGCTGTCCACGTCGGAACCGCCCAGCAGACTGAACATGGCGGTGTCCCCAGCCCTCTTGCTCAGGGTCGCCGACTGGTTGTTGATGGTGAACTCGCCGACGGCCTCGCCGTTGCAGCCGATGCGTACGTTGATCGGAACAACGGCGGCAGCGGTGGATTCCTCTGCTGCCGGGGCATCAATGAAGACGATGGCGAAGGCGCCAAGAACGAGAGCGGCAGTCAAGAGACGACGCATGGGAACTCCTGGGGAGGGAGGTGGAGAACGCGACCGCCGCGCATTCTCCATGTTCCGCCAGCGGGATGCAAGGGGTAGCCGGGGGTTACGGCGAGGCGCGCAAACGCTGTTCGCTGAATCGGATTTTCCGGTCCGCTACTCGATCGTGACCTGAATCTCCTTGGTGAGCGCCGAATGGTCGGGGCCATCGATCACACGATGTTCGCCATCGGCTACCTGCAGGCAAAGGCGGTGGACACCCGGATCGAACTGCATCTCGATGCGGTCGTTGCCGGTGCCGAAGTGAATGTACGAGGGGTTGCCAGCGACGATGAGGGCTCCCGCGGCAGCGCAGTCCGCGTCCACCGCGAGGTGATAGTGGCCCTCGCCGGGCCGGGTCACGAGGGGATCTTCGATCGGTACGATCGCGAAGGCCTCGACCGCGAAGATGATCTCCACCGGGCTTGCGTAGGTGCCACCATCCTCGATGCTGGCGAAGAACACCTCGTGGCGGGCACCTGCTTCTGCGATTGCCTCCGGTACTTCGGCCTCGTCCACGGCTGGAGACTGGCCTTCGCCACAGCCTGTGTTGATGAGCGCGGCGAGCGCCAGGCCGCACCAGGGCCAGGCAGGCAGGCGACTTGAGGCGGTTGCGCCACGCGGGCTTTCTGCGTGCTCGGCCGCCGGATCGTCCATTTGTCGGGCTCCTGAAGCATCTGGTTGCAGTGCCTGGACGGTAGCTCTCGGTGCCTACGATTGGCAACTGCCGCGGCGGAACCTCCTGGAGTCCCGGCGACGGGCGTCACGCGAGCAGCTTTACAATTCATCACCTTTTTCGACGTCCGGATGGTGAGCCTCCGGGGTACGCTACGCCTATCCAGGTTTCCTGGCCTCGTGAGGCTCCCCTTTCACGATGGCGGCAGTATTGACGTCGAGGAGGGGCACTGTGCCGAGAGTCAGCGGGGGCGCTGAAACGAGCTCATCGACACCGACCCTGGCGACGCTCGCGCTTGCTCTCGGAGTGTGCGCGATCGCATCGGCCGGCGCCGCGGCGCAATCGGAATCGTCTGCGGATTCCCTGCCGAGCGGCCAAGGTGTCGCGGGCGAGCTCGATCTCGCACGGGTGTTCACTACCCCGACGCTGATGGGCTCGGTGCGGCCCGAGAGACTGGCCGAGTACTTCTTGAACTGGGGTCCACGATCGGAAGAAATACTGGTCGTGCTGAGCCGTGAACTGGCATTGCTCGGGCCCGCCTCGGCAGTCGGTGAGTATCTCGTCGCCACCTCCAGAGCGATGGCGGACGCCATCGATAGCCGCGGTTCCTGGAGCCAGGCCGACCTCGAGAATCTGCTGACTGTCGGGTTGGTCGACCCTGGTCGGTTTGTGGAGAACCCGTCGTTTCGCTACGTCGTGAGCGCGTTGCTGCGCCGTCAAAACATAGCGTCAATATCAGATTCGCTACGGCTCGCCATGATGGAGGGCGTCAACGACATCGTCGGTGTGGATTACGACATCGGCGAGTCGGTCGCATCTGCTTGGGGGTTGATCGAGCGTCCGAGCACTAGCCGCTTCGATCCGTCGGCAAGCTCCGAAATGCTCTTCTTCAGGAGCGACGGTCCGATAGAGGCCACGATCGTCTTACTCACCTCGCAGTTCGTAGGTTTCGACGAGGCGGCCACGTTTCTGGCCGCGCTCCAGCGTTACGCCCCCGATCGGGATCTGGTGGTGCTCGTCGACCGTTCGATGGGCAGTTCGCTCGAACCGCTGGCCTGGCCGCGGACACACCTGATCCCGACCCTGGGTGTCGGTTTTACGCCTTGGGCGCGCGATCCGATGCTGATTGGGCGGCACCCAGACGGCGGTGTCGATGTTCTCGTCCGGCCGAACCGCCAGCCGGGCCGTGAGGCCGACTCCGATCTCGGAAGGATGCTCCTGGCACAGCTCCCCCGAGAGCTCGACAGCCGTTGGCGCACGGCGCACTGGAGGGTCGCAGAAACTCCGTTTCACAACGGCCAGATCCTGCTTACTCCGCTGCATGCATGGCTGAGCATCCACTCGTTGGAACGCCGAATTCTCGAGCTGCTGGAACGCGTACGAGTACCGATCGAATCCTTCACGACCGCCGAGGGAATCGATCGCTACCTCGACGCCGCCGAGGCCGCGGCCGCTGAGGTCGGTGCGATGTTCGGGCGGCAACCTCGTTTCGTGCACCCGCTTCCCCGCGTCGGAGCGTCCGCGGCACGACGTGCCGAACTGATGCGCCTGGCGGGAGGCGGCGGCTTCGATCTGGATTCTTTGCTCACTGTAGTGCCCTCGGCGACAGGCGCGCGCGTGCACACGATCCTCGCTGACCTGGATCTGGGTCTCGACCTGATCGGCGGGTTGTCGGCAAACGAAGTCGGTACGCTGCGCGCCACCTACGGTATGGACCCGAGTGTCGATGTGATCGGCGCGATAGCCGAGGCGTCGAGCGGCACGCGGGCGCGTACCCTCGACGAGTTTCTGGAGGCGCTGGCGGTGCACCTGGCCGAGAGCGGAACTGTGACGCGCGTGCCGCTGCTGCTCGCGCCCACGCGCACGTTGGCGGCGCGCGAGGAGCTGCAGCACAAGGACTTTGTCATCGGCTGGAACAACGTAGTGCTGTCGACATCACCGGGTGGCCTCATGGCCGAGGGGTTCGGCAGCGGGATCGAGCGCGGCGACGACATCGCAGCCGAGGCCTTTGACGCCGCAAACGTGCGGGTCTACTACCTCCCGCCGCTGACATCCAGCGTCATACGCAACGGTGGTTACCGGTGCGCCACCAACCACTTGCGGGCAGCCCGGATCACGTCATGAGGCAACTGTGTCGTCGTCGTGCAAACGGCGGACCTCTTGCCCATGCCGCAGCCATCGCCGAAGGCCAGGCGATCCTCGCCAGCCTCGGTTCACCCATGCCGCCCGCGCCGAGACCTCCGCCATTCGGGCGACGGCGTATCGTGCTTTTGACGTCGCCGCGGGGCAACGCCTAGTATCTTGCGCGGTTCACACCTTGCCCGACTCACAGCTTGCGAGAGAGAAACCCGTGACGGTCCACAGGCGCCCACTGACTCGCACCTGCGCCGCGGCTTTACTGGCCGTCAGCACAGTCGCACTCACTCCTCTCGAGCCCGGCAGAATTTCCAAGAGTTACCTCGGCTGGGTTTCCAATTCCAGGGACGGGACGGTGAGCGTCATCGACCTCGATACCTACGCGGTCGTGGCTACCTACGACGTCGGCAGAAAGCCCCTCGGCATCAAAGCGGTGGGAGCATCGCGCGCCGTCGTCGCGGTTCAGGGCCAGAACCAGATCGTCGTCGTCGAGGCTGCAAACGGGGTCGTTGAAACGCACGATGTCGGGCGGGGTCCACAGGACGTCGCCATCCCATCCACTGCCGATCTCATCTACGTGTCCTTGTCTCGAGAGGACACGATCCAGGCCGTCACCAAGGAGGGCTCGGGGACGAAGGTCAAGGTTGGCAGGCGACCCGGCTCCATAGCGTACTCCGACGACGACAAGTGGTTCGTCAGCGTCAGCAAAGGCGACGGCACGGTGGATATCTTCCGCGCCGGGGATCTACCGTCGGGCCGCCAGCCCAGGATGACTGTTGCCGTCGGGACCAAGCCGACCGCGGTCGGGTTCCATTTCGGCAACAAGGAGGTTGCGGTAGCCAGCCCTACGGACGGCATTGTGACGACGGTCCTTCTCGAGAATGGGACGGTCGAGAGTACCGTGGCGGTCCCCGGCGGCCCGTGGGCGGTTGCCTACAGCCCCGTGCACGGAGTCGCGGTGACAAGGACCCGCGCCAATGCCGTCAGGCTCTTCAGCTTCGAGGTCGTGGTCTTCGACGTCGCGGTTGGACGCAAGCCCAGAGGCCTCGCCTACACGCCCGACGGCAAACGAATCCTGGTGGCCAACAGCCGTTCGGCCACCGTGTCGGTGATCGAGGTGGCCACAGGGACGGTAGTCGCTACGGTCGGTGTCGGTCGAGTACCGGTCGCCGTAGCGGTCAGCGAAGGCACCTGAGACCGTCCAGCGATCGCCGCCAACACGGGCGGCCGGGGCTCACACCCGGGCCGCCCGTGAGCGACGTCTGCTCTACTGTTGGCTCACCGCCCTGCCAACGTTGACGCGCCCACGCCCGCGCGCACTCCGCGTGGCGATCCGGGCTCCGTAGGCCGCCACGACGACTGTCGTGAAGGCCAGCACGGTGCTGCCGGTGCTCAGCCAGTTCTCGCTGTACTGGGTCGTGGGGCTGAGAATGATCAGGTGAGCGAGGCCAGAGGTGGCTGCCGACGCCAGCAGCCCGAACCTCAGGAAGATCTCTGCCATGACCCACGTCGAGATCAGGAGTCCGATGAGGATTCCAGGATCCGTCACCTGATCGCGGAGGGCCAGGCCGAACGCCAACACGATGGCGAAGATCCACGCACCGAGAACTTCGCTGCGAACGGCACGAGCGACGACCAGCAGCATGACGGCGAAGGCAAGGGCCATCATCACTCCCGCGGCCAGCGCGAGGGGCCAGCCGGCGATGAAGTTGCTGAGCCGCCAGCCCGATTCGGCCGGGACGAAAACGGCCCACGCCCTGGGCGGGAGTCCGGCGGCCTGGCCCAGATAGAGTCCGAACTCATCCAGATACGCCATGAGGGTTGCCCCCACCGCTCCCGCGAGCAGGTGAAGCCCCACGAGCGGGTCCGCGAATCTGCCTTCGAGGGCGCGGGACCATGCCACGATTCGATGCGGCCAGTTGCGGCGGAGCATCGGCTCGAGCCCGAGATAGAACATCCACGTGAGCACGGTGACCACCATGGAGCCTGTGAACAACCGGTACAGGAGTAGGACCTCGTCGATTCCCGAGCGATGGGAGGCAGCGAGGACTCCGTAGAGCAGCCACGAGCCTCCGACCAGAAGGGCGATCCGCCACGCGCCGGCGCGGTCGCCACGCCCGCTGCGCAGGTTCGTTCGGGCCAGCCGGAGGCCGGCTGCCAGGATCAGAACGAACAGAGCCAAAAGCAGCGCCAGGAACAACACGGGCAAGGCTTCGCGCACTGGTTCTGCGTCACCGAGTTCCGGACTGAAGATGCGCAGCCAGCGCGGCTGACCGGCGGTTGCTGCCGCCTTGACACGCAGTTCGCTACCGCCGGCGTAGTTGCCGCTCCAGGCTGCCAGCTCGTCCGCGAACATCGGTGGCGCGGTCGGATTGTCGCTTGGTCGCAGCGTGCTGGCATCGAGTCCGGCCATCTCGAGCATCACAGCCCAATCGACGGCGTCGCCTGAGCCGGCTATCGAGGATCGCGCGGGCCAGATCTCCAGACCGATCAGGTCTCCATCCGTGTCCAGGGTGACGAGGGCGCTGTTCGGATCTCCGCGCGGCGGATTGGCAGACGAGACCTGCAGGCCCACCCACGGAATCAGCGGTGTGGGCGAACTGCGATACCAGAAGGTGAAGTAGGGAGGCCTCTCGCCAGCGGCCATGGCTGCGACCTCCGCTTGATCGAACAGCGGACGTGCCGCTGGCCTCGGCTGCCGCGAGTATCCCCACGCCGAATCGTGGCCGTCGATATCCTGACCGAGTTCCCGCAGGATTCCCGCGGCGCGATCGGCCAGCACGATCGGAGAACGTCCGCCGGGACCCACACCACGCGAGAATTCCAGCATCTCCCCGACGGCAACAGCAACGAGGCAGAACGCAACGGCAGCGATCGCGACGGCCGGGCTGATCGCAGCCTCGGTGGGCGCCGCGGCGACCATCTCCGGCGAGGGCGTTTCTCCCGCGGCCAAGGCTGCGGCCAAGGGGTCGCCGCCAGGCAGTGCGGCTGCGACACCCAACGCTGATTGCGGCCGCTGCGCCGGCTCCGGCTCCAGGCAGCGCATGATAATGGCGTCGGCCGCCGGATCAAGGGTATCCACATGGCTCGAGGGCGACGGCGGTGGCCCCGAACTGCGTTCGTGAATCGCGTCATCGCGAGAGCGTGCGCTGAACGGCTGTTGGCCGGTAAACAGCTCGTACAACACGAGGCCCAGGGCGTAGATGTCACTCCGCGCAGTGGCCTCGCGTCCCGCGAGCTGCTCCGGGGCCATGTAAGCAGGCGTCCCGTCGCGCGCCGCCTGACCGGCGACCGTCTCCGTCTCGCGGGCGAGCCCGAAGTCGGTGATGCGCGCACGGCCGCGACCGTCGATCATGATGTTCGCCGGCTTGAGATCACGGTGGACGATGCCCAGCTCGTGGGCCGCCGCGAGTCCGGCACACAACTGGCGGGCGATTTGCGCGGCCTTGTCGCGCGGCAGTCGGCCGATTCGGCGTAGCAGGGCCGCCAGATCCTCGCCGTCCACGTACTCCATGCTGATGAAGTGATGGCCGTCGGATTCGCCGACGTCGTAGACCCGGCAGACGTTCGGGTGCGCCACCCGTCTGGCAACGCGCACCTCGTCCAGCAGCATCGCCAGTCGGGTCTCGTCGTGCTCGAGCGCCGACGGCAGGAACTTTAGCGCGACCGCCTGCCCCAGCTTCAGGTCGTCGGCCCGGTAGACCTCGCCCATGCCGCCGCGGCCGAGGATCGCGACGATCCGGTACCGACCGTCGATGACCGTGCCGGGCACGTGCCTTGCGTTGGTGGCATGCCCGCCGCGCGTTGCGGTCTTCGACTCGGAAGGTGGTGGCGCCGGGGCAGTCTCGAAGGAGGTGGGACGACGGGACGCGCGCGTGCTTTCGTCGCCGGTCGCCTTGGTTTGTCCTGTCGTGTCACCGGGATCGAGACGTTGCCCGCACGAAGGGCAGGACGTGTCGGCGGGAGCGCATTCTTCGTGGCAGGCAGAGCAGCGCATGACGTGCAGACTCTACTGCAACAGGTGGTGTCCATTGACACCACGGAGCGGGCGTATGTAGTGTCCGGCCGTGAGTTCTGCCCATCACACGCTAGGAGGGACCATGCTCAACCGCAGAACGCTCGCTGTTGCCGTGATGCTTATCGCCGCCTTCACCTTGGGAGGGGCCATTTTTGCCCAGACGGGCGGCGCGGCGGTCTCGAGGGTCGTCGCCGTGCAAACGAGCGATCCCGCGGGCTATGCCGCAGCCATTGCCGAAGGCCAGGCGATCCTCGACAGCCTCGGCTCCGAGGCCACGATCCGCGTCTGGCAGGCTCGCTTCGCGGGCGAGAACGCCGGCAGCGTCATCGCCGCGATCGAGTGGCCGAGCATGGCGGCGATGGCCGCCGACGACGAACTGATGGTGGGTAGCTCCGAGATGAGTGACTGGATCGCCAGCCTTGCCGGCTTGCGGACCATCACCTCCGACAGCCTCTACCAGGAAATCACTCAGTAGCCGGTACCGGACCTTTTCGGACGTTACCGAAGCTGGGGCACGGGGTGGCGCAATGCTGTCCGCCCCGGCCGCCGCTCACTCCGCTGCAAAGCAGTAGAAGAGCCCGTTCCCTCCTGTTGCCACGAGATCCTCCTGGCTGCAGCTACGCGACGCGTGCGCCATATTCCATGGGCTGCCCGGCGTTGTGAACCTGAACCGGTCGTGGTGCCCCACCATGGCGCTCCCTTCGCCGCTGCTCGTCCAGTTGCTGCAGGTCCGGTCCTCGGCGGGCGGGAAGGCGGTGCCGTCCAGCCGCGACCCCGTCAGGATGTCGTGCATGCTCGGCGAGTCCCCCGATGCCCCGGAGTTCACGCGCTCGCCGCGCTCGTTCAGGGCGTGCTCGTAGCGGATGTTGGCGTTGTTGTAGTGCAACTCGTCGACATCGGATGCGATGCCGAGCCCCTCGGCGTTGGCCCAGGGTCCGCCGCCGATCCGGTCGCGCGCGTTGACGGCCGGCTGGCCGCCGGTCGCCTGGGCACTCAGGTATGCCCTCCAGGTGCGCTCGCCGGCACCCACCGCTTCGGCGAGCGACTGACAATGGGCGTCGGCCCCTTCGAGGCCGCCGAGATCACCGCCGCTTCCCGGTCCGACGCTGGTAATGAAGAAGCCCATGGGCTCCGGCTCCTGGTCCTGCGCAGCGACCTGGATCGCCGCCGCCAGCATCAGTATCCCGAACATCGCGAACATCACAGGTCGCTTGCCGATCATCCTCTTCCTCCCTTCACAAGTGCTGCGCCAAGGGCGGTTCCGCCCTGTCCTGGCGTTTCGGGCCCCGGTCGCGGGCCGCGAGAACATCGCGTCCGGACCCTCGCACGCCGCCTGACTTGCCGCAAGGGTCCGCCTCAGCGTTCGTAGTACACGGCGTCGATCGGTCGCGGCTCGGTCTGATAGTCCTGATTCTTGTAAGGGTACTCAGGACGGGGCTTCGACGTGATGAACGCCGCAATCTGCTGCGCTTCCTCATCGGAAAGCACACCGGGGTTCAGATACGGCATCATGAAGCGGATGATCCCGGCCAGGGTATAGACGCGCGCAGCACCAGCCCCGTCGTTCCACGAGAGGGGGCCCCACAGCGGTCCGGCCTTCTTGTCTCCGATCCAGACGCCCTGGCCGTCCTCACCGTGGCACTGCACGCAGTGCTCGATGAAGAGTGTCTCGCCCAACTGCGGGTCGAGCTGGTCGAGTGGAATCAACGCGGCCACGGGGATTCGATTCCGTCTCCTCCAAGGCGGGCTCTCACCGTCTGCGTGATCCCGAGACAGCCATCGAATATATGCAGCCAGCGCCACGATCTCTTCCATGTCCGGTGCCGGTGCCACCCGTCCAATCGGTAGTTCGCCGACCTCGCCCTCGGTCGGAGCCCCGTCGGTTGCATTCTGGCTTCGCATGAAACAACCGACGATGCGGTCTTCCAAAGTAAAGTCTCGTCCCGCCCGGCGGTTGTACTCGGGAAACATGCCAGCGGAACCGACCAGGGGAAGGGCCAGCTCTCGCTGTCCTGCATTGAGGTGGCAATTGCCGCACGACATGCCGCTCGGTGTCAGCCGGGGGGTCTCGGCCGGAGTGCTCATGAAGAGGCGATAGCCCCACCGAACCTGCTCGCCTTCCGGAGACCCGTCGAGCAGAGGGTCCCTGAGGGGGTTATCCGGAATGTCCCAGGCGGACACCATCGTGACCGACGAGGGGATGAGTGGGCCATTCAGCTCGTACGGACGTGCCGCCGGATCGAACGGCGTGACGAGGGTCTGAACCGGCGGCACCGCCGCGTCGTGCTCCGGCATCGTCCCCGCCGGCTGTTGGGCCGCGTCCGGCGGTGCGCACGCCGCGACCACCACCAGCGCGGCGATCGCGAGCAGAAGAGTCGCACAACGATGCACCGCCGCCGATCGACGGCAATCGTCAATACGTGCCGAGAACAGGCGGCTCACCTCATCCAGCGTAGAGCAGGCTGTAGCCGTACTCCTGTGCCCGGGTCAAAGCGATAACGCCCGCCGAAACGAAGTGACTATTCGGAATGGCGTTGGCCACCAACTCCTCGTAGATGTCTTCCGCCGTCCCTCCGGTCGCTTGCGCGATCATCCCCGCAAAGAACTGCGTCGCCGCCTCGCACACCGCGAACTGAGCGCCGCGTTCGACCTGCGCCGTGATGGTGGCGCCGAAATTCGGCAACGTCAGTCCGTAGTCGTCGGCATCCAGGAGATTGGCGGTGGGGTGCTGGTCGGTCTTGGGGTCTGTGAAGCTGACCAGATCACTGAGTTGCTCACCGTACTTCGCCCACATCGCATCGTTGTAGGCGAACACCGTGCTGAAGTGTCGGAAGCAAACCACCATGGCGAGGCTGCTCGCGTCGATCGAGTAGGCGCTCTGATTCGCTCGGTAGAGGTTGTTGGAATACAGAACTGCCTCGGCGCCCCCATGGGCCGTCGCCGAATCGATGAACACTCGGTGTTGGCCGGGCAACGCGTCCATCCACGCGTCCAGCTCATGACGAGCGGGGCGAAAGCCCTCTGCCGGCTCCTGAGCGCGCGCGAGGGATGGTGTGAGCGCCAGGGCGGGAACCGTCGCTCCGATTCCGGTCATCAACGAACGACGTGTCCATATATCGTTTTTCATCGGTCCCGGTGTCCTCTTTTGCTATGTGCTGCCTGTGGTGTCCTGCAGCGTTCCTTGAAACTCCAGCGTGAACGTAACCTCGGCTCCGACGCTGATTCGCCAATCAACGCTCGTCCGATCGGGAATGGCCGAGGACGGGCGCCACTCTAACCGCAGACACACCTGCGAAACAACGCGAGGCGACGACCTCTGAGGAGTTCGACCTCACAGCGAACCACAAACTGAGCATGAGGCCCGGGAAGGGGCCGGTTGCTCAGGCGTATCCGATCAGTACGGCGACGGCCAATGCGATCGAGCCCACGATCCAGATCTTCACCATGAAGGGCAGGATGAAACGTAGCCAACGGTCGTAGGGGACTGCCGCCATGGCGAGAGCGCCCACGATCACGGCCTGGGTGGGAACCAGGATATTGCTGAACCCGTCGCCGAACTGGTAGGCCAGTACCGCCACCTGCCGGTGCACCCCCACGAGGTCTGCCAGGGGCGCCATGATCGGCATGGTGACGTAGGCCTGACCGCTTCCCGAGGGGATAAAGAGGTTGGCGAGGCTCTGAACGAAGAACATCCCCACGGCGGAAACGGCCCCCGGGAGCTCCTGCAGGGGAAGGCTGATTCCGTGGACCATGGTGTCCACGATGCCGCCCTCGGCCAACACCACCTGGATGCCCCGGGCCACGCCGATCAGCAGGGCAACGCTGGTGAGGCTCGCTGCGCCCGTGCCGAACTGAACCGCTGTGCGGTCCGGGCTCATGCGGGCGATGACGGCGATGATCACCGTCAGCGCGATGAAGACGGCTTCCATCTCGACCACGTACCAGCCCCACTGGCTAAGTCCGTAGACCAGGACGACCTGAGAGAGAGCTACGGTCGCCAGGATCAGCTTGTGGGTAGTGGTCATCGGCGGATGGTCCGCCGCAGCCCCTCCC
>Ga0255049_10001052_pt1 | contig 15772 bp, 17 predicted proteins | sample JV7_2_3_MG_FD_183615 | JGI IMG/M metagenome (GOLD analysis project Ga0255049, IMG submission 183615) | Seawater microbial communities from Jervis Inlet, British Columbia, Canada - JV7_2_3 | ecosystem: Environmental > Aquatic > Marine > Inlet | place: Canada: British Columbia | collected 2016-10-06
CCGCAGAATGACCTCCGTGGCTGCCTTGAATAGGATTCCGTGCAGGATTTCGCCATACACCATGCCTGCATTCTCAAACGAGTCGACGAAATGGTATTGCCCACCAGTCAATGCTGCTAGCCTTTGCAGCAGCATACCGTCGTGGTCAGCGCCATACCCAATAAAGTAATTGTCGCACCCTGTTGGGCAGCACGCGAAGATGCCCTCCGCGGTCTCGGGTCCTTGGTTAGGCAGTCCGTCAGTGAGGAGAATGTGCGCACGGTGCTCTGCTGGCTGCGCTGGCCCCAGAGAGCCAAATTCCTCCTTGATAAGGGCGCACGCGCCCCCTATGTCCGTCGACCCACGTGTGCGAAGCGCGCCAAGACTCGAGAGAAGCTTCTTGCGCTCTTCCTCTTCGCCAAGAGATGCCCACATATTGTCTTTGCAACGGTGCAAGCCGAGCCTCTGCGCGACCGCTAGCGGCGTATTCTGGTGGTCAAAAGCGTTCACACCTACTCGCGCAGTGCACGCGGCCATAGAGCGGTCCTCCTGCAGATAGTGCACCATCTGCTCTAAGGTATAGGTAGCATGCTCAAGCTTCGTGCGTCCGTCTTTGGCTCTGGTGGACATCGATCCAGACCGGTCCACGTTATACCCCAGAGTGACCTGGTTATGAAGAATCCCACACTTCCCAGCTTGGATCGTGAGGGTTCCGAAGTTATGCGACAACGCCGTGTTCGTCTCGCGCCCCTTTTGGAGCGTCCGCAAGCTGGCTAGCGAGAGCATTTTTTGTTGGTTTTTTTGTGTTGAACTCATGGTTTATCTGTTTCGTTGGCTTTAACCTAGTTCCGCTTTGGAAAATAACGCTTCAATTTTCCGCATTAAAAAATTGAAGCCACGAGCAAGTGAGTCATTGTGTGCAGAGCAAACAATAATGGCCACTGAACTTATCGGACTTGGATACGATTCAGGTAGCGCTGAGCACCTCGGAGACATAGCACTTAATTGTCGCAGCCGTAGAGGAACGAACGGCGTAACTGGGACAGTGGACGATGATGTATGCGTGTGCGTGCAGAAGTGGGGAGCGTATGTCTGGGAACCGCTGAGTGTTCTCAGTGCATCCAATTGGAATATACACAAAGAGTCGATCAATAGGCAGATGAACGGTCTCATGTGTTGGGCGGTTGCTACGTCTGCGGCGCAAGGAACGCCTGCTGAACTGCGGTCGCAGCGAGACGAGATGCGCAAGATGCTTCATGAGCTGTATCAGGGCCTAGAGGATGAGGAAAAACGTGCATTTCTTCAAAAACATAAGGACACGTTCCTCGCCAAGCAAGTGTGCATGGTGTGCCTCGATCATACTGAGAACAAGGTCAAGTGCATCCACGCTGATTGCATCGGGATGTGCGAAGCGTGCAGAGACAAACATGCTGGCGATATGTGTTTAGCCTGCGGAGCCTCTCAGACCGTGATGTGCCCCGTCTGCCAAAATGAACAACCAGCCAGCAGTCTCGCTAGGTCGAGCAATTGTTCGCATAGCGTATGCTGGAAATGTTACGGACAGGCCTACAAGTGTGGGCATCCAATAAATGCGTGTCCCGTCTGTCGGGCGGTGTTCACCGCGACCGCCGAAAATGACCAATACGGCGATGCGCTAGACAGCGATAACGACACTGACGACGAGGATTACCTTCCGCGCATGATCGCGTTCGTGCCTCAAGCTCCCGACGAGGAGGTCCAGCTTGCGCTCAGTGGTGCTCTCCCCTCGGTCGGGGAGGCCCTGCGCGATCTCGAAGCGGCGATCTCTCAGTCTGCCGACTCCCGCAGTGCGGGTCGTCGTCGCCTCAACCCGGACGCGCTATCGGCACTCTTGAATAGTGCTGCAGGGCTCTTTGATGTCGAGTCCGATGGTGACGAATAGCGTGAATTGAGTAGGATTAAGTAGGAAAATCCGCTAAGTGTTGGTTAATCAATAACTTTCTTTTGTGCGATAATCATCGGGATAATGTATCCAGCCCCAAGATTCATCTTGGCTGCCTTCACGGACCACTCTGCTTTCCGTACTTTCCGACGCAGGGCGTTGTGCTCTCGCAGAATATCCTCAAATTTACCTTCCTTCGACAAAAGACTTTTCTTAGCGTTCTTCAGGGTTGCGAGTTTATCTTCCAGTTTCTTAAGCGCAGCTACGCGTTGCTTCAGTATCTTGGGAGCACTCTTCCTGCGTGCCATCCGGCGGAGGAGTTTCGCTCCCTCGTATCTGCGTTGCCTGTGGCTGTACCCGTAAAACCCGCTACTCACTCCGAGATTGTTGCACAAGGGACACTTGCGGTTTCCTTGCCTGAACCACTGCATTATGCAGTTCTGATGAAATTCGTGGGAGCATTCTGGTATTGTATACTGCGGCTCTTCCTCCATGGCGCTCATGCAGATCACGCAGTTCGGCTTGTCGACTGCATTAGCTGATGCGTCTTCTGCGCTGGCTGACGGGTCGGCCGTACTGGGGGAGCCGTACAGGTGTTCTGTGAGACTTCCAAAATAAATTGGTTCAACCATAGTCATAACGTATAATAAACATAACATGTGAACGTTTAACCTGTTTTATGGCCGAGTATTATTGGACTGAGGCATGTGACGAGAAACAATTTCTCTCAGGACTTAAAGAGACTGTCCCATTGTATACTGCATAGGGCACCGTACAGCACTCCCATTTAAATTTTGGACCGGTCCCTGCATGCTATTGGCGGTTTACCGACGATAGCTCAGTTGGTAGAGCGATTGACTGTAGATCAATTGGCCGTTGGTTCGACTCCGACTCGTCGGAGATCTGAGACGGAGACTAGACTCTCCAAGTCCCCCGCGCAGGCGGGGGATCAAGTCATCGGGACCTTACAGCAAACTGACCATATAACCGTTTAGGATCATGGTTCCAGCAAATCGCGAATACGAGTATGAGTAATGAGTAGTGAGTAATGAGTATGACGTAGTGGGAAAAGACTTTTAGTGTGCGCAGATAGCGGTGTGTGGATGACGTGAGCAGGCAGCAAATGACGCAAACAGGCGGCAGTGGACGACGCAAGACGGCAGCAAATGGCGCAGCAGCGGACGACGCAGCAGCGGACGACGCAAGACGGCAGCAAATGACGCGAGCAGACGGAAGTGGACGGCGAAGACGCGGGGAGACGACGACGAATGGGACCCAGCAGCAACTAGATTGACTTCCTTGTAGAGACGCAAAGGTTCCAGTGGGCACGACGCCAATGGTGTAGTGGTAACATTCGAGATTTCCATTCTCGAGCCCGGGGTTCAATTCCCCGTTGGCGTAGATGGGGCTGTAGCTCAACTGGTAGAGCGCCCGCTTAGCATGCGGGAGGTAGGAGGATCAACGCCTCCCAGCTCCATGTATTTTATAAGTTTTTGCTTCCAAGGGATTCGAAAACTTATTTGGTGTAAAAGAAACATGCGGAAAACAACGCCTATTTATCGCTGGTCCGCGGAGAAGGCTGCATCATCCTGATGGGACTCGGTTTTGCGACCGAACACGACGGTGCACTCATCTGCGGCGCGGGCGGCGGCATCAGATAGGACTGCGGCAACTTCATCCCGCCCATCGCAGGCATCGTGAACTGAAAGGCATGCGACTCAACCGCCTCGGCGCTGCCGCTGTACCCATGAAAAGTCAACGCCGTAAGAGCTGGGTAACTTTTCTTCGGCTGAATCAACATATGATACTTCTGCAACAACTGCACTTCGCACGATTTGGAACCTGTTATTGCACCCGACTGCGATCTTGCCGCTCTCGTTACCACGTCCTCGCCTGTCCCCTCCGCCACCACAATGTGACGGATATTGTCCTTCGTCCCGTGCCATCTCGGACATAGCGACCGGTACATATAAAAGTCCATTTGTACGCGTACTTACCGCTACTTCTTTAATATAGTTGTTCCTCTCACGGTTTATCTCGCACTTCGTCGCAGTTCTTAAAGTGTCGTAACATATTAGAGAGAAACTGCGAACCCTAAGGAAGATGCCTACACGCAGCCAAAGCAAAATTAAGCTTGTTGTCTCCGAATTGAGCACCAAAAAAAGAGCACTAAGAAAAAGGCACCCAGAACACGTTTATCAGTCTCTCCGAAAACGCTGGGGAGCGAGAGCCATCAATATCGTGATCGCGTGCAGATGAGTACCATCGCCGTGATCGTGTGTTCTTTAGTTTTAAGGGTATAAAACGACAAAAGAAAACTCTGGTAACTGTACACGATGAGAGGTCGCAACACATATCTCCACTGTGAGACAAATTTACCCCGAAAGGGCTGGTTTCAGGGCTGCTTCGAGTGCGGCGACATAACCAGTCACCTTATCTTATACCGAACAGAGCTACGTGCACTGCGCATTACTCGCTACCATATTTACATCTGCCGTAGGTGTCAAAGGAAAACGGAAGAGAGCCCAGAGAGTAAACGCGCCTTCGCAGAGAGCTGCGATCGGGCCATAGCAGAACTATCTCCCAGTTGACCCGAAGCCTCCCGCACCTCTCGCGGTTCTGTCCAGCTCGTCGACGATGACCACATCAAACGGCGCCAAATCAGGCATGCAGATCTGCACTAGTCTACCAAGCGGATCCACGCGGTTAATGCTCAGACCAGGCGCCAGGTCATCGAACACACCCTTTAGATTGCCCCGATAGCCGCTATCGATGATCCCCACCCCGTTCGCCAAGCGAAATGGGGTCTTGCTCAGCGACGAGCGCGGGTACATCATGAATGCTTGCGGGATACGACGGCAGCAAATATGTCTCTTCATCTCTTCCCACGTGGCGGGATAGCCCACGCGATTCTCGTCTGGACCATCGTAAATGAGCTTGTACGCAGCACATTGGACCTTGAAATCTATCTTGACCTGCGTAAACGCCAAGGTGTGACCGGTGCCGCCGCCGTAGCCCCTGTTCTCCCGGCTGGCGCGACTTGCGGCCGACGGCGTGAAGAGATCGAACCCAGAGTCCTGATGCGCGAGGGAACGCTCTAGGGGGAACTTGTTCATTTTCAGATTGGATAAAGCCTTCTGGTAATGGGGCAAGAGCTCAGGGTCCATGATACGCAATTCCAAAACATAGCCTACTTCTCGATACATACTTATAGTTCTAATAGGTATGTATTTATGCGGATTGTGATTCAATTTATTTGCATGTACTGGGCATCGGTTTCTTGAGGTTATCGAAGCACTTCCTGAAAGGTAAGGACCCTATCACCACATTGTTGTCGTTTTCGTCTTCCCTAAAGAATACTAGCTTTGTCCACCGTCCAGTGAATCCTTGCCCCAAGAAAGGCGGACAGTCTGGGATGTTTAAACTGCCCCCGCTGAGTATAATGGTCGCGTCGCCACTTGTGGGGGGACTGGCCGTTGGCCCAAGCAGCACGACGTCATAGAGACGGCATGGACCAAAAAGGTGATCCGTATTGGCTGGTAGTCTGGGGTACCTTTCTAAGGGAGTGTATGATTGCCCTAACGCCACGGCAAGCGTGAGTGTCCAGTCGGTTGTCCCGCCGAATTGTTGTACTACTGACGGAGATGGAACCAGGTTAATTTTGTAGCTCCTTCCCTGAGATATAGAGACGCACTTCGGTAACGATATCGCCGTCGCCTCAAAATTGTTGGGAGCGTCGGGATCGGGCATGACCGCCGTGACCTCGATATTGAGAGCCTCGGTGCCGTCGCCAGTGCAGTTTTGCTCGACTGGGCCCGCGAACCCAACATTCCCGAAGGGCCCCGTGTCGTCGCCTACTGCAAACGGTACGTCGCAGTCGAACAGTTCGACCATAACAGAGAAGACGTTGCCCGCGCCTACGACCTGCACGACCAGACCGCGTTCCACGCCATTGACCACGAGGACAGTCCCAATGCCCGGGGACCCTGGCAGAGAGATAAACTGCGTACAGGTGCACGACAATCCGCACCCGTTGCCGGTCGGACAGTTGCAACTGAACGCCTCCGATTTGACCAGCGCAGTATGATCGCTCGCAGTCTGCGCGCACGCACTCGCCTTCGTCGACTCACACCAATTATGATTGATACGTGTGTAGCCCAATCTCGACTTGATCTTGAGCCCCCTGTAGCACTGGCACGGCTCCGAACGCGCCGGACACGCAGTCGCTTTAGCTACCAGCTTGTTAGACATCATCTTCCCTCCCATGAATCGAGCCTCGCGAGTGTGGTACCGCGAGCACTGGATCGCGGCGAGCTTGCGCTGCTCCGTTATCGTGCTAGAATCCAGATTTCCCGACTGCTTCCAAGTGATCCTCTTTGGCTGGTTAACACTAAGGGAGGGATCGTCAGCCACCAGGCTTTTAAGATCCGGACCCACTCCGTCCGTCTCGCAACACGGATAACTCCCGCCTGGTCGATAGGCGCCGTTCGCCTTACGATTAATGTAAGTGCGGTAACTCATCTGAGGTGCTGGTTGCGATGATCCCCCATGCCAGCACGAGCACCCACGTCTGCATTCCCGCGATACCAGCATGTTCCCACCGCAGCACGTAGTTCTCGTCCCCGAATGGCACTTGTCGCACGGGTTAAACCGCGCTCCGCTGTTGTATTTCGCGCTTTGCCCGATAACACCCCCTCTCCCAGTCATGTTCAAGACAAAGCAGCTTCTATACTTCTTGCTCCGTTTGGCTCTGGTTTTTTTTGCTAATACCGCTAGAGACATGTATATACTATCGAGAGAGATTAAATAATTAAATAGTATCTATTCGCTGGCTTTACTTCAAGGCATCGTCCCAGCGCCCACGACAGCTTTGTGGCGTATATAGGATTCAGAAGCTCTTCCGCATTCTCTTCTGTCAAAGCATGATTTGTGAGGCTATAGGTGACTAGCGCGGCCAAACTATAATATGCAGATTTGTAGGATATCTTGGCTGGGATCCCTTTTATACTCCGAAACTCTGGCGAGAAGAAATGCGTCGGCTTGTAGGGATCTAAAATCTCGATCTCTCCACCAACGATATCTGTCGTCTTAACATCGTTCATATAAAAGAAATGCTTATCGTCGACCACTACGATGTCGCCGACATCAACAAAAGGAATTCCTATCTCAAATCTCTCTAAAGCTTGGATCTGATTTCCTACGTCATTGAGAAAAGCCAGAGCAGCCCCGTAAGAGATGAAACCTTTGCCCTTAGAGATGAGTTGGTCGAGCGTTTGAATGCTTCTTGCCCGGATCGTAAAGGTACGAGTCTCCTGCGGCGAACTTTTCCCAGTAATTTTTAAAAGAGGATATGGGAAATTCACCCAGAATTTTTTATGTTCTCCCTCCCAAGGCACCGTTAGCTTATATTCTCGGTCGCCTGTCTTTTCCAGTTTCACGGTAGAGGTCTTATAGATAACCGTCATGTATATGAAATATACACATATTATCTTCGATTCTCTCCAACGGAGCAGTCATATCCAAAATTGAAATGTCTCAGAGTCCTCCGCCGGTGTGAGAAAGAATATGTTCAAGCACGTCATTATTGGTGGAGGAGTTGCTGGCGCAAGCATAGCATACCATTTGTCGCGGGCGCTTCCTCCCGCTGCTCAGATTCTTCTCATTGAGAAGAGTACATTCGATGCCCCTAAGAACGCAAATCGTGGGATCATTCTTGACCGGCATGCGTCAGCTATCGGGAGAGAAATGACTAAACACACGATTGCAGACATATATCGGCTCGGAGAAAAACACGATATCGGACATGAACGCCTCGGAAGTGTGGAAATCGGTGATGGTCCTATGACGGATTTGGAGAGATTAAAGCAGCAAAACACGATCAATCTCATACAGCAGGTTGCTCCTGAGGCACTGAATAACGAATTTGTTAAAATCTCTCCAGACGAGGTCAGAAGGTTCACCCCCAACGACGGACTAGTTTGCGAGGACCGTTTGGCCAAGGCGTATCTGAGCGAGGCTAGAGGTCGCGGCGTGCTCGCGATTGAGAAGACAGAGGTTTCACATATCGATCTGAGCGACACGAACAAGATCACGATAGAAACGCCCGACGGAAGCGTTGAAGCAGGAAACGTTATTAACACGACCCGCCATCTCAGCGAGCCAACCGATTCGCTGCCTACGGCGGAGATCGTGAACCATCACTGGCGCGCGACTATCACCAGACATGCACCCGTCACGCTCCCGATTGTTCACCTTCCCCAGATTTACCTGAGATTCTCGGGCTATAACGTGGACATCGGGATACGAGAGATCGCTTCGTCGCAGACAGAGGCAGACGAGAAGAATGGATGGAACGCCCTGCTTCGTCACTACCGCCCTCTACGAGGCAGCATCGTTGACTTCGATAATCTCCTCATGCGAGACTATGTGACCACTGCTGCCCACCAATCCATCGATGGCCTCCCAGCGATCGAACGCAAAGGGCGGCTGACTAGCGTCGCGGTACACTCTCGACAAGACACCTGCTGGATAGGCGGCTTGGGGAGGATGGTCGCATCGGCCGAAACCCCGATGGAACTCGATGCAGGTCGTTTCCAGAAAATTGAAGTGAATTCGGCACCTTGACCAATCAGCAGAACCACCAACTCCCTCGAACAAAAGTTCAAAAGAAAGAAATCAGAAAGAAAAAAAAGAAAAACATGTCTACTGTCTCGAAAGCTATTCCAATGAACAAGGCGGGTAACCCAGACACTGGTATTAGTATCTGCATCCCGCGCGTGTTTTCGAATATCGGCTTCAGGCGCATAAAGCGTGTATTCATCGACCTCAACTGGGGCTTTGTTGAGCGCGTTGATGTTGTGCCTTGTGGGGGGCACAAGCGCGCCTTCGTCCATTTCGCCCCGGGCAGGTGGAACATGCGCAGTCAGGAAGCAGTGCAAGTCCTTAAGGCCTTACAAGGCGGCGTCGAGGTAAAAGTATTCTACGAGTCAGATGCGAACAAGCCGTGGTTCTGGAAGATCAGTCTGAGCCGAGCGGCCAAGCCCGCGGAAGCACCCAAACCGAAGCCGCGCCCGAAGATCCAGATCGTCCCAAAAGCTACGTCTGCCGAGTCAAGGGCGTCCGCTGAGCCCGCCCAGTCCGCTGAGTTTGTCCCGATGGTGCCTCGAGCTTTGCTCCTGAAAGGAAAGCGTCCACCTAAGATCAATACGGTAAAATACGAAAGAGGACCGTAACTGCAAGACCCGTAACTGCAAGACAAGTAAGTAGATGTGCTGCACACAATAGAAAAGTAGAAAGATACATAGAATCCCTTTTTACTTTTTATTCTTCAGACTCGCGCTTATCCGCACCATGCACAGTCCGACGCGAATACGCAGTCCTCGACTCCAACGCCCGGGTACTGGCACCCCCAGCTGCCGTCTCCCGTGTAGACGCAGCCCTTCTTGCACACCCCGCTAAAGGGATACCACGCCGTTGGCCAGCCCCAGCCCCAGTCCGCGTACCCCCACCCCGGTCCCCACCACCCTCGGTGATGCCGCCCGTGGTGACGATGCCCATGGTGGCCGCGACGGCCCCAGCCGCCTCCACGTCCCCCGCGCCCCCACCGCCCGCGCCTTCCGCGGCCTCCTCGCCCTCCTCGCCCTCCTCGTCTGCCTCGAAAGGCTTCCATCAAAGAACTGGAAGCGAGCATAATGACTATAAAGATTATGACGACAAGCACCAAACGACTCATTATATATTAGGCATCTATTTTTTTGTTGGCTCATGATATGAATCCGTTGATCACAGTCACAAAACGCGCAGTCGAGAGAATAGCCTATTTGCTAAAAGGCAAGGAAGCACGAAACGTTTTGTTTTACGTCCAAGGCGGCGGTTGCAACGGCATGAAATATATGCTAGAGCCAGTGCATAGGCCTGACCCAAAAGACGAAGTGATCCCCTTAAAGGGAGATGCTAAACTTGTTGTATGCCATAAAAGTCTGATGTTTCTTATCGGCACGGAGATCGACGTGGAAGACAACTTCATGGGAGAGGCGTTTTCCTTTCAAAACCCAAACGTATCCGGAACGTGCGGTTGCGGGCAGACCTTCACCCCACAGCAATAAAATTGAAGTGATTTCTACAGCATTAAAGCCGTTAAGATCATGACTTTTACCAGCACTGACTATTACCGACGAAACCGATTAACGAGAGCAGTCGTGTACAGTTGTCCGGAATGTGAATACGACACAACGGGTAGCAGAATCCAGCTCCAGAACCATATACACGCCAGACACACCCGCGAAGAAGACCGCCCGTACCAGTGTGCGCACTGCGAAAGGGGATTCGCTCAACGCTCGCACCTTATGCAACACCTTAAGCGAATACACGATATTGAGGCTGCCCCGAGGCCGAAAGTATCCAGCATCGGCTACATCATAGAGCTGACGCGCAAAAGGCCTAAATCCAAGAAGACCGCGGCACGCCGTGCGTACTACGCCAGCCACTCCCTAATCAAGTCGCGAGAGATAAACGAGAATAAACATGAGTACTTAGCAGGAGTGTACCTGAAACAGCATGATATCCATTATGACGCGAACAAAGGATTCATACGGGTCCGCAAGTGCGAGCTCGTGGGCACGCCGCATCACATCCCCGGACCACGCATGCGCGCCGTCATCAGCTGCCGCTAGGCACAATAACCTGCGCATTGCAATGCACCACCCCCCGTATACCCTAAATTTTTATTCTGGGCCGCGGGCGCACGGACCCGTTTTAATATCGGCAAATAACAAGATGAGCGACAACTATCTCACGAAACAGATAATCACATATATGGGAAACAAGCGCAAGTTCGTCCCGATGCTCGAGTCCGTGGTGACGGAGGTGGAAACGGTCATGGGCCGAAAGCTCGTTTTAGGCGATGGATTCGCTGGCTCGGGCGTGGTGTCTAGGCTGTTTAAGAAAAGAGGCGCCAAGCTTTATACGAACGATATATCCAGTTATAGCAAGACTCTGGCGCAGTGTTACCTTTCCACGCCGTCCGAAAGGACGCTTGATGAGATTGGGCAGCATATTCTCCGAGCAAACGCATTCGCGAGCGCGGATGACGCCGGTTCTGTGGAGAGATGGATACAACAGCATTGGGCACCCCATGGAGAGATCAAGTTGGGAGATAGAGTCTACTTCACGAGAGAAAACGCAGCAAGAATAGACAGATATCGCCACTATATCGCCAGTCTCCCTGAGGAGGCACGGTGTTACCTTCTGGCCCCTCTGCTCGTGGAATGTTCGGTTCACAACAACACGAGCGGTCAGTTCTCCGCTTTTTACAAAGACGGACAACTGGGTAAGCTAGGCGGTAAGAAGGGTATCGACTTGAAGCGAATAACGAAGAAAATAGAGTTACAAATGCCTCTATTTTCCTCCAACGAGTGCGAGGTGAGCATATCGCGCAGCGACACGAACGCATGGGCCCGCACGTTGCCACGCGTTGACCTCATGTACTATGACCCCCCATACAATAAACATCCCTATTCCATATACTATTTTCTTTTAGACATCATTAACGACTGGAATACAAATGCAGTTATACCCGACACGACAAGGGGACAACCGAAGAATTGGATCAGGTCGCCATACAACAGTTTTACGAATGCTGCGACAGCGATGGAGGATCTCATTAAAAATACAAAGGCAAATTTCATTGTTCTCTCTTATAACAGCGGAGGCATTGTCCCGTTGGACGAGCTAGAGGCAATCCTCGTGAGGTATGGTAAGCTGACGAAGATACCCGTGTCTCACAAGACATATAACAAGCTCAAAGGAATAGCCAATTATAAACGGCAGAAGGAGCAGCAGGAACTAAAAGAGTTTCTCTGGTTCCTCGACTGCAGGGCAGTCTGATTCGCGACTTTGTTTTTTTTCGATCAAGGCATCGTCGTAGGGGCTTGAGGGCCGCTCGGACAACATTTTCCGAATGGCTTCCACTGCAGGAAGTCTGGCGAGAGCCAGCAGGACGTGTTCGTGGTCGTGGCACAAGACAATCTCGCCGCGAATGGAGAAAAAATAACATTCTTTAATCAAGATCTTTTCGTCACAGCAAAAAGATTTCTGAAAATAGCTATTCTGCTCGGACATCTCGCTCACGAAATGGAACGTCACGTTTTCGCAGAGCTTCAGCGGTGCGAGGACCGCGACGTTCTGATCGCCTGAACAGTTAGCCGTTAGCCATACAACGGCACGGACTCCCGACGCGTCAACTTCTAGACCAAACGATAGGTCATTCGACATTTGGTATAACGTAAGATTTTGCCTTTAATATGGTTTTGGAACGCGGCTTGCGGAGCATCTCCAGAACCAAGGCCGTTCGTGGACGACGTTGACGTGCTTGCCTGCCCTCAACGCTTGTCGAACTCCGTTGCTGCGCGGCGTGTCGTTCCAGCTTGCGAAGTGAATGAACGCGCGTCTGTGAGGCACGCCGTTATCGGATTTGGTGATAAGATCTATGCGCTCTATGGTGCCGAAGCCGCTGCGCTCGAAGATACTGCGTATGTATTGTTTACTAGTATTTAAATCCAAACGAGGGATACAAATACTTGGTTGTGATGGTTCGCAATCGAACATTTCTTGTGCTCGTTGCTATAATCGACAAGCAGCGAATCAATTTTTCGCCGCGCTACCTCCTGCAAGTCTTTATATGTGCTGGGAATATTTAAAGGAGACAAAGTGAGATAATGGTATCGCTGTGAGGAGGTAAATGTGTCGACCACCGTAGATAAATGGAATGTTGCCTTTAAGTCGCTATCCACAAGTCAAACTAACTTAAAATGTTATCTATTACATAGAACAGGATGAAAAAAAAGAGTACGTGCACACGCTTCGAGTCCCTGAAGGAACCCGCCAAAGACGGAGAAAACGAGGAGGGAGAGAAAAAACAAAACCCCAAACAGTCAGGCAGCAACCCTTTTGTGCGAACAAGCAAGAGAGCCGGGAGTTCGCGATGGAGTGCACTGAAATCCGAGGAGGACGGAGAAAACATGGAGAATACGTTTAAACGAAAAAACGATAGAGAGGAGCGGTTACCGCGCTATAGTCGCGGGCCGCACTTCCGAAAGAACCGCCGGGAAATCCCAAAGCCAATTCCGATCCCCACATTCGACCTGAGCGAAGCCACACGGAAAAACGATTTCCCTGCGCTAGGAGAGGTTGGGAAATCGGGCAGATGAATTTAGTAGTTCCGTTCAAATGACCGAGTTTTTCTACCAAGCGATAGTAATGGACCCCGATGCTGCATGGATTACGGAATTTGACGAAAAAGACGCTCTATACAAGGACTTTTATAAAGAAGACGTCGCTGTGGTGTCTGTCTATTCCTTGTACGTGAACAGAGAAAATGAGCTGTTCCACAGCAAAAGAGAAGTGATTGAAATAGACTCGGGTGTTTTGCCAAAGAGTAAATTGGTGTCCGTGCTTCAGCAAGGGAAAACTCATGGGGGCAAGCAATACCGCCCCATAGCCCTCCTGAAGTACAATATGGACGTCGAACCAGAGGATGTGAAAGAATACATGGCTGACCCTAGTGAATTCGACTTTATGACCATGGAGACGAACATTCGTGATATCCATTGGGCAGACACGATATCGCTCTTTCATAGCATGAACAGTTTGCACGTGATATTTCACGAGATCTGGAGCTCGGGTCACCACCAAACGAGAAAAATCTATATCAGAAATGGAAAATTGAAGCGGCGGAAGACACGCAGGAAACAACTTAAAGCTTCTACCGCATAAAACCACACATGGCTTCACTAGTAGCAGGACTCGACAACTATACCCAGAAAATGATCGGCGAAAAGGGAAACATCCAGTATGGATGGTCCAATAGCCTCAATGAGAAAATAGTCCAGCTGTTCTTCCAGCTAGTGAGGAGCAATCCGCACGGTGCTGCACCGTCAGCACTGCCTCAGCAACTGAGGGACATAATCTCTCAGTTCGCAGGACGCGAGCGTGAGTTGCTATCGAGTATGTCCATCGCATTCAGGCTCATTGGACAGACTCGTGATATAGTCAGCGGCAAGGGCGAGCAACAACTAGCGTTCATGCAACTCTGGGGCTGGTATCGGTTCTATCCGATGCTTGCTCTCAACGCGGTCAAGCTGTTTGTCTCCTTCGGCGAGGAACACCCGTATGGCTCGTGGAAGGACGTCAAATACCTATGCAACTACGTGAGAGAGGCGTCTGGGGGAGACGCAGGGCACCCCATGATTCGTCATGTCTTGTGGCTCGCGAAGGAGCAACTGGAGAAGGACTGGGCGGCCCTTGTTGCGTGGCGCAGTGGTGCCGATGCAGGGAAGTCTGTCGCGAAGCCCAGGCTGAGTCTGGCCGGGAAGTGGCTTCCTCGCGAGAAGTCCGCGAAATTTGGGTGGATGTATCGCCAATTCGCGGAGATGTGCTTCCCGCTGTTCATGTCCACGGCGGCGACACCAGAGGTCCGCCGGCGCGCCTCATTGAAGTGCAAGATTCACCTCAAGAAAAGGCTAGTGGCTCTCAACCAGTACTTAGACACGGTCCAAGTGAAGATGTGCGGGCGGGCGTGGAGCGACGTCGAGTTCAATAACGTAACATCGCTCACTTTGCGCAAGAATAAGCTGGCGTTCCAGAATAAAACCAAATCAAAGGAACAGCGCTCTGCGGATCCAGACAGAGTGCAGTGTGCCGAGAACTACGCGGGGCACCTGGAGGCAGCCAAGGTCGATCCTGCGCGCCACAAGGTCCACGGGAAGCGCTGCATGGTCTTTGAGCTGGTCAAAGATGCTCTCGCTGCGCGCACGACGCGCGATATGGATACTACTAACCTGCAGTGGAAAGATAACGAAACGAACAATAAGGGGCTTAGCGGGCGATTTATCGCGATGGTCGACACGTCGGGGTCGATGGAGCAGGATAGTTGCGTGCCGCTATACAACGCTATCGGACTCGGAATCCGCATATCAGAGATGAGTGACGAGGTCTTTCGCCATCGAATCTTGACCTTCAGCGGGAACCCATGTTGGATCAATCTGTCGAGCGAAGCGACATTTGTGCAAAAGGTGCACCAAGTCAAGAACCGCCACGATTGGGGTATGACTACGGACTTCTATAAGGCCCTGCAGATGATCCTTGACGTCCTCATCCTCAAGGACATACCGCCTCACGATGCCTCAGATATGGTTCTCGCAGTATTCTCCGATATGCAGATCGACAGCGCTGCGCCGGGTAATCTCAACACGATGCATGAACAGATCACCCGCATGTACGCGGAGGCTGGAATGCGCAGCAAGTTCCGCGAACCATATCGTCCTCCTCACATCCTATTCTGGAACTTGCGTCAGACACAGGGCTTCCCGGTCACAAGCAACCAAGAGAATGTTACGGCCCTATCTGGGTACAGCAGCACTCTTCTCAATATATTTTGCGATAAAGGAATCGACGGCCTGAAGAAGTTCACCCCCGCAGGAGCACTCGAGGAAATCCTCGCGCATCCGAGATACAACGCGATGGAGACAATGCTTGTTGATGCCTTCGCGCGATAAAGCACTTAGAAAATACCATTCATCTATAAAACTCTTCCCATTTTTGTTTGATGCTTATAAATTAAAATTTTAAACAAAATAAAAATATATAGGTAAGGTATTCCAATGAGTACTACTACAGACGATATTAACGACAGTTCGGGAAATACTACGATCACCGACGATGAAGCGACGAGAATTATACAAAGTATGATTTTAGGAGAAACAGGAGTGGTGAATAGTTATCCTAATCCGTTTGTGAATAGAGTTGAAAATATGTTCACTATGCCGCTGCGGGACGGCTTCATGAACAGAATAGTGCACCACCCGAGCACGCAGG